>Ga0272448_1002459_pt1 | contig 23115 bp, 18 predicted proteins | sample YNPCB0191_FD_202220 | JGI IMG/M metagenome (GOLD analysis project Ga0272448, IMG submission 202220) | Hot spring sediment microbial communities from Yellowstone National Park, WY, United States - YNP-CB-019-1 | ecosystem: Environmental > Aquatic > Thermal springs > Hot (42-90C) > Sediment... | reverse complement strand
GATTTCTTTTTGAACGATATTTATTTCCTTCAAGCCTTATAAGATCTTCTTTCAGATAAACATAATCAAAATGTTCCCTTACTGGTTCTATAATAATATTTTTAACATTTAATAGTTCTTCCACGATTTTTTTCTCACATCTATGGATGGCAGGAAGGTTTTGTTTTTTTTCTTCCTTAAGCCATTCTAATAACATCAATACAGCTTCTTTTCTTGGTGTTGGCCCTATTGGCTGAAAGGCATGGCAAGAACCGTTATCTTTATCTGATATTATTAAAAGCCAGTCTCTGTATATGGACCACTTAAATCTATAATGTTTTCTCCATATAAAAAGATTGGTAAAAGTATATTCTGAGGCTTCTGGCTGGAATTCTAAAAAAAATATATTGAATAACTCTCGGTCTTTAATTTCAATGTCTTTAAAATATGGAAAAATGTTTTTATCCATAATTCATGCAAAATATTTTAAATATTTTCTTTAAAAGGTAATAGCATTTTATCAATAATCCCTATTTAATTCTATAGTTATGTTTAATCTAAATTTTTTTTTATCAATCCCTTGACAAATAAAATAAAATGAGTATACTTAATACTGCTTTTGGTTACACACTGTTCTTTGAAAAGAAAATAGCAGGTCCACGTTCAATTAAGAGACTAAGGTGTTATTTGAGAGTTTGATCCTGGCTCAGAACGAACGCTGGCGGCGTGCCTAACACATGCAAGTCGAGCGCGAAAGTCCCTTCGGGGGCGAGTAGAGCGGCGGACGGGTGAGTAATACATGGATAATCTATCCTCGAGCCTGGGATAACCCTGCGAAAGTGGGGCTAATACCGGATAAGACCACGTAACACAAGTTACGTGGTAAAAGGTGGCTTGCTTTCGGGTTGAGCTATCACTTGAGGGTGAGTCCATGGCCTATCAGCTAGTTGGTAGGGTAATGGCCTACCAAGGCGATGACGGGTAGCTGGTCTGAGAGGACGGCCAGCCACACTGGGACTGAGACACGGCCCAGACTCCTACGGGAGGCAGCAGTGGGGAATATTGGGCAATGGGCGAAAGCCTGACCCAGCGACGCCGCGTGGGTGATGAAGGCCTTCGGGTTGTAAAGCCCTTTCGTGCGGAAAGAACAGTCCTGTGGCGAATACCCACAGGATTTGACGGTACCGCAGGAAGAAGCACCGGCTAACTCCGTGCCAGCAGCCGCGGTAATACGGAGGGTGCAAGCGTTGTTCGGAATTACTGGGCGTAAAGGGCGCGTAGGTGGTTATGCAAGTCAGATGTGAAATCCTTCGGCTCAACTGAAGAACTGCATCTGAAACTGCATAACTAGAGTACAGGAGAGGGAAACGGAATTCCCGGTGTAGAGGTGAAATTCGTAGATATCGGGAGGAACACCTGTGGCGAAGGCGGTTTCCTGGCCTGATACTGACACTGAGGCGCGAAAGCGTGGGGAGCAAACAGGATTAGATACCCTGGTAGTCCACGCTGTAAACGGTGAATACTAGGTGTGGGAGGTGTAATACCTTCTGTGCCGAAGCTAACGCGTTAAGTATTCCGCCTGGGGAGTACGGCCGCAAGGTTGAAACTCAAAGGAATTGACGGGGGCCCGCACAAGCGGTGGAGCATGTGGTTTAATTCGACGCAACGCGAAAAACCTTACCTGGGCTTGACATGCCGAGAATCCCGATGAAAGTCGGGAGTGCCCCGTAAGGGGAGCTCGGACACAGGTGCTGCATGGCTGTCGTCAGCTCGTGCCGTGAGGTGTTAGGTTAAGTCCTGCAACGAGCGCAACCCTCACTCTTAGTTGCCATCATTAAGTTGGGCACTCTAAGAGAACTGCCGCAGTTAATGCGGAGGAAGGTGGGGATGACGTCAAGTCCTCATGGCCCTTATGTCCAGGGCTACACACGTGCTACAATGGGCGGAACAAAGGGTTGCAAACCCGCGAGGGGGAGCTAATCCCACAAATCCGCTCTCAGTTCGGATTGGAGTCTGCAACTCGACTCCATGAAGCTGGAATCGCTAGTAATCGCGGATCAGCATGCCGCGGTGAATACGTTCCCGGGCCTTGTACACACCGCCCGTCACACCACGAAAGCTTGTTGTACCAGAAGTCGCTGGCCTAACCCTGCCTCGGCAGGGAGGGAGGTGCCGAAGGTATGACAGGTGATTGGGGTGAAGTCGTAACAAGGTAGCCGTAGGGGAACCTGCGGCTGGATCACCTCCTTTCTAAGAGAATCCGAACGCTGGACCTGCTATTTTAAAAGATACTTTCAAGGGCCTATAGCTCAGTTGGTTAGAGCGCACGCCTGATAAGCGTGAGGTGGAAAGTTCAATTCTTTCTAGGCCCACCATAGTAAGTGACTGGTTAATAAGTGATAGGTAAGTATTTACCTTTCACTATGAACTATACACTGACTCTGATGGGGGTGTAGCTCAGTGGGAGAGCGCCTGCCTTGCACGCAGGAGGTCATCGGTTCAACCCCGTTCACCTCCACCATTAAAGTGGTTAGAATGTTCTTTGACAACTATATATGTTGATTTTTTGATTTTTGGTCAAGCTACTAAGGGCATGTGGTGGATGCCTTGGTGCCAGGAGGCGATGAAGGACGTGGTAAGCTGCGATAAGCTTCGGGGAGCCGCTAAACAGGCTTTGATCCGGAGATTTCCGAATGGGGGAACCCATCCCGAGTAATGTCGGGATATCCCTTTGATGAATACATAGTCAAAGGGAGGCGAACGAGGGGAACTGAAACATCTAAGTACCCTCAGGAAAAGAAAGAAATATCGATTCCCAAAGTAGTGGCGAGCGAAATGGGAAGAGCCTAAACCTAATATGCTTATAGCCCGTGAGCGTTGCATATTAGGGGTCATAGGGTTTTATCAGAGACCTTCACGGAGGTTTCGGAGAGTTACAAAGTCAATTTATAGCCGAATAGTCTGGAAAGGCTAACCATAGAAGGTGATAGTCCTGTAGGTGAAATAAACTGACCTCTCTGGATAAAACCCTGAGTACCACGGGACACGTGGAATCCTGTGGGAAGTTAGGAGGACCATCTCCTAAGGCTAAATACTACCTGGCAACCGATAGTGCACAAGTACCGTGAGGGAAAGGTGAAAAGAACCCCGAGAGGGGAGTGAAATAGGACCTGAAACTGCATGCCTACATGTAGTGGAAGCCCGTAGCAATACGGGTGACCGCGTACCTTTTGCATAATGGGTCAGTGAGTTATCCTATGCAGCGAGGTTAAGCCGATTAAGGTGTAGCCGTAGCGAAAGCGAGTCCGAATAGGGCGTTTAGTTGCATGGGGTAGACCCGAAGCCAGGTGATCTATCCATGGCCAGGATGAATCCCGAGTAATATCGGGAGGAGGTCCGAACCCACTGGGGTTGAAAACCCAGGGGATGAGCTGTGGATAGGAGTGAAAGGCTAAACAAACCTGGATATAGCTGGTTCTCCCCGAAATATATTGAGGTATAGCCTCTCATGGTCGGTTATGGAGGTAGAGCACTGAATGGGCTAGGGCTCCTACAAGGGTACCAAACCCAACCAAACTCCGAATGCCATAACCAAAAGTGAGGGAGTCAGACTGCGGGTGATAAGATTCGTAGTCGAGAGGGAAAGAGCCCAGACCACCAGCTAAGGTCCCTAAAATGTGCTAAGTGGGAAAGGATGTGGGCCCGCTAAAACAGCCAGGAGGTTGGCTTAGAAGCAGCCATCCTTTAAAGAAAGCGTAACAGCTCACTGGTCTAGCAGACCTGCGCCGAAAATGTAACGGGGCTTAAGCACATTACCGAAGCTGTGGATCCCGTTTAATAACGGGATGGTAGGGGAGCATTCTGCTAACCTGCGAAGGTGTACCCGTGAGGGGCGCTGGAGGAGGCAGAAGAGAGTATGCTGACATGAGTAGCGATAAACAAGGTGAAAAACCTTGTCGCCGTAAGCCCAAGGTTTCCTGAGCAAGGGTAATCCACTCAGGGTTAGTCGGCCCCTAAGGTGAGGCTGAAAGGCGTAGCTGATGGGAAACAGGTTAATATTCCTGTACCACCAGATAGACGTTTGAGCGAAGGGGGGACGGAGAAGGGTAGGCCATCCGGGTGACGGAATACCCGGTTCAAGCGTGTAGGAGGAGACTATAGGCAAATCCGTAGTCTCATACTCTGAGGCGTGATGAGGATCCTGCGTATGCGGGAATAAACTGGCTGATCCCATGCTTCCAAGAAAAGCCTCGTAGCGAGTTTGTCTGGTGACCGTACTGCAAACCGACACAGGTGGGCGAGGAGAGAATCCTAAGGCGCTTGAGATAACCCTGGTTAAGGAACTCAGCAAAATGACACCGTAACTTCGGGAGAAGGTGTGCTCAGGTTGGTGTAAGGACTTGCTCCTGAAGCTGACTTGAGTCGCAGTGAAGAGGGGGTGGCGACTGTTTACTAAAAACACAGGACTCTGCAAACTCCTAAGAGGAAGTATAGGGTCTGACGCCTGCCCGGTGCTGGAAGGTTAAGGGGAGATGTCATTCTGAATTCATCAGGAGAAGCATTGAACCGAAGCCCCAGTAAACGGCGGCCGTAACTATAACGGTCCTAAGGTAGCGAAATTCCTTGTCGGGTAAGTTCCGACCTGCATGAATGGCGTAACGACTGCCCCGCTGTCTCAACCAGGGACTCAGCGAAATTATAATGGGGGTGAAGATACCCTCAACCCGCGGCAAGACGGAAAGACCCCGTGAACCTTTACTACAGCTTGACAGTGAACTTCGGGATAGTATGTGTAGGATAGGTGGGAGGCTTTGAAGTGCTGGCGCCAGCTGGCATGGAGCCGTCCTTGAAATACCACCCTTACTGTTTTGGAGTTCTAACTCAGGTCCCTTATCGGGATCGAGGACACTGTCTGGTGGGTAGTTTGACTGGGGCGGTCGCCTCCTAAAGAGTAACGGAGGCGCACGAAGGTCGGCTCAGGCTGATTGGAAACCAGCCGTAGAGTGCAAAGGCATAAGCCGGCTTGACTGTGAGACCTACAAGTCGAGCAGGAACGAAAGTTGGTCTTAGTGATCCGGTGGTTCCACATGGAAGGGCCATCGCTCAACGGATAAAAGGTACTCCGGGGATAACAGGCTTATCTCCCCCAAGAGTTCATATCGACGGGGAGGTTTGGCACCTCGATGTCGGCTCATCGCATCCTGGGGCTGAAGTAGGTCCCAAGGGTTTGGCTGTTCGCCAATTAAAGCGGTACGTGAGCTGGGTTTAGAACGTCGTGAGACAGTTCGGTCCCTATCTGCCGTGGGCGCAGGATAATTGAGAGGGTCTGTCCCTAGTACGAGAGGACCGGGATGGACGGACCTCTAGTGCACCAGTTGTCACGCCAGTGGCATAGCTGGGTAGCTATGTCCGGAAGGGATAACCACTGAAAGCATCTAAGTGGGAAACCCGCCTCAAGATTAGTTATCCTGTCCGGTAGCAATACCGGGCTAAGACCCCACGTAGACTACGTGGTTGATAGGCCGATGGTGTAAGCGTAGCGATACGTTTAGCCTACCGGTACTAATAGGTCGAGCGCTTGACCAATAAATCAAAATCAGCATGTATAGTTGTCTTTAAAAAGTTGGAAATAAAAAGTAAAAACTGATAAAGTTTCCCGGTGACCATAGCGGAGGGGAAACACCCGTTCCCATCCCGAACACGGAAGTTAAGCCCTCCAGCGCCAATGATACTGCAGGGGCAACTCTGTGGGAAAGTAGGTCGTTGCCGGGAATTTTTATTCTCAAATAAATGACATTTTAAACTAATGAAAATTGATTTTCATACACACGTATACCCAGATGATATAGTATCAACCACCATTAAAGCCGTTTGTGAACGTTCAGGCATCCAGGCCTACACAGATGGAACCATTACAGGTTTAAAAAAATCAATGGCAAAGGCAGGAATAGACATATCGATTGTTGCTGCTGTTCCGACAAAGCCAAACCAGGTTGCCTCTTTTCAAAAATGGTTATCATCTATAAGACAACCAGGCATTGAGGCTCTGGCTGCATTGCATCCCGAATCACCTTTGACCTCTGATAATATTAAAGCTTTAAAAGAGGAAGGGTTCAAAGGCTTTAAACTTCATCCAGATTATCAAAATTTTTATGTCGATGAGCCCAGGATGTTTCCAATTTACGAAAAAATAGCAGAACAGGGGATGTTTGTCCTTTTACATGCAGGTGTTGATAGGGGACTCCCCTACCCTGTTCATGGAACACCTGAACGTATTGCAAATGTTCACAAGGCAATCCCTCAATTAACTATTATTGCTGCTCATTTAGGTGGAGAATATGTATATGAAGAAACACTGAGATATTTAGCAGGTCAGGATATTTATATGGATACCTCTTTTGTACTTCGTAAAGCACCCAGGTCCTTCCTTGAACGTATTTTTAAGGAACACTCCATTGAACGCATCCTCTTTGCATCAGATAGCCCCTGGACAGACCAAAAAGAAGAACTTGAATTTCTTTTAAATCTGCCCTTTCTTTCAGAAAGGGATAAAGAAAAGATATGTTTTTACAATGCTGCAAGGTTATTAGGGCTGGATTTTTAACAATACTACCTTTATTTAACAGATGTCACAGAGGCTTCATGCGGTACTGGGGACACAACCATGATGAGCCCGGGACATAGTCTCTGCAAACCTTGGTGCGTGTTTCATATATCTGACAGGATGTTTTGAAACCATCCCATTGAAGATAAATACAACTCATCCTGCAATTGTTTATATGTTTTCCAAAACTATTTATAACCCCATGATTTGTCCATGTTACACCATATGCACGGATATGGTCAAGAATATCATAACGCCCTTCCCTTTTCCATCTTTTTATATCATCGAAAGTTACATAAGCAGCTACATCTACATGACAGCAGTTACCACATCTAAGACATATAGTGTTTTTATCTTCACTATTTATGTTTCTTCACCCCTTTGCCTTTTTCTCTCACTTTCCATCGTAGAAAAAAATTATTGCCCGCAATCAGATGTATCCCCTTTTACCTTTGATATGGCATGGGGTAAGGCATCTATTATAAAAGACAGACACTCTGTAGCTGCCTTAGGACTACCTGGCAGATTTATGATGATACTTTCACCCCTTATTCCGCATATTCCCCTTGATATGATACCGTGTGGGGTTATCCTGTAGCTCTCTATCCTCATTATCTCGGCAAATCCAGGCAGGTCTTTTTCTATAATCATCTTTGTTGCCTCAGGTGTGACATCTCTTTTTGTAACACCTGTCCCGCCTGTGGTCACTATTAAATCAATTTTTTCTATATCGGCAAGGGACTTCAATGCATCTGCTATGACATCTATCTCATCTGGCACAATCAACATCTTTTTAACATCATAGAGATCTTTTAACATCCTTTGAAGGGCAGGTCCACTTTTGTCCTCTCTTTCACCTTTAGAGCCTTTATCGCTTACTGTTATAATGGCTGCAGTGTATTTCATTCTATAACCTCTATATCGTCTCCTACTCTTACATAACCATCTGTCATGACCTCGGCAAATATTCCTTCTTTTGGCATAACACAGTCACCGACCTGCTGAAATATAGCACACCCTTTATGACACTGTTTCCCTATCTGGGTTACCCTTAAGATTATACCATCTCCCACCATAAGTTTTGCTCCCACAGGCAGTAATAAAAGGTCAATACCTTCTACTGTGAGGTTTTCTGCAAAATCCCCGTATTCAATAGGGATACCCTTTTCCCTCATCTTTTCTATACTCTCCAGTGACAGAAGACTAACCTGCCTGTGCATAAAACCTGCATGGGCATCACCCTCAAGGCCTTTGCCTTTTATCAACCTGCATCTGCCTATATTAATTTTTTTTTCACCTTTATCTTTGCTTATGTTTACCGATAAGATCTTGCCTTTCATTTTTTCTCCATCTGGTTTATTTTAGATGCTTCAAAAAAATTGTCATGCCCAGATCATATAATTATTTTTTTTCATATCGTCCACTTTTACCACCTTCTTTTTCAATAAGATAAAATGGACCCAGCTCAATCCCCTTATCTATAGCCTTACACATATCATATATTGTAAGAGCAACATGGGTTACACATACAAGGGCTTCCATCTCAACACCTGTTTTGCCTGTTGTTTTCACCGTTGATATAATTTCTACCCTATTTTCATAATCTAAAAACTTAAATTCCACTTCTATATGGCTTATTGCCAGAGGATGACAGAGGGGTATTAACTCATGGGTCTTTTTTGCTGCCATAATCCCTGCTATCTTTGCAACGGAAAAGATATCCCCTTTTGGACCATAACCTTCTTTTATTATCTTATATGTGTCTGGAGATACCCTCACATTTCCATATGCCTTTGCAATCCTATGTGTTTCTTTTTTATCAGTGATATCCACCATCCGTGCCCTTCCCTTTTCATCAAGATGGGTAAGATGCATCTTATCCTCCACTTTTTTATATATTATTCACCGACTTCAACTAAAACCATCTTATCTAAATCAATATATTTCTTTGTTGCATTGTTTACATCTGCATCTGTTACCTGTTCTATATAATTTTGCCATCTTTTAAAGTAATCAGGACCCAGTCCGTATATAGTATCAAGACACATTTCTGACGAAATGTTTATATTAGACTGCATCCTGATTAATTTATTCCCGATAAGGCGATTTTTTGCATTTTTTACCTCTTCAGGTGTGAAACCATCTTTAGCAATCCTTTTTAGTTCGTCTATTGCAATTCTTTTTACACTGTCTTTATATTTTTCATCTGTACCTATATATATACCCATACTGCCTGTTTCGTAATCCTGCCTGTTAAAAAATGTCAATGCATATGCGTATGGATTCTCTTCCCTTAAAATCCTGTGTATTCTGCCTCCCATGCCTGATAAGATTGCAGCCATTACCTCAACGGCATATTTGTCTTTGTCTATTATCCCTGGACCTAAAAAACCAAATATTAAATGCCTCTGCCCCATCTTTTTCTTCTCAAATACCTCTTGTTTCTTTTGCTTTGGTAGAACCTTTTTTAGTGTTACCTTTTCTCCATTAAAATCTGAAAAAAATTCTTCAAACAAGCCTTTTATTTCAGCATAATCAACGTCTCCTGATATAGCTAAGATGGCCTCTTGTGGTGTTACGTATTTTTTATATATGGCATTTAGATCTGAAACGGTTATATTTTTAACATCCCTCTCATTTCCGTCGGGATCTTTTGAATAAGGATGTCCTTCAAAAATAGCCTCTCTAAAACGCATAAAAGTAAACGTGATGGGGTCGTCTTCTTTCTGCCTGATCTCAGAGAGCACCTCATCTTTTACCCGTGCTAACTCATCTGCTCTAAAGACTGTATCTTTTATAAGTTCGCTCAAAAGCTTAAAAACAGTTTTTAAATCTTTACTTAAAAATTTACCTGTGAGCCCGAATGTATTTTTCCCGCTAAAAGGTGTGATATCCCCGGCAAGCATATCAATCTCTTTTGCAATGGTTGCAGCATCTTTATTTGATGTCCCTTTAAGTAACATTTTTGATAAGACATTGAATATACCATTTTTTCCATCGGGCTCTTCTTTCAGACCGCCTATAAATCCTATTCTAAAAGCAAAACTCGGAGAATTTTTATTTACATTTACAACACATTTCATATTGTTTTTTAATGTAAAAATATAGGGATTACCTGACTTTTTAACTGATTGCAAAACCACAATCTTTCTTTCCTTATCTAAAATGTATTTATCCAGCACTGCCTTAATATCGTTTTCCGTCACCTTTTCAATGCGTTTTAGGTAATCCTCAACAAAATCAATTCTATCTGTGAGTGTAAAGAATTTGCCCGTCTGCATTGCCTTTCCCTGTGCAGTCTCCTGAGAATAAATAAATGAAGACTTTATCATGTTTTTTGCCTTTATTAATTCCCATTCTTCCGGGCTGTATTCTTTAAGCCTTTTTAATTCGTTTTCAATTTCTTTTATTATTACCTTATAATCTTCTTTAAAAAATGTAGAATATATCATAAATAGGCCGTCGTATTTAGGGACAAATAAATCAGCAGCTATACCTGTTACAATCCCCATTTTATATTTCAACTGTTGCTGAAGCCTTGAACTATCTCCTGAACCCATAATCACAGATAAAACATCAAGGGCAGGTATATCTTCATGAGTAATAGATGGGATCCTGTAAGAAATGGCTAAATAGTTTTCTTTAACATCTCTTTCAATAATCTTTTCTGAAACCATTTTATCTTTTTTCAAAAAAGTAACAGAATCTTTTCTGTCTTTGTATATATCCATTTTTTTTGCAAAGTGTTTCTTAATCAGTTCCTCTGCCTCTTGTTTTTGGAAATCACCAACAACTACGAGAACAACATTTTCAGGCACATAGTGGGTTTTATAATATAAAACTATATCTTCTTTTGTAATTCCATTGACTGTGTGGTCATAACCTATAATTGGCCTTCCATAAGGTATTTCGGAATAACTCAATGAAAACAATTCTTTAAAAAGCTTTCTCTGCGGATCATCTTCACCCATTTTTATCTCTTCGAGGATAACCTTTTTTTCTTTTGCTATCTCTTCTTCAGGAAATGCCGGATTATTCACTGCATCTGCAAGCAATTCAAATCCTTCTCGAAAGGCATTTTTTGGTATCACAATATGATATACAGTATTATCGTATGAAGTGAATGCATTTACCTGGCCTCCCAGTGCCTCAATCCTGGAAGGCATTTCGTTGACCTTCAATTTTTCAGTGCCTTTGAAAATAAGATGTTCTATAAAGTGGGTTATGCCTGCAATTTTTTCATGTTCGTGCCAGCTACCTACCCTTACCCAAATTTGAATGGCAACAACGCCTGTATTTTTTCTTTCCTCTAATAAATACTGTAGTTTATTATCCAGTGTGTAAACCTCCATAGAAAATACCTTGCTATAAAAAGTAAAAAAGAAAAGGATGATAATAAGGGTTTTATAAAAGAAGGGGAAAGGCCCCCTTTTAAAGGGCCTTTCTTCCTTCATAGAATGCTTTGACATTTAAGTCGTGGAGTTTTGGTGCAAGAAGCGTCTTGATAGCCTCGATAAACTGTTCAGGTTTTATCTCTGGGAAGAAATTGGAAAACGCGCCCACAAGGACAACATTTGCAGCCTGAATATTTCCCAGGCTCCTTGCAATACCCTGTCCATCAACTACCCAGACATTATCTTTGAAGTATTTTTTAAATAACTCTTCCACATCCTCAGGATATTTCATCTGACCGAGGTTTACTGCAGGTGGAAATATCTTTTGTTTGTTTATAATAATTTTGCCTTCAGGTTTTACCCAGTTGATATACCTTAATGCCTCAAGGAGCTCAAAGGACAGGAGAAAGTCCACATCTCCATACTTAATTAAGGGCGAATAAACCTTTTTGCCAAACCTGAAGTGTGTTGTTACGTCTCCACCCCTTTGCGCCATCCCGTGCACCTCTGCCTTTTTTACATCATAACCGGCTTTGATGAAAACCTCGGCAAGGATATCACTTGCAAGGATCGTTCCTTGCCCACCAACACCTGATAGAAATATATTTACTGTTTTATCGCTATCTTTCATTGTCCACCTCCTACTTTGTGCCCGGGACTATGGCATCAAATTTACAAACCTGTACACATACCTCGCAGCCTACACACTGATCCCTGTTAATATAAGTAGTTCCTTTTCTCTTGTGACCATCTTCTGTTTTACCTTCACCTTCTTGCCAGCTTATAGCAGGACAGTTAATCTCAAGGCACATCTTGCAGCCCCTGCATTTATTTGTATCAATTACATAAAATGGATATTTGAATCTTTCTGTTGGCTTTGCCCTTCTTAAAAGCATACAAGGTGCGTTTTTGTAGATAATTAGAGATGGCTCATCTTTATTCATCTCCTCTTTTATGATTTCCATAGTCTCTTTTATATTATATGGGTCAATATAACGTATGCTCTTTACACCAAGGGCCTTTCCAAGTTCTGCATAGTCAACGGCATTTGTTGGTTCCTGTCTTGCTGTGAAGCCTGTCCCAGGATGTTCCTGGTGACCTGTCATTCCAGTTATCCTGTTATCGAGTATTATGGTAGTTGAATTACCCTTATTATAAACGACATCCATAAGGGGTGTAACACCGCCATGTAAGAATGTAGAATCGCCGATAACTGCTACAGTCTTTCCCAACGCATCCTTGCCTAAGGCCTTCATAGCACCATGAGCCTGACCAACACCTGCACCCATGCATATTGTTGTGTGGAGAGCCTGAAGTGGTGGTGCTGTACCAAGGGTATAACAACCTATATCCCCGAATACAAAGGCACCAAGTTTCTTAAGGGCATAAAAGAGTGGTCTGTGGGAGCATCCGGCACAGAGGTTTGGTGGTCTTCTGGGAAGATCCTCTGGCTTTACCCTTATCTTTGGTTCTTTGTATTTTTTACCTTTGAGTGCCTTTTCAACAATCTCAGGAGAAAGTTCATACATATTTGGAATTACATCTTTTCCGTGCCAAATCTTTATACCCATGGCCCTAATCTCTGTCTCAAAGAATGGATCAAGCTCTTCCACTATTACAATCTTTTTTACCTTTTTAGCAAACTCTGTGATCATTTTCTTTGGTAGTGGCCATACCATTCCAAGCTTAAGGTAAGACCATTCAGGAAAGACCTCTTTTGTATACAGATATGATACACCGCTTGATATAACCCCAACGCTTGTATCATTTATTTCCATAATGTTGTATTTAAAAGTATTTGCATAATCCTCGAGCTTTTTCATCCTTTCTTCAACGATTTTGCGTCTTACCCTAACGTTTACAGGCACCATAACATACTTTGGTGCATCCTTTGGGTCGAGACCAGGGACAATTGTTGATTCTACTCTGTCTTCAAGCACAACAGGCGAGTCAGAGTGTGCAACCCTTGTCTCTGTTCTTAAAAGCACAGGTGTATCAAACTGTTCACTAATTTCAAAGGCAATCTTTGTAAAATCTTTACATTCCTGAGCATCTGCCGGCTCGAGCATAGGTATCTTGCCAAAACGTGCCCAGTTACGGCTATCTTGTTCGTTTTGCGAGCTATGGACATTTGGGTCATCGGCCACAACAATCATTAACCCACCCTTGATACCTGTGTAGGAAAGTGTCATAAGCGGATCGGCTGCAACATTCAGACCTACGTGTTTCATAGAAGCCATAGCCCTGACCCCTGCTATCGCTGCGCCGCTTGCTACCTCTACAGCCACTTTTTCATTTGTAGACCATTCTGCATAAATTTCAGGATAGTTCTCAGCAATTTCTCTCAAAATTTCACTACTTGGTGTTCCGGGATAGGCAGCTGCAACCTTAACTCCTGCCTCCCATGCCCCTCTTGCAATTGCAGCATTTCCTTGCATTATTTCTTTTTTCATATTTCCCCCATTTCCCATGTATTGTTTAACTTTTTGATAATATTAATTCATCACCTCCTTTTTTAAGTTTTTTATTAACTATTATAATTTTCGTCATCTATTTTTTACAGAAACATATTGTTTTGTCAAGACTTTTAAAGAATTTATTTTAGTCTTGAGTGATATGTGGAATATTTTGTAATATATCGTAGAGGTTAAAATGAAACTCAAAGGAAAAATAGCGATTTTAACAGCAGCAGCAGGGGCAGGTATTGGAAGGGCAACGGCAAGGACTTTTGCCAGGGAAGGCGCAAACGTAGTAGTTACGGACATGCATGAGGAGAGAACAAAACAGGTTGCCTTTGAAATAAACAAAGAATTCGGGGTTAAGGCCGTTGGTATAAAATGCGATGTTTTAGATATTAAGGATATAAAAAATGTGGTTAAAATAACAAAAGAAACTTTTGGAAGAATAGATATACTCTTTAATAATGCCGGTACAAATCGTCCTGCTAAAATAGTAGACATTACTGATGAAAACTGGGAAATAGTAATGGGTGTTTCTTTAAGGAGTGTATTTTATTTTACCAGAGAGGTTCTTCCTGTAATGATGGAACAAAAATATGGCAGGATCATAAGCGTTACATCTGTAGCAGGTTTTAGAGGACTCGCAGGAGGCCATGCCCATTATGCAGCTGCAAAGGCAGGTGTTATGGCATTTACAAGATGCCTTGCCATGGAGGCAGCACCTTATAGAATAACGGCTAACACCATCGCACCGAGCTTCATATATAATGAATTTATTCCAAACCTTTACCCAAAAGAAGAAATCGAAAGGATGCTTAACGAGATACCATATCCAAGAAAAGGAGTTCCCCAGGATGTTGCCAACGTTGCATTGTTTCTCGCTTCAGATGAAGGAGAGTATATTACAGGACAGACTATATGCGTAACAGGCGGGAGCTGGATGAGATAAAAACAGACTTTTTATAGTAGGAGGTTTAAATGATCAGTCAACTTAGACCTGAATCTTTATACAATCGTTGCGACCCCGATGAATTTTCCTTTAACACAACGGATGAGATAAAGGATTTTCAAGGCATCATAGGACAGGAAAGGGCGCTTAAGGCCCTTGATTTTGGATTGGGCATAAATAGTATGGGCTTTAATATCTTTGCATTAGGTGAAAGTGGAACAGGTAAGGTTTCCACGATTATGTCCATCTTAAAAGACAGGGCATTAAAAGAACAAGCCCCTTCTGACTGGGTCTATGTGTATAATTTCAAAGATCCCGATAGTCCCATTGCCATTTCTTTAGAAGCTGGAAAGGGCACTGCCTTACAGAAAGATATGGATGAACTTATTAAGTTCTTAAGGGTAGAAATACCTAAGGCATTTGAATCAAAAGAATACGATACACAACGCAGCAAAATCCTTGAAGAATTCCAACAAAAACAAAATGAATATCTTTCAAGGCTCGATGAAGAGGTAAAAAAGGAAAACTTTACTGTGAGAAGAGGCCCTGCTGGAATATTTATTGTGCCTTTAAAGGAAAACGGTGAGCTTTTAACAAAAGAGGAATTCGATGCCCTTGACGAAAAAACTAAAAAAAGGCTTGAGGAAACGGGCAGGAAATTTCAGGAGAGATTAAATGACATCATAAGGGTTATGAGGGAATCAGAAAGACTTGTTCAGGATATGCTCTTGCGGCTCGAACGCATGATTGCCCTTGAAATTATCGAACCTGCTGTAGAATCCATAAAAGCAAAGTATAAAAACAATGAAAAGGTTGCCTCTTATCTAAACGATGTGAAAGACGAAATCTTAACCCACCTTGATGAATTTAAAACAACCGAAGAGCAGCCATCTCCCATACCTTTTCTTAAAATGCCCAAACATGAACCTTCTTTTTTGAAATATACCGTAAATGTCATTGTTAATAATGGAGATACAAAAGGGGCGCCTATAATATTTGAAACAAACCCCACATATCCAAACCTTTTCGGCAGGGTAGAATACAAGGTTACATACGGCATAGCAACAACAGATTTTACAATGATAAAACCCGGCGCACTTCATAAGGCAAATGGTGGCTACTTGATGATAGAAGCAATGGAGTTATTTAAAAATCCTTTTTCCTATGATGCATTGAAAAGGGCATTAAAAAACAAAGAAATCAAGATAGAGGATCTCCTCGAACAATATAGGCTGTTTAGCGCATCTACATTAAAGCCTGAACCGATCCCCCTTGATGTTAAGGTGATAATAGTTAGTAACCCCTTTATATATTACATGCTAAGGGCATTCGATGAAGAATCAAAAGAGCTTTTTAAAGTAAAGGCAGATTTTGATAACAAAATGGATAGAACTAAAGAAAATATAGAAAAATATGCAGGCTTTATATCCCTATGTCAGAAAAAGGAAGGGCTTTTACCTTTTGACAGGACAGCAGTGGCACGAATCGTTGAATACGGTTCAAGGCTTGCAGACCATCAGAATAAACTATCCATGAAATTTAGTGAGATAGAGGATTTAATAAGAGAATCCAATTATTGGGCATCTAAAGATAATAGTATTGTTGTTAAGGCAGAACATGTAGAAAAAGCCATTGATGAAAAAATTTACAGGGTCAATATGATTGAAAGCCATATAAAAGAATTAATGCTTGAAGATACAATTATTGTCGACACAGAGGGTGCAAAAGTAGGTCAGGTAAACGGGCTTGCTGTCATTGATATGGGTGATTACAGCTTTGGAAAGCCTTCAAGGATAACAGCAAAGATTTATGCAGGCAGGGCAGGTATTGTGAATATAGAACGAGAGACAAAGATGAGCGGCAAGATTCATGAAAAGGCTATTATGATTATTTCAAGTTATTTAGGTAGCAAATATGCGGTAAAAAAACCTATAAGTCTTTCAGCATCCATTACTTTTGAGCAGTTGTATGAGATGATAGAGGGTGATAGTGCTACTTGTGCAGAGCTCTACGCCCTTCTGAGCAGCATTTCAGGTGTGCCCTTAAAACAGAGTATTGCAGTGACAGGGTCAATGGACCAAAATGGCGAGGTACAGCCCATAGGTGGTGTGAATGAGAAGATAGAAGGTTTTTTTGATTTATGTAAGTTAAGGGGCTTAAACGGAGACCACGGCGTTATTATTCCTAAAAGGAACATAAAACACCTGAATTTAAAAAAAGAAGTGATAGAGGCGGTTAAGGAAGGAAAGTTTACAATTTATGCCATAGACAAAATGGAAGAGGGGCTTGAGATCTTAACAGGAATGAAAGCAGGGGAATTGGATGAACAGGGTCAATACCCGGAAGGAACGATAAATTATCTTGTTACAAAAAGACTGACAGAGATTACAGAATCAATGGAAAAGAAAAAGGAAAAAGAAACGGAAAAAGAAGAAAATAACGAAAATAAATAAAAGAGGTGTTAAATGAACAAAAAGGCGATCCAAAAGATAAGTTATGGCGTATATATAATAAGTTCAAAATCTAACGGAAAATTAAATGGTCAGATTGCAAATACGGTTTTTCAGATTACTTCAGAACCACCAACAGTTGCCATAAGTATAAATAAGGCTAATCTAACCCACGACTATATTTTAAAAAGTAAAGTCTTCAGTGTGTCAGTACTTTCAAAATCTGCTCCAATGGGCCTTATAGGGCAGTTTGGCTTTAAATCAGGTAGAGATATGGATAAATTTCAAGGCATAAATTATAAAATATCTAATAATACAGGTGCACCGATTATCCTTGATAACACCGTATCCTATCTTGATTGTGAGGTTATAAGTGCTCAAGATGTGGGGACACACACTGTTTTTATCGGTAAAATCGTGGATTGTGATATTTTAAGCAATGAGGAGCCCATGTCCTATGCATACTATCATGAAGTAAAAGGTGGTAAGTCACCTAAAACAGCACCCACCTATATCCATGAAGATAAGACTAAAGAACAGGGCAAATCAGAAAAGTATTCATGTAAAGTATGTGGATATGTATATGACCCAGAAAAGGGGAATCCAGATAATGGAATAAAACCAGGAACGGCCTTTGAAGAATTGCCAGATACATGGGTGTGCCCAATTTGCGGGGCACCTAAGGGTGAATTTGAAAAAATCTCTTAAATTTAAATAAATATATAGCTTCCATTAAAACTTTACTAAAATTAATTTCCTCGGAGGATATGATGTCTGATACTATAAAGGAAACAAATTTTCAAGATTTAGGCCCTTTAAAAAGAGGTAAGGTCAGGGATGTATACGATTTAGGAGATAAGCTTCTAATAGTGGCAACGGATAGACTATCTGCCTTTGATGTTGTTCTGCCAACACCCATCCCCGATAAAGGTAAAATTTTAACAAAACTGTCCATATACTGGTTTAAACAGATGGAAAATATAATAGAAAACCACCTCATAGAAACGGATGTAGAAAAATTTCCAGAGCCTTTAAAAAAATATACCCCTATTTTAAAAGACAGGGGTATGCTTGTTAAAAAGACGAAGGTAATACCTGTTGAATGCGTTGTCAGGGGATATTTAGCAGGCTCAGGTTGGAAAGACTATATAAACACAGGTGCCATATGCGGTATAAAATTACCTTCAGGCCTTCTTGAATCAGAAAAACTGCCTACGCCCATATTTACACCCACCACAAAGGCAGAAGAAGGTCATGATATGGCCATAACAGAGGAACAGCTCAAAAAGATTACAGGGGAAAAACTCGCAAGACACCTTAAGGACATAAGCCTTGCCATATATAACAGGGCATGCAGTATAGCAGAGGGCAAGGGCATAATAATTGCCGATACAAAATTCGAATTCGGTATTATTGACGGTAGGGTTATACTAATCGATGAAATATTGACCCCTGATTCATCGAGATTCTGGTCAGTGAAAGATTATAAACCCGGTAAATCCCAGGACAGCTATGACAAGCAGATTGTCAGGGACTATCTAAACACCCTTGACTGGAATAAACAGCATCCAGGACCTGAGCTTCCTCAAGAGATAGTAGAGAAAACTGCTTTTAGATACAGGGAGATTTTAAAAATATTAACGGGGTAACGGAAAATGTTGATTTAATGCCCTATGCCATTACCATAAACAAGTATTTCTAACTCCTTTTTTACTGAATCCATTAAACTGTGTATTTCTATCATAGAGCCTTTTGAATTATATATTGGTCTTCCAATATTGACATCAATTGTACCTTTTTTTATGGGCACATTATAACCTTCAGGCTGTAAGGTTCTGGTCCCTATAATACCAACAGGGATGATGGGAACACCTCCCTTTAAGGCAAGGTCAAACCCGCCTTTTTTAAAAGGCAGTAGCTTTTCTCCTTTGCCCCATGTTCCTTCTGGAAACATTACAATATTTATATCATCTTTCAGGTTTATCAGTGCTTTCTTCAAAGATTTTATTGCCTTTAAGGGATTTTTTCTATCCATCTCTATATGTCTTCCTGCCTTTAATGCCCAGCCTAAAAAAGGTATTGAAAAAAGCTCCTTTTTTGCTATCCATTTAAAAGGCACGTTTAAAGAGACATATATTGCAAATATATCCAGAACGCTTTGATGGTTACACATATAAATACAAGGCCCTTCTATTATATTTTCAACACCCTCTGTTCGGACTTTTATATTGCAGATAGAAAGATGCAATATTGCCCATAATCTACCAAGCCTGTTTATAATTTTCCCTTTTCTATCAAAGGGTGATAAAAAAACTGCAATAAGAGACAGAACAATTGTAGAAGTTATAAGGTTCAGTAAGGCCGATATCCTTCTCATTGGATAATATTTATCATAAAAGTCGTAACATTGAAAAATTTATATATTATGACATTCAATAAAAACCTGGAGGGAATAAATATCTGGAGTAAATTTTTCTTGACATAATTTAAAAATTGTAATAATTTAAAAGTTGGAATAATTGAATTATGGAAACGATTTTAGAAAAACTTCATGCCAATAATATTCAGCCATCCTTTCAGAGGATAAAGATATTAGAACTCCTTGATAAAAAAAGAGAACACATGAATGTTAATGAAATATATGATGAGCTTATAAAAGAGATTCCCACAATTTCTAAAACAACAATATACAATAACCTTAAGTCTTTTGTTGAAAAAGGTATAGTTCAATGTTTGATCATCACGCCCTATGAGATGAGATATGATATTGATACTACCCCACATTATCATCTGCTGTGTAAAAAATGTAAAAGGGTTTTTGATGTAAATGTGAAGTGTAAAAATGCTGAAGCATTAGATATTGAAGGACATGTTATAGAAGAGATTCATGGATATTTTAAAGGCATCTGCAAAGAGTGTCTCTCAAGGGAGGGACAAAAATAACAAACTAAGGAGGTAATTTATGGCTGAAAGATTGGAAGTATACAAATGTGATGTATGTGGTAATATTGTAGAAGTTCTCGTTGGTGGAAAGGGTCAGCTTGTGTGCTGCAATAAACCTATGAGACTTGTTAAAGAAAACACAGTAGATGCATCACTGGAAAAACATGTCCCTGTTATTGAAAAAGGTGAAAATGGCATTACAGTAAAGGTTGGAAGTGCTCCTCACCCAATGGAAGACAAGCATTATATACAGTGGATTGAACTTATTGTTGATGGCAGGGTATATCGCCAGTTTCTCACCCCAGGTGTTGCACCTGAGGCTTTTTTCCCTTTAAAAGGGACAAACGTAACTGCCCGCGAATACTGCAATCTCCATGGATTATGGAAAGCCTGATTTAAAAAAATATTTAAAAATATATTAATACTGAAAGGGGCCAGAAAATCTGGCCTCTTTTTAAAAAAACGATATTAACCATTAAAAAAATGCCCTGCATATACTGGATACACAGGGCAAAGAGGGGAATAATTATTTTAACCACAAATATAAATTTGAATTTATCTCAAGTAAATGACATATGTCACATAAATAGCTTTTTCGTATATAAAAAACAATCCCTGAATCAACACCTGAAAAATTAATTAACCTTTAATTATAAGGATAGATGTAGTATGATATATTATCAAAAATGTGACTGTATGTCGCTATGTTTCTTCGCGGGGTAGAAAGAGGATACCCTCTGCTATCTCCAAAAGAAGCATGAAAAAAATCAAGGAGGAGATAGTATGCAGGGTAACAGATTATTTGTTGGAAATCTTAACTATTCAGTTGGGAAGGATCAGTTAAAAGAGCTGTTTTCGCCTTTCGGTGAAGTTTTGGATGTCAAAATCATTGAAAATAAGGGATTTGGTTTTGTAGAGATGTCAACGCAGGTGGAGGCAGAAAAGGCAAAAAAAGAACTAAACAACACATACTTTTTTGGTAGGAACATAAGTGTTGACGAGGCGAGGTCTACAAAAAGTCAGCATAGAGGGGGAAAAAAACCACAGAGAAGATATTAAAAATAACTTAAAACATAAACCATTGGAGATTGCAGGTTTTAAATTAATGCCTGCATCTCCATAACTATTTTTTATTATTTATAAAAATTTATTCTTTATTCAGGCCTATATGTTGATCTCAAGGACCATACTTTAAGGAGAATCAAAGAGACAGTAGACTTCTATTTCATATCATTCTAAAACTCATGTTTCTCTTTTTCTACTCCAATGTCCGTTCAGAAAGGATAGACTGGTTATGGTTTAAAGAAACACTGGATAAATGGAACGTTCCTATGCAAGAAGTACCATTATGGTTTTGATAAGGTACGAGAGTAGACATTGAGGAGTATATTATATGTGCAATTCAGAATATAGAGACAAGGTATATGGAAAAACCCTTAAAGGGTGCATTAACCAAACATCTAAAAGGCAAAATAAATAAGAAGATTAAAACAGGCTGCCACCATATTTTTGCTCTATAAGGTCATGTTTAAATAGGTTTATCAATATGTGCATCTTACGAATGTTTAAATCAAAGGCAGATTTTGAATATATTTGTGCATTATAGTAAGGGTGGTTTGGGAAACGGGCTGTTGGTATCAGGGGTCATAAACCGGTTGATCCTGGCTCGTTGGGCTGGAGGCAGTAGGCGTTCCGCGCAAGGGGGGGGTCGATAAGGACGCACAGAACCGAGATCAACGTCCGGGAATCGGCAGGCCGCCAGGCAGCATCATCTCGGCCAAGGCGAGGAAGGCCAGCACGGTGCAGAACCACATGCTGGGCTTCACATCGCGGATGCGGCCCGTCAGGATCTTCAGTAGCGTCCAGCTGACGAATCCGGTGGCGATGCCCACGCTAATCGTGTAGGTTAGCGGCATCAGAATCATCGTCAGCACGGCTGGAATCAGTTCGTCGAGCCGGCCATAGTCAAGGTGCCGGATGTTTTTGAACATGTAGACGCCGGTGACGACCAGCACAGGGGCCGTAGCAAAAGCCGGGACGATTGCGATGAGCGGCGAGAACAGTAGCGCCGATGCGAAACAGAGCGCAGTGATGATCGAGGCCAAACCCGTCCGCGCGCCTGCTGTGATGCCCGAGGCGCATTCCACGTAGGTGGTGATGGTCGGGACGCCCAACACGGCGCCGAGCACCGTGGCGCTGGCGTCCACCTTCAAGGCCCGGTCCAGCTTGTTCAGTTGCGGGTCCTTATCCAGGATGCCGCTGTCCTTGCCGCAGGCGATCATCGTGCCGATGGAATCGAACATGTCCACGAACATCAGCGCAAAGATCGGTCCGATCAGCGCGGGTACCAGCGCCCCGCGGATGTCTAGCTTGCCCAGGATGGGGCCGATGCCTGGCGGAACCGATACCACCCCAGCCGGCGCGGCGACATGTCCGAACAACACTCCCAACGCGGTAGTGGCAGCGATGCCGATCAACAGACCGCCGGTCACTTTCAAAGTTTCCAGCACGTCGCAGATCAAGATGCCGACCAAGCCCAGCGCCAGGGTCGGGGTCCAGGAGCCGATGGTCACCAGCGTGGCCGGATGGCCCGTGATGAAGCCCAAGTTCTTCAGGCCGATGAACAGGATGAACAGGCCGATGCCTGCACCTGTGGCCAGTTGCAGCGATTCGGGAATGCCGGCGGCGATCATGCGCCGGATGCCGAGAATGCCGAGGAAGAGGAACAGGCAGCCGGAAAGGAACACAGCACCCAGCGCCACGGGCCAAGCTATGCCGGAGCCAATGCAAAGAGAATAGGCAAAGTAGGCACCCAGCCCCATTCCGGGGGCCATGGCAAACGGCACTTTACCATAGAGGGCCACCACCAAAGTGCCGTAGATCGCGCCCAGGATGGTGGCGGTGATCAGCGCCTCTTTCGGCATGCCGATGGCCGGGTCCGACAGCATCCCGGGGATGACGAAGATCACGTAGGCCATAGTCAAGAAGGTCGTGATGCCGCCGATGATTTCCTTGCGCGGCGTGCTGCCGGCCTCTTCGAGCTTGAACCACCGACTGAGCGCGTTTGTCATGGTCAACCTTCTTGTTGCCTTGACTGCTAATCCTGCATCGCGGTTAATGCTGCAAAATCTTGAACGCATTGCCGATGCTGTTCATTTATCACAGCCCAGCTTGGATTGTCAATGCGAGGTTTCAACTTTGTGGTTACTGTTTTGAAATGTCACACTTAATTCCTAATTTAAAATGTCACATTGGTAAACTATCCTCCAAAAAGTTAAGGAGGATAGGAGATGGAAAAAATATTGATTACGGAGGTAGAGTTGAAGAGACATAGGGT
>Ga0272448_1002458_pt1 | contig 23117 bp, 24 predicted proteins | sample YNPCB0191_FD_202220 | JGI IMG/M metagenome (GOLD analysis project Ga0272448, IMG submission 202220) | Hot spring sediment microbial communities from Yellowstone National Park, WY, United States - YNP-CB-019-1 | ecosystem: Environmental > Aquatic > Thermal springs > Hot (42-90C) > Sediment... | reverse complement strand
TTTAGGGGATGTTAGTTTCTTTAGTTTTAATAGGGGTAAAAATATTCCTGCTTACGGAGGAGGTGCTTTATTGACAGACAATGAGACTATTGCAAAAAATATTAATCCTATTGGTAAAAAAAAGAGGAAAGAATTTTTTTCAATTTTAAAATTAATTGGACTTTTTTTTGCAAGCAATCCATATTTTTATGGTGTTTTTTTTAAATTTTTATCAAGATTTAAAAACAAAATGCCACCTTCTGATTTTTTATTAGATGGTATTTTAGATACAGAGGCAAAGATTATTAAAAGACTATTGGAAAGATTAGATTATTTAAGTAAAAAAAGATACGAAAATGCAATGTTTTTGTATAATAATTTATCTGGTTGTGGTAAGATAAGATTTCCAAAGATAGATAAAGATACAATGCCTGCTTTTAATAGGTTACCTATTTTAATTAAAGATTTAAAATTATTGGAGGTTTTAGAGAAAAATTTGTTAAAAGAAGGTATAGAAACTTCAAGGATGTATCTAAAGCCTTTACATCATATTTTTGATTTAGGATATAAAAAAGAAGATTTTAAAAATGCAAACTATTTTGCTTCGCATCTTCTTACTTTGCCGGTTCATCCTCTTTTATTAGAGAAGGATTTATTTAAGATTGTAAAAGTTATAAAAAAAATATAGATGATTCACAAATTTAATATAAAAAGATTTTTTTATAAGTCTATTAAACAACCAAGATATGCCTTAAAGGTATTTATAAGAAGACTTTTTGGAAATATTTTTTATTATACACATAAAGCCTTTTTGCCAGAATCGATTACTTTATTTTTGACATATAGATGTAATTTAAGTTGTAAAATGTGCGGACAATGGGGAGATTATGGTATAACTAAAAGAGAAAAATTAAATCCTAAAGAGGAGTTGGATTTTAATACATATAAAAATTTAATAAATAATATTTCTTTTTTTAAACCGAATATTACACTATTTGGAGGAGAACCTTTACTTTATCCGCAATGTATTGATTTAATAAGATATATAAAGAGTAAAAAAATGCATTGTGTTTTGATTACAAATGGATTTTTATTAGAAGATTTCGCTAAAAAATTGGTTGAAAGCAATTTAGACGAATTAAATATTTCAATTGATGGTCCAAGAGATTTGCATGATTCAATCAGGGGTCATTATGGTTTATTTGATAGGATAACTTCTGGTATAGAGCTTATAAACAAAATAAAGAAAGATAAACTTAAAAAACCTTTAATTAATATTCAATGTACAATTACAAAATATAATTATGAAAGATTAGAAGAGATGTTAGATGTAGCTTATAATCTAAAGGCAAATTCAATTACTTTTCATCATCTTATTTTTTTAAGTGAAAAAAACTTAAAAGAACAAAAATATTTTGACAAAATTTTAGATATGGATTCTAAATGGTGGAAAGGTTTTATGTTTTCTCCGGATATTGATATAGATTTACTTTATAAGAAGATTAAAGAGATTAAGAGTAAAAAATATAGTTTTTCTTTAGATTTTTATCCGGACTTTTCTTATAGAGAACTTTTAGATTATTATAGTTTAAATTATGACCCAAAACTTAAGTGTTTAAGTCCTTGGATGGTAAGTTATATATTTCCTGATGGAAGGGTTCTTCCCTGTTTAAATTATTCATATTCTTTTGGAAACATTAAAGATAGTAATTTTTTAGAGATTTGGAATAATAAAGAAGCCATATATTTCAGAAAGATTCTTAAAAAATACAAAAGATTTAAAGCATGTTTAAGATGCACAGAGTTATATAGATATTAAAATGGAAAAAATAAATATAGCATATATTATTACAAGATTAGATTGGGCTGGTCCACCGGATGTATTAAGATTACTTATAAAAAATTTACAAAAGGATTATAATATCACACTTATTTATGGATTAACAAAATATCCAAATGAGAAAACAAAGTTGTTTTTAAAAGAGATTAAAGCAATCTATATCCCCCAGTTAAGAAGAGAGATAAATTTATTTTATGATTTAGTTGCCTTTTTAAAATTATATTTTTTATTTAAAAAAAATAATTTCAAAATTATTCATACCCATACCGCAAAGGCAGGTATTTTAGCAAGATTAGCAGGATTTTTTTTAAAAATCCAAATTATAATACACAGTCCGCATGGGCATAATTTTTATGGGTATTTTAATAAGTTTTTTAGTTATATGATTGTTTTGATTGAAAGAGTATTTTCAAAATTTACAACAGCCTTTATTGTGTCAACAAACTTAGAAAAAAAGGATATGTTAAATTTTAAAATAACTTCAGAAGAAAAAATTTATGTAATTCCTCTTGGTATAGAAGATAGTGTTTCTAAGTTATCCGAAGAAGAAAAAATAAATATAAGAAAAAAATATTCAATAAATGATAATGAGATAGTTATAGGAACAATATCAAGGCTTGAACCTATTAAAGGAATAGAATATCTTATAGATGCAATATATCTTGTTTCTTTAAAGTTCGACTATGTAAAATTTATAATAACAGGAGATGGTTCTTTGAAAAATTTTGTTATGGATAGAATAAAAAAACTAAATTTATCTAAAAAGGTGATACTAGCAGGTTGGTTAGATAATATAAACCAGATAATTAATATCTTTGATATTTTTGTATTGGCATCTTTAAATGAGGCTTTTGGTTTGGCTATTATTTATGCACAAAAAATAGGTATCCCTGTTATTGCTACCAGAGTCGGTGGTATACCTGAGGTTGTTTTGGATAAAAAAAGTGGGATTTTGGTTAATCCAAAAGATAGCAATGCATTGGCTTGCGCGATGAGTTATTTAATATTAAATAAAGAAAAAAGAAAAGAAATGGGAAATTTTGCATTTAATTATATGAAAGACAAATTTAAAGTATCTTCTATGGTAGATAGCACGAAAAATCTTTATCAATTTTTATTAAAAAAATATATATGATACTTTCTTTACATCAACCACAGTATTTACCTTGGCTTGGTTATTTTGATAAGATTGCAAAAAGTGATTGTTTTGTTTTTTTAGACTGTGTACAATATAAAAAAAGAGAATTTCAGAATAGAAATAAAATAAGAACGAAGGATGGTTGGATATGGCTTACTGTTCCTGTTATTTCTAAAAGTAAAGGATTTCAATTAATAAATGAGGTTTTGATTAATAACAGCATAGGTTGGCAAAATAAACATCTAAAGAGTATAATTTGTTGTTATAAAAATGCTAAATATTTTAATGAACATATTGGTTTTTTTGAAAATATATATAATAAAAAATTTGAAAAATTAATAGATATAAATTTAGCTATAATTTATTATTTACTTGAACAGTTTTCTATAAAAACAAAGATATTTTTTGAATCTTCTTTATCTATAAGTACCAAAAAAACCCAAAGGATAATTGATATATGTAAAAAATTAAATGCTGATACCTACCTTTCCGGTATAGGCGGAAAGGATTATTTAGATGAAGAGTTATTTGAAAAAGAAAATATAAAATTAATTTATCAGGATTTTAAACACCCTGTTTATAAACAGTGTTATGAACCATTTATACCTTATATGTCTGCTATAGATTTTTTATTTAATTGTGGTAAAGAATTTAAAATATAGTATAATTTTTCTTATGAATATTTTAGCGATTAGTCCACATCCTGATGATGCAGAATTTGGTTGCGGTGGAAGTCTTATTAAATATGCAAGAAAAAATCATAATGTTTTTTTACTTGTTTTAACTGATGGTTCTTATGGAGCAGATCCAAAGATAAGAAAGAAAGAACAGGAAAAAGCAGCCCAATTTATCGGAGTAAAAGAATTATTTTGGGGTGGTTATAAGGATACAGAACTTATATGTAATAGAGAACTTATTATAAAAATTGATAAGGTTATAGAAAAGATAAAACCGCATATTGTTTATTTAAATTTTTGGGCAGATATACACCAAGATCATAGGGCAGCGGCACAGGCTTCTATTTCAGCAACTCGTTATATAAAAGAGGTTTTGTTTTATGAGGTTCCAAGTACGCAACATTTTGAGCCGGATATTTTTATTGATATAGGAGACGTTTTGAATGATAAATTGAAACTCTTAAAATTACATGCTTCACAGGTTAAAAAAACTCGTGTTGAGGACCTTACAATTTTAGAGAGTGCGAAATCTTGTGCTAATTTCAGGGGTTTTCAAGGTAGAGTTAAATTTGCAGAAGGTTTTAAAGCTGTCAGAATATTAAAAAATATATGATTCATAAATTTATTTTTTTACCATTGATATCATTTTTATTGAGTTATTTTTTAACTGGAATTTTTAAAAAGATTGCTATAAAATTTAATATTTTAGATTTTCCGGATAAAAGAAAAGTTCATAAAATAGCAACTCCACTTTTGGGCGGTCTCTCGATATATTTTAGTATATTATTTATATTTTTATTAAATTTTTCTGATTTTAAATTTTTATCTTTAGTAATGTTAGCCTCTAGTATAATTTTAATACTTGGTTTAATAGATGATATAAAAGGTTTAAGTGCGAATTTAAGACTTTTAGTTCAGGTTTTTTGTGCTTTTATTGTTATTTCTGTAGAACGCATTAGTTTCCTTCCAAAGAATTTTTTTTTGGATTTTTTAGAAGTTATAATAACATTGATTTGGATAGTAGGTATTACAAATGCATATAATTATTTAGATGGTTTAGATGGTTTGGCAGCTGGTTCTTTTATAATAAATTCGTTTTTTTTATTTCTTATACTTTTGTTTTCAAAACAGTTTAATTTGGCTTTGTTTTTTTTAATATTTTTATTTGCATCTTTTGGTTTTTTACCGTATAATTTTAAAAAAGCAAAGATATTTTTAGGAGATAGTGGAAGCACATTTTTGGGTTTTCTTTTGGCAAGTATTGTTTTATTTGGTAATTGGGCAGAGGATAATTTAGTAAAGATATCTATTCCTGTTTTAATTTTAGGTGTTCCGATTTTTGATATGATATTTACAACTATTACAAGGATTATGAATAAAAAAATACATAATATAAGCGAGTGGTTAAGTTATGCCTCAAAGGACCATTTTCATCATTCTCTGGTAGATCTGGGGCTTTCAAAATATGAAGCAGTAATATTTATTTATCTTATAAATATTTTTTTAGGTATAAGCGCAATTATGGTAAGTAATGACAAGGCAAATGAGGCGATTTTAAGTTTTTGTAGTGTTTTTATAATTTTTTTATTATTAAGTATACTTATTTTAGTTGGCAGGCGCCATAAAAGTGGATGGAAAATAGAGTAGGGGGGTGTTTATGAAGATACTTTCTATTCTCTTTTTAGTAGTAGGTATTGTAAGCTTATTAATTGGTATATATTCTCGTTTTAGTATGCAACTAATACCTTTAGCACCTTTTGGTTTAAATGCTTCTGCGTTTATTAATTTTGCAAACACTTGTTTTTTATTGGCTATAATTTCTAAACTTTTTGAGAAAAAATAATTTAATTAAGTCCCCATCGTCTAGCCTGGCCTAGGACATGAGCCTTTCGAGCTTATGACGCCGGTTCAAATCCGGCTGGGGACGTTTTATTTTTTAAATTATGAAAAAAAAATTATTTATTAATATATTTGGTTTTATAAATTTTTTGTTTTTTGGGGTTTTAGGTCTTATAACCTCTATATTAATATATTTTTATCCGGAAAAAATTTTAAATAAATTTAAAGAAGTTTTAGTCGATAAGTCTAATTTGGTAGAGATAAGTAAAAATTATATTAATACAGCAAATATTATAAATATAATTTTTTCAATTTTTTTTCTTATAAGTGGTATTGGTTTAATTTTAAAAAAGGAGATAATAAGAAGATTTACTATATATTTTTCATTTTTATTATTAGTTTTATTCTTTTTATCCGCCTTAGTTAACTATGTTTTTATCAACAATATGATAATTTTTGTTTTCTATTTAATAACTTTAATCTTATATTTAACCTCAAAAGACATACAAGAATATTTTAAATAAAATGTGTGGTATTTTTGGATACATAGGAAGTGGTTTAGAGGTTTCTTCTTTTATAGATGGATTGTCCCGGCTTGAATATAGGGGTTATGATTCCTGCGGAATAGCTTTAATTAAAGATAAAAAACTATTTTTAAAAAAACAACCAGGTAGAATTTTAGATTTAAAAAATTTATTAAAAGACAAATTACCGGATAAATACCCTCTTGGAATTTGTCATACGAGATGGGCGACGCATGGAAGACCAAATAGAATTAATGCTCATCCGCATTGTGATTGTAAGAATAAAATAGTAATAGTTCATAATGGTATAATTGAAAATTATATAAATTTAAAAGAAGAATTAATAAAAAAAGGACATAGATTTTTAAGCCAAACAGATAGCGAGACAATAGCACATTTAATTGAAAGTTTTTATAATGACTCTTTAGAAGAGGCTGTAATGTTAGCTATAAATAAATTAGAAGGTTCTTTTGCTTTGGCTATAGTTTCAGTTGAAGATAATAAATTAATAGGTGTAAGAAAAAATAGTCCTTTAATAGTTGGTTTAAATAAGGATAGTAAATTTTTAGCCTCAGATATCCCTGCTCTTATTCCTTTTACAAAGGATATAATTTATTTAAAAGATAAAGAATTGGCTGTTTTAGAAAAGGATAAATTTTCTATATTTGATTTTAATGGAAATCCTGTTAAGTTTAATATAGAAAGGATAAGTATAAAATTAGAAGAGGCAGAAAAAGAGGGTTTTGAGCATTTTATGCTTAAAGAGATTTTTCAACAGCCAAAAGTAATAGATAGTCTAATTTCTTTATATGTTAAAGATAACTTTATAAATTTTAAGGACCTAAATTTATCTTCTGACTTTTTATTGAGATTAAAAAATGTATATATAACAGCCTGTGGAACAGCTTATCATGCAGGCTATATTGGTAAATATTTTTTAGAAAAATACTGCAACCTTAATGTGCAGATAGATATATCTTCAGAGTTTAGGTACAGAAAAATAAACTTTTTAAAAGATAGTTTAGTCATAGGTATTTCTCAATCAGGAGAAACTCAGGATACATTGTCTGCCATAAGAAAGGCAAGAGATTCTAATATAAAAGTATTAAGTATATGTAATGTTTTGGGTTCAAGTTTAGTAAAAGAAACAGACGGTTTAATTTTTACAAATGCCGGATTAGAAATAGGTGTAGCCTCAACAAAAGCATATACGGCTCAAATAATTTGTTTAATTTTATTTTCCTTATATTTAGCATCTATAAAAAATACAATTAAAGATTTTGAACTAAAAAGTATAATTTCAGAGTTAAAACAGATACCAAAATATCAATCTGAAATATTAGAAAACCATAACAAGATAAAAAATATAGCTGATAAATTTTCAAAATTTGGTTGTTTTTTATTTTTAGGTAGAGGTATAAATTACCCTTCAGCCTTAGAAGGTGCTTTAAAATTAAAAGAGATATCTTATATACCCGCTGAAGGATATCCTGCAGGAGAGATGAAACACGGCCCAATTGCTTTAATAGATGAATACAGAGCTGTTATATGTATTGCGCCTTTAGATGAGTTATATGAGAAGATGGTATCAAATATACAAGAGATAAAAGCAAGAAAAGGAAAAGTTTTAAGTATAATAAATTATTCTGATAAGGAAGTAAAATCTTTAAGCGACAAAATAATTTATATCCCCAAACTTAAAAATCAAGATCTATCCCCTTTATTGGTTGCTGTTATTTTACAGTTATTTGCATATTATGTTGCAAAAAATTTAAAAAGAGAGATAGACAAACCAAGAAATTTAGCAAAGTCAGTTACCGTTGAATAATGTTGTATATAGTTGCTACACCCATTGGAAATTTAGAGGACATAACTATAAGGGCAATTAAAGTATTAAAAGAGGTAGATTTAATTTTAGCAGAGGATACAAGAAAAACCTCTATTTTACTTAAACATTACAATATTCAAAATAAACTGTTAAGTTTTTATGAACACAATGAAATAGGAAGAATTCCATATATAATTTCACAACTAAAATCAAATAAAAAAATAGCTTTGGTCTCAAATGCAGGTACCCCTACAATTTCTGACCCGGGCTATAAGCTTATAAGAGAATGCAAAAAAAATTCTATTAAGGTTATTCCTATACCGGGTCCTTGCAGTATAAGCGCGAGTTTATCTGTTAGTTCTATACCACATGATAAATTTATTTTTTTAGGATATCTTCCAAAGAAAAATAAAAGGATAAGGCTTTTTAGTGAAATAAAAAATTTTAATTTTACATTTTTATTTTTTGAATCGCCAAAAAGGATAGTTTCTTCTTTGTTTGATTTGGAAAAAATTTTTGGTAATAGAAGGATTACCATTGTAAGAGAATTGACAAAAAAGTTTGAGGAAATTTTAGAATTAGATATAAAAGAGGCTATAGGATATTTTAAAAATACAAAACCAAAAGGTGAATTTACAGTAATTGTAGGAAAAGATGAGTGATATTTACGATTTAAACAATTATTATTTTTCTATTCCAAAAGAATTAATTGCTCAAGAACCTATAGAGCCACCTGATACCTCAAGACTTTTAATTTTAGATAGAAAAACTTCAAAAATCAGCCAAGATATATTTAAGAATTTAATAAATTTTTTAGACAAAAATGATGTTTTGGTTTTAAATGATACAAAGGTTATAAAAGCAAAACTTTTTGCAAATAAAAAAACAGGCGCAAAGATAGAAGTTTTATTGGTTAGAAAAGACAAAGATTTCTACGAAGCTTTATGCAGACCAAATAAAAGGATTAAAATTAAAGATACACTTTATTTTCAAGGTGATTTTAAAGCAAAAGTAATAGAGAAAAAAGAAAATGGATTAATAGTTTTGGATTTTTTTAATCAAGATATATCTAAACTTATAGAGGAATTTGGTAAAACACCACTACCTCATTATATTAAAAATGATGTAGAACTTTCAAAATATCAGACAGTCTATGCAAAAAATAAAGGTTCTATTGCATGCCCAACAGCAGGGTTGCATTTTACAGAAGAGCTTTTAAATAAATTAATAGAAAAAAATATTAAGATTTTATATGTTACTTTACACTGCGGTTTAGCTACATTTAGGCCTATAAAAGAAAAAGATATAAGAAACCACAGGATTGAACCGGAGTTTGCAGAGATATCTGATTCTGTAGCGGATCAAATAAATGAAGCAAAAAAAGAATCAAAGAGAATAATAGCTGTTGGGACAACTACAACAAGAATATTAGAGGGTTGCAGTATAGCAGAGGATAATAAAGTTTATTTAAAGCCGTTTTGTGGAGAAATTAATTTGTATATTACTCCGGGTTATAAATTTAAAATAGTAGATTCTTTAATTACAAATTTTCATACCCCATATTCCACAAATCTTGTCCTTGTTGTGTCTTTTTGTGGTTTGTCTTTAATAAGAAAAACTTATGAGTATGCTATAAAAGAAAAATTTAGATTTTTTAGTTTTGGCGATGCAATGTTTATTGTTTAGTTTTTAAAAAATTTTGATATAATAATTTTTATGCCGATATACACATATTTATGTAAAGATTGCAAGAAAAAGTTTGATTTATTAATTTTAAAAAAAAGCGATTCTGTGGTTTGTCCTCATTGTAATAGTTCAAATTTAGAAAGACTTATAAGTGGATTTTCAATATTAGGTTCTAAAGATAGTTCTTTAGAAGAAAGCAATTTTAGTGGTAAATGCAGTAGTTGTGGTGGAGGTAGTTGTGCAAATTGTGGTGGATAATTTAGAAAGTATATTGAATTTTTTTAAAAAACAGAGCTTTGTTATAGTATCTACTTTAGATAAAAATAAAAGAATACATTCAGTTGCAAAAGGTATAGCCAAAATAGAGGATAAAAAGATATATATAATGGATTTATATAGGGCAAATACTTTTAATAATTTAAAAAGAAATCCAATTATAAGTATAACAGCGATTGACGAAGAGGCATTTGCTGGATATACTTTAAAAGGCAAAGGTAAGATTATAGAAAAGGAGAAAATAAAAAAAGAATTTTTAGAAGAATGGGAAAAAAGAGTTATACATAGGGTATCAAATAGATTGATAAAAAATTTAAAAAAAGAGACATTAAGGCATCATCCTGAAGTTAAATTGCCTTATCCCGAATATATGATTGAATTTAAAATAGAAGAGATAATAGATTTAAGACCAAAATATTTATCTTAAAGATGAATGTAATTGTTTGTATAAAACAGGTCCCGCAGACAGGAGAAGTTAAGATTAATCCTGCTACAAATACTTTAATAAGAGAGGGTGTTGAATCTATAATTAATCCATTTGATATGTATGCAATTGAGGAGGCTGTAAGATTAAAAGAAAGATTCAACGCAAAGACAACTGTAATTACTATGGGACCGCCTCAGGCAGAAAGCGCATTAAGAGAGGCTTTATCTTTAGGTATAGATGATGCAATTTTACTTTCTGATAGAGCCTTTGCTGGTTCTGATACTTGGGCTACAAGTTTAGTTTTAGCGTCAGCAATAAAAAAAATTTCTAATTTTGATTTAATAATTTGTGGAAAGCAAGCTTCAGATGGTGATACCGCTCAGGTTGGACCCGGTATCGCTACGCATCTTTTTATTCCACAGGCTACATATGTAAGAAAGATAAACTCTATAGATACAAATAAAGGAACCATTGTTGTGGAAAGACTTCTTGAAGATGGTTATGAAATTTTAGAGATTAAACTGCCTTGTCTTATTACTGTAGTAAAAGAGATAAACGAACCAAGGGTCCCGTCTTTAAGGGGCAAAATGAGGGCTAAAAATTATCCGGTTAAAGTCTTAACACATAAAGATTTGGAATTAAATGAGGAAGATGTTGGTTTAAAAGGTTCCCCTACTCAGGTTGTTAAAATTTTTACTCCTCCTCCAAGAGAAAGCGGAGTTATTTTTGATGGAGAACCAGAGGTTGCGGTTGAAAAATTATTAAACGAACTTAAAAAATTTCTTTAATTATGTCTGAAAATATAAAAATTATATTTGAAAAATGCATAGGTTGTGGGGTTTGCCTAAAGACATGCCCATTTGGTGCAATTACTATTTTAAATAAAAAGGCAGTAATTGATTTATCTAAATGTAATCTTTGTGGAGCATGTAAAGAGTCTTGTAAGTTTGGAGCAATAGTTATATTTAAACAAGAGATTACAAAAAAAGATTTATCAAGTTATAAAGATGTATGGGTTTTTGTTGAAGAAAATGATAGAAAAATTGCACCTGTTACAAAAGAACTTTTAGGAAAAGCAAAAGAGTTAGCAAGGGATTTAAATTGTAAAGTTGTAGCAATATACCTTGGATATAATATAAAAGAAAAGGCTAATGAATTAATACATAAGGGTGCTGATAAGGTAATTTTGGTTGACAAAAAGGAATTAGAGAATTTTATAGCAGAAAATTATTCAAATGTTATTGTATATTTAATTAATAAATATAAACCAGAAATCTTTTTGGCAGGAGCAACTACAATAGGTAGGTCTCTTGTTTCAAGGATAGCAGTATCAATACATACAGGTTTAACTGCAGACTGCACAGGTTTAGATATTGATAAAGAAAATAGACTTCTTATACAGACAAGGCCAGCTTTTGGCGGCAATATTATGGCTCAGATTATAACACCAAACTATAGACCCCAGATGTCTACTGTTAGACACAAAGTAATGAAAGAATTAGAACTCGATAAAACAAGGAAGGGTGAGGTTATTGAAGAGATTATAGATGGAAAATTTTTTGACGAGAGGATAAAATTTATAAATTTTATAAAAGAAGAGGTTGAAAAGGTAAATCTTTCAGAGGCTGATATAATAGTTTCAGGTGGAAGAGGTTTAGGAGAGGCGAAAAACTTTTCTTTAGTAAGGGAATTGGCAGAAGCCTTAGGAGGTGCTGTTGGTGCATCAAGGGCTGCTGTTGATAGTGGTTGGATTTCTTACTCTCATCAGGTAGGCCAAACAGGAAGAACAGTCGCGCCAAAAATTTATATTGCTTGCGGGATTTCAGGGCAAATTCAACATTTAGTTGGTATGCAGTCTTCTAAGATAATTATTGCAATAAATAAAGATCCAAATGCCCCAATTTTTAAAGTTGCAAATTATGGAATAGTTGGAGATTTATTCGTAGTTATACCATTACTTATAAAGAGACTAAAATGTACTTAAAAGAACTTGAACTATTTGGATTTAAATCCTTTCCGCAAAAAACAATCCTTAAATTTGAAAGAGGAATAACTGCAATAGTTGGTCCTAATGGTTGTGGTAAATCTAATATATTAGATGCAGTAAAATGGGCTTTGGGGGAGCAGAGTCCAAAGTCTTTAAGAAGTTATAAGATGGAAGATATAATTTTTAATGGGACTGAGAATTACCCATCTTTAAATTACGCTGAGGTTATCCTTACTTTTTCAAATGAAGATAAATATCTACCTATAGATTATAGCGAGGTTTCAATATGTCGTAGGCTTTATAGGTCTGGAGAGAGTGAATATTATATTAATAAAAATCCAGTTAGATTAAAAGATATAGAAGATTTGTTTATGGGAACAGGGGTAGGAGAAGCCACATATTCCTTTATAGATCAAGGCAAAATTGAAGCATTTTTAAACTATAAACCAGAGGAGAAGAGACTTATTTTTGATGAAGCAAGTGGTATAGTAAAATACAAAGATAGAAAGAAGGAAACATTAAATAAATTGCAAGAAACAGAGGAAAACCTTATACGTCTTGAAGATATAATTTCTGAAGTTGCAAGACAGATAAGATATTTAGAAAAACAGGTAGAAAAGGCTAAAAAGTTCAAAGAAACACAAGAAGAGTTAATTTTAGTTGAGAAAAAAATAGCCACCACAAAATCAAAAGAGATAAAAGAAAAGATGGATTTTGTTTTAGAAGAATTAAATGGTTTAAAAAATAAAGAACAGGAAAAACAAAATATTTCTTCTAATATTAAAGAAGATTTAGAAAAATTAGAAAAGACCTTAACAGATACAGAGACAAAATTAAAAGAAATAGAACAAGAGATTTTAATTTTTAACTCAGAGATTTTAAATTTAAAAAATAATATAAATTTTTCTGAAAATAGATTAAAAGAATTGGAAGAAAAGAATATTTCATTAGTAAACGAAAAGAAGTTAGCAGAAGAAAAAATTTCTTCTTTAGAAAACAGATTGAGGGAAGAAAAAATTATTTTTGAGAATATTGATACAGAAATATCAAAAATAACAACACAGATAGAGGATTTATATAAAGAAAAAGATAGATTGTTAAAAGAGATAAAGGATATTGAAAAAGAGATAGAAAGCCAAAAATTAAAAATATTAGAAGAAGAAGATAAAAAAGTAAAAATTAATAATTCAATTGTAAAAATAGATGCAGATATTTTATCTTTAAACAATCATAAGAAAAGATTGTTTTTAGATAAAGCAAAATTGGATGAACTTATAACCTCTACAAAAGAAAGTTTAAAGGCCAAAGAAGAAGAAATTTTAAGAATAGATGAAAATTCGAAAGTTTATAAAGAAAGAAAAAAAGAATTATCTTCGAAAATAAATAAGATTTTAATTGAAAAGGAAGAGATTAAAAATAGTATTTTAGAAAATGAAAAAAAACTGATAGAGATGAATTCTTATTACGATTTCCTTAAAGACTTATCTATCAAGTATGAAGTTTTTTCAGAGAAAAAAACAGTTGAGATTATCTTTTATGAAGAACCAAAAAATATAAATAAATTAGTCGCCTCTTTAGACAATATAGATTTTCAAAAACAGGATAATTTATATAAGGCAAAAATTGATGTAAAAGTTATCTCTCTTAAAGAAGAAGAATTGAGAGGTAAGATAGAGTTTTTAAATAATACTATAAATGATCTAAATAAAAAAATTGAAGATTTGGATAGGGAGCATCAGGAAATAAGTAAAAATTTATTAGAAGATGATTTTAAATTAAAAGAGTATGAAAAGACAATATTAGAAAAAAGTCAAGAACAAGATGCTTTACAAAAGAATATAGCAAGATTAAATGAGGAATTTACCTTGATAGAAAAAGAATTAGAAAGAGTAATAGAGGATATAAATTTGAAGGATTTAGAAAAGAAGAAATTTATTGACGAAGAGAATTTATACCAGGAAAATTTAATAAAAATTCAGGATAATTTAAAGAGTTTACAGATAAATTTATCAAAAGACTTAGAATTAATAAAAGAGATAGAGATAAATATTGCAAAAAAAGATACAGAGAAGAAGTCTTTTTTGAGAGAAAAAGAAACTTTGAATTCAAAGATTTCTCTTTTAATTGATGAAAAAAATACACTTTTAAGTAATTTAAATTCAATAACAGAAGAACATAAAAGAAATTCTTCTAATATAGAGTTAACATTAAAATGTATAGAGGATGCAAAATTAAAGATAAAAAATATAGAAAATAATATATCTATAAAATTAGAAGAAAAGCAGAATTTAGAAAAAAATGAAAAAATATTATTTGAAGATATAAAAAATAAAAAAGCAGATTTAGAAATTCAGGAAAAAGAAAGACAGGAGATTAATAATTTAATCTACAACAAAAAGTTGGAGATACAATCTTATGAATATGAATTAGGTAAAATAAAGGACTACTTAAAACAAGTTTATAGTATAGATTTTAATTTGCTTGAAGATGAAAAAATAGATGAGAATTTAGATATATATTTACAGAAAAAAGATAATTTAAAAAAGAAATTAGAATCTTTAGGTGAAGTTAATCTTATTGCTATAGAGGAGTTTGAAGAACTTAAAAAACGTTATGATTTTTTAGACAAACAGAGGCAAGATTTAATTAATTCAAAAGAAGACTTAAAAAAAGCTATTCAGAAAATAAACAAAACCTCAAAGGATATATTTTTAGAGACCTTTAAAAAGATTGAAGAAGAATTTAATAAAAATTTTAGATTTCTCTTTGGTGGAGGAAAAGCAAGGCTTTTACTTTTAGATTATGAAAATGTATTAGAATCTGGCGTTGAAATAGAAGTTCAACCACTTGGGAAAAAATTGCAAAATATTTTATTGCTATCGGGGGGAGAAAAGGCTTTGACAACAATAGCACTTATTTTTGCAATATTTAAAGTAAAACCTTCTCCTATATGTATTTTAGATGAGATTGACGCACCTTTAGATGAGGCAAATATTTCAAGATTTAATCATCTTTTAAGCCAATTTTCAAAGACCTCTCAATTCTTGATTATTACACACAATAAAAAAACTATGAGTATCGCAAACGTATTATATGGTGTTACTATGCAGGAAAAGGGTGTATCTAAATTAGTTTCTGTAAAGTTTTTAGAAAATGAAAACACTACAAATAAAGAAAATAATAAAGAAGAAAAAATAAAAGAAACCCCAAATATCTTGGATTCAACATAATTAATAAATCCAATTTTTGAAAAAGTAAAATATCTTTAAAGACAATGTTTTAGTCCATCCATTGGTAACGATGAAATTGATATGCATATCAAATTAGATAAAAGTAATTATTTCGTAAAAAGTTTTGTAATTTTTTATTACAGTTAGATTTAGACAAAACTCATCATATAATAACGAATTGTATGATTTTTAAACAACCTAATGTAAAATCTGGGATGAGATTTAAACCCCAAGTTTTTATTTTTTTTCTCTTATTTATCTTATTTTCTATTATTATAAGCAAGCCTTTAATTTTATTTTTTGTTAAAAAAAATTTAAGTAAATCTTTTAATACAAATGAAATCCTTATAGGTGATTTAAAAATAAAATTACCAAATTCTATTTATTTTTATGATATAGAGATAAGAAACAAAGAATGTTCCTTTAAAATCAAAGAAGTTTCCTTTTTTTTTGATTTAAACTCTATAATAAAAAAGAGGCTTAAAAAAATATATTTAAAAAATGCTTCTGTTAAAATAAATTCTAAAAATTTAAACTTATTTAAAACAGATTACAAAACCAAAAATAATATATTTTTTGAGTTTTTGAGTTTATCCAATATAGATTTTGATATTAAAACTAATAATTTTTCAGGCTTGGGTTCTTTTTCTTTGGAGTTAAATTCTTCTGGTTTAATAAATCTTTTAAAAGCAGAGATCGATAATTTTAAATTTTTTAATTTTTCATTATATAAGTGCTTTATTAATATAAATGATTCTTATGGTAATTTTTTAATTAAGCAAGCCAATTATAGAGATATTAAATTAAAAGAATTAAATAGTAATTTGATTTTTAAAGATAATAAATTTATATTTAATAATCTTGGATTTTCTATTTTTAATGGAAAAGTTTATGGAGAATTTGATTTAGATCTTTATAAAAAAAATTTAAATTTAAACCTAAATTTTTTAAATATAAATATAGATAGATTAGTCAGAGATTTTAAATTTGATAAAAACTTATCTATATCAGGTATATGGGAAGGAAATTTAAGTATAAGTATAGAAAATTTGAGCCTTAAAAAATTTGACGGTAATTTTAAAAGCATAAACTATGGCGGAGTACTTAGTATAACTAATCAAAAATTTTTGGAAAATCTTTCAAAGAGTACAAATTTAACTTATGAAATTTTAGTGGAAAGATTTAAGGATTATAGGTATAATATAGGAAATATAGATATTTATCTTAAAGATAATGATTTGGTGTGTAGGTTATATTTTTTTGGCGATAAGGGTAAAAGTGATTTTTTGATAAATATATATAATTTTAAAGATATATTATTTAAAAATATAGGGAGGTAAAAATGAGAGGATTATTTTTTATTTTATTTTTTGTATTTATAAACTCTTGCGCCAAGGTAGCTATTCAGTCTCCAAAGGAACCTATTAAAATTGATATTACAATGAGGCTTGATGTGTATCAGCATATAATGAAAGATATAGAGGATATTGATAATATAGTCTATCAAGATAAAAAAACAAATAATCAAAGTAGTCTGATTAGTTTCTTTATTGATACTGCATATGCTCAAAGTGTATCTAAAGAGGTAGAGGAAGCAGCATTAAGAAGAAGAGATAGATTAAATCAATTAACTCAGTTGCAAAAGGCTGGTATTGTTGGAGAAAACAAAGATGGTTTACTTGAAATTTTAAAAGAGATAGATGAATCTGGTAAGAGTTTGGTTGAGGATGAAAATACAGATAGGATGATTATATACAGAGCTTTGGCAAAGAAAAATTCTGTTTCGGTAGAAGAAATTCAAAAGTTATATGCAAAAAATAATCAGGAAAAAGCTCCCACAGGTACCCCCATAGAGGTTTTGGATACGATTTCTGGCGAATATAGTTGGAAAATAAAATAGTTGAAGAATAAAAATAATAGATTATAATATTTTTATGCAAATACTTTTTATTGGAGATATAGTTGGAAAACCTGCAAGAAATTATCTTAAAGAGATATTGCCAAAGTTAAAGAATGATTTAAATTTAGATTTAGTTGTTGGTAATGGAGAAAATGCAGCAGGTGGTTCAAGTATTACCCCCGATACAGCAAAAGAACTATTTAATTCAGGAATAAATATTATTACCTCAGGAGATCATATATTTAAAAAAAGAGAATCAGAAGAAGCTTTAGAGACAATGGATGTTATAAGACCTTTAAATTATGGAGAATTAGCAAAAGGTAGGGGTTATATAATAAAAAAAGTAAATAATAATACAGTCGCTGTTATTAATTTAATAGGCAGAGTTTTTATGCAACCTTTGGATTGTCCTTTTAAATCTATAAGTAGTGTTTTGGATAATATAAGAAGTCAAAGTAAAATTATTATAGTTGATGTCCATGCTGAGGCCACTTCTGAAAAATTGGCATTGGGATATTTTTTATCTGGAAAGGTAAGTGCAGTAATTGGAACACATACCCATATACCAACAGCTGATGAAAGGATTATTGATAATTTTACAGCTTATATAACAGATGTTGGCATGACAGGGAGTTTTGATTCTATATTAGGGAGGGAAAAGCATCAGGTGATAGAGCGTTTTATAACTAATATGCCTACAAGATTCAATTTAGCACAAAATGATGTTAGGATGCAGGCTGTTTTAATCAATATAGATGATTTAAGCGGCAGAGCTTTATCTATAAAGAGATTAGAATATAGAAAAGATTAAGATGGCTTTTGAAGGAAAAGAACAGAGGCGATTTGTAAGAGCAAATTTTCCTTGTAAGATAATAATATATACTCCGACACAACATACAATTTTTACCCACACAGAAAATATAGGTGGCGGAGGAGTAAGAGTTGTTATTGAGGAAAAATTATCTATTTCTAGTATGGTTGGATTAGAGATTTATATTTATGAAGATAAAGAACCAATAATCTGTAAAGGCAGGATTGTTTGGGTGTTAGAGAAGGAATGTAGTTATAGGAAAAATCTTTTATTTTATGATACTGGTATTGAGTTTTATGATATTAAAGAGGAAGATAGAAATAAGGTGAAAGAAGTTGTTGAAAGAATTGTATTTGATAAAAATGATTTTAGAAAAGATTAACTCACCTATTGATTTAAGGAAATTAAATTTAGATGAACTTAAAAAATTGTCAGAAGAGGTAAGATCTTTAATTATAGAAGTTATCTCAAGAAAAGGTGGACACTTAGCTTCTTCTTTAGGCGCTGTTGAGTTGTGTATAGCTATACATTATTGTCTTGATACCCCAAAGGATACAGTTATTTTTGATGTTGGTCATCAAGCCTATGCCCATAAGATTATTACAGAAAGAAAAGATAAATTTTTTACGATAAGAGAATTTAGAGGGATAAGTGGTTTTCCTAATATAGATGAGTCTATTTATGATGTTTATATATCAGGCCATGCTTCAACCGCTATTAGTTGGGCTGCTGGAATAGCTGAGGCAAAAAAAATAAAAAATGGTAATTCTAAAACCGTTGCCATAATAGGAGACGGTTCTTTAACCGGCGGGATGTGTTTTGAGGCTTTAAATAATTGTGGTCATAAGAAGACTGATTTGCTTGTTATTTTAAATCATAATGATTTGAGTATTTCCCCATCTGTAGGCGCATTAAGTAATTATCTTAATAAGATTATCTCATCTAAAACTTATAACTATATTAAGAAAGAATTAGAAAGGTTTTTGAAAAATTTTTCTACTATAAAAAAATTTTCTTTTAGAATAAGAAAACTCGAAGAACTTATAAAGGGTCTTATTGTACCGGGAGTATTTTTTGAAGAACTCGGTTTTAGATATTTTGGTCCTATTGATGGTCATAATTTAGACATATTAATTCCTACATTAAGAAATGTTTTATCACTTTCCGGTCCAAGAATTTTGCATGTAATTACAAAAAAAGGTAAAGGTTATAAATTTGCAGAAAATAATCCGGAAGATTTTCATAGTATTTCACCTTTTGATATTAAAACAGGTAAAATTTTAAATTCATCTAAAGAGTCCTTTACAGATGTATTTTCCAAAAAGTTAGTTTCTTTAGCAAGAATAAATAAAGATATAGTTGCTATTACTGCTGCTATGGAGAAAGGGACAGGACTTTATTTATTTAAAAAAGAATTTCCAGATAGATTTTTTGATGTTGGGATTGCAGAAGAGCATGCTGTTGGTTTTGCGTCCGGTTTAGCAAAAAAAGGTTTAAGACCAATTGTTGCAATATATTCTACTTTTCTGCAGAGATCTTTTGATCAGATTTTACATGATGTTGCTTTACAAAATCTGCCTGTTATATTTATTTTGGATAGAGCCGGAATAGTTGGAGAAGATGGTCCAACACACCATGGTTTATTTGACATAGGTTATTTAAGATTAATACCAAATATGGTATGTATGGCACCAAAAGATAAAGAAGAATTAGAAGATATGTTAGAATTTGCTTTAGATTTAGATTGCCCTATAAGTATTCGTTTTCCTAAAGCAAAAGTTTTTTCTTTAGGTAAAAAAGAAGAGATAAAATTGGGTAAATTTGAGGTTATAAACGAAGGAAAAGATATATGCATATTAGCATTAGGCTCAATGGTAAGTATAGCAAATGATGTTGTTTTTAAATTAAAAAATACAGGCATAGAACCTTTCTTAGTCAATGCAAGATTTATAAAACCACTTGATAACAGGTATTTAAAATTTATTGCAGATAATTTTGATATTTTAATTACTTTAGAGGAGGCAAATTTAGACTGTGGTTTCGGTTCGGCTGTTCTTGAGTTTTATGAGAAAGAAAGATTATTAGATAAAATAAAGATTATAAGATTTGGTTTCCCATCAGAGTTTATTCCTCATGGAAAAAGGAATGAGCTGTTTAAGATTTTTGGCTTAGACGCAGATAGCATCGTAGAAAGAATAAAAAAATTATTTTTTGCAAAAGAATTATTATGGCAGAGGTTTTAATTAATAAAGATAAATGCAAAGGTTGTAAAATCTGCATAAATTTTTGCCCCACAAAACATTTAACTTTATCAAAAAATTTAAATAAAAGAGGAGTTTTATATATAGAGATCTCAAAAGATATAAAATGTATAGGTTGTGGATCTTGCTTTCTTATGTGCCCGGATAGTTGTATAACAGTTTTAGACTAGCCTTTAAATGAAAAAGATATTATTAGCAGGGAATGAAGCAATGGCAGAAGCTGCGATTTTAGCCGGTTGCTATTTTTATGCAGGGTACCCAATTACTCCACAAAATGAACTTATAAATCACCTTGCAAAGAGGATGAGGGAAGAAAATAGAGTTTTTATACAGGCAGAAAGTGAGCTTGCTGCTATAAATATGGTAATGGGTGCTTCTAGTTTAGGTTTTAGAGCAATGACAAGTTCCTCAAGTCCCGGAATATCTCTTAAGCAAGAGGGTATCTCGTATATGGCAGGTTGCCAACTTCCAGCCGTTATAATTAATGCAGTAAGAGGTGGTCCTGGTTTAGGAAATATTGCTTCAAGTCAAAGTGATTATTTTCAGGCTACAAGGGGAGGGGGTCACGGAGATTATTTTACTGTTGTTTTAGCGCCTTATAGTGTACAGGAGGCATTTAATTTTGTTATATTAGCGTTTGATTTAGCTGACTATTATAGAAATCCGGTTATTGTTTTGGCAGATGCAATAATTGCACAGATGGCAGAACCTGTTGTTTTTTTTAAAAAAGGCAGTTTTAATAAAAAAATTCCTCCAAAAAATTGGGCATTAGGCAGAAAAGATGGGATAAAGAAAATAGTTAAATCATTCTTTTTAAAAGAGGGAGATTTGGAAAAACATAATAATATTCTTAAAAAAAAGTGGGATAAAATTAGAAAAAATGAACAAAGATACGATACTTACAGATTAGATGATGCAGAGTATTTGATTATTTCTTATGGTTCTCAGGCAAGGATTTCACAAGAGGCTGTAGATATTTTGAGAGATAAAAATATTAAAGTTGGTCTATTTAGACCTGTAAGTCTTTGGCCATTTCCGGAGAGGTTTTTAAAAAATATCTCTAAAAAAATTAAAAAATTTTTAGTTGTTGAGCAATCTTTAGGTCAAATGGTTGAGGATGTAAAATTAGTATTGCAAACAAACGATATTTATTTTTTAGGAAAAGCAGGTGGTGGTATACCAAAAGCTTCTGAGATAATAAATTTTATTAAAAAAATTTAATATGTTAAAACCTCCAAAATCTTTAGAATTAGATACACATTATTGTCCTGGTTGCGGACATGGAATAATACATAGAATAGTTGCTGAGGTAGTTGAGGAGTTAGGTATTAAAAAAAAGACTGTTGCAGCCACAAGTGTTGGTTGTTCTGTTGTTGCTTATGATTATTGGGATTTTGATTGTTGTGAGTCTGCTCATGGAAGGGCTTTGGCAGTTGCTACTGCTATAAAAAGATGCAGGCCGGATTTGGTAGTTTTTACATATCAAGGAGATGGAGATTTAGCCTCTATTGGTCTATCTGAAACTATACATTCTGCAAACAGGGGAGAAAATTTAACCTGTATTTTTGTAAATAATGCCTGTTATGGTATGACTGGAGGTCAAATGGCGCCGACTACTTTAATAGATCAAAAGACAGCGACTACACCTTTTGGAAGAAAACCGGAATTAGGAGATGGTTGGCCGGTTAATATATGTTCTATTTTGTCTTTATTAGAGGGTGTAGGTTTTGTTGCAAGAGGGTCTTTATTTAATCCAAAAGAAGTTTTAAGAACAAAACAATATATAAAAAGAGCTTTTGTTAATCAATTAGAAAATAAAAGATTTTCTATTGTAGAGGTTTTAAGTCCTTGTCCAACAGTTTGGAATTTGTCTCCTATAGAGGCTTTAAAATTTATTGAAAACCAGATGCAGAAAATTTTTCCAATTGGTATAATTAAAGAATGAAATTAGAAGTATTAATAACAGGAGCAGGCGGTCAAGGTATAATGACTTTAGGGAAAATAATTTCTAATTGTGCAGTCTATGAAAATAAATATATTACTTATCTTCCGTCTTATGGTGCAGAAGTAAGGGGCGGAAGCGCATATTGTTTTGTTAAAGTTTCAGATAAAAGCATTAATTCTCCATTAATAGAAAATCCTGATATAGCCATAATATTAAACCAAGCCTCTTTGGATAGATTTAAAAAAATTTTAAAGAAAAGAACAATTTTAATATTAAATAAAGATTTGATTTCAAAACCAACGAACACAAAGTTTTGTTTTCCTTTAAATACTATGGCTATAAATATTGGTAATTTAAAAGTAGTAAATACAATTGCATTAGGAATTTTTTTAGGTATTATAAATATCTTTAAGGACAGTACAGTTATAGAGGTTTTGGGTAAATTTTATTCTGACAAGATTTTGGAGGAAAACATAAAGGCTTTTAATTTTGGTAAAAAATTAATAAGTTAAATATGGAAGTAGTTAGATTTGCTCCATCACCAACAGGTTATCTGCACATAGGAGGCGCAAGGACCTGTCTTTTCAATTGGTTATACGCAAGAAATCAAAATGGTAAATTTATATTAAGGATAGAAGATACAGATAGAGAGCGTTCTAAAAAAGAATATTTGGATGAAATTTTGGAAAGTATAAAATGGCTTGGAATGGATTGGGATGAGATTTATTATCAATCAGAGCGTTTCAATATATATAGAGAATATGCAGAG
>Ga0272448_1002455_pt1 | contig 23128 bp, 22 predicted proteins | sample YNPCB0191_FD_202220 | JGI IMG/M metagenome (GOLD analysis project Ga0272448, IMG submission 202220) | Hot spring sediment microbial communities from Yellowstone National Park, WY, United States - YNP-CB-019-1 | ecosystem: Environmental > Aquatic > Thermal springs > Hot (42-90C) > Sediment... | reverse complement strand
GAAATTGTTTGCCTAAGCGATAGCGACCAATCCACACTACGGGTAAAATTAACCAACCGCTACCTAAAGCTAAAGCAACAATTGCATACTTACGTATTGTATCGTTGCCGCTTGCAAAAGCGATCGCACCTACAAGCAATAATAAAATAGCTAATAAACCAAATATATAACTAAGATAACGAGGAAGTTTGTGAAAATAGGCAGCAAAAGTTATTTTTTCTGTTTGCTTTTGCCTTTCTTCAATACGGCTAAGCCAATCTAATCCTAAAGCTGCAAGCAAAGCGATAAAGGGGTACATTACCAGACTGTAATGAGGTAAACGAGTAGAGAACAGACTGAGTTCAACAAATAAACTAATAGGAAAACCAGCTAAGAGAAAATTGTAGCGGGGTAAAGGAGAGCGAAAAATTAAAAATAAGCCAAAAAGGCCGAAAAAAAACCAAGGAAAAGCTTTAATAGGAACATTCCAACAATAAAAGAAAATCCCGTGATGACCCCGGTCTTCAGAACCCAGACGCCAGACAAATTGAAATAATTGGGCGATGCTATCATTGCCAAAGCGTAAAAAATTCAACCAAAGCCAAATAATGGTGGGAATTAAACCGACTGCAAATCCCAAATACAACATTAAACTTTGTAGGTGGCGGTGGCGGCGATTTTCACAAATTAGATAAGGGAATAAAGCTATAATTGGTACGAAAATCATCAAACTTCTCAGCAAAAAACCCAAACCAAAACAAACCCCAGCAATGCAGCTGTAAAAGTGGCGGCATCTGGGATGTAATTCTGCTTTTAACAAACAGTAAATTGCTAAAAGGACTAAAAAAATCATCGGTACATCTGGCGTACCCAAACGACAGTATTGCAACCAAAGAAACTCAACACAGAAAATAGCAGCAGCCAACCAGCCAACTTTTTTACCCAGTAAAATTTTTCCGATTTCGTATAAAACAAGAACGCTTAACACGCCAAAAATCATGCTGGGAAGGCGGACGCTGGCTTCACTGACACCAAATAAAATATAAACTAAGGCGATTAACCAATAGGGACCGGGAGTTTTGTGATGAGGTTGGGGCCAGGGAGCAATCCAATTTCCCGAGTCGAACATCTGGCGCGATCGCCAAGCATACAGTCCTTCGTCATGGGCCATCAAGCTACTGTGTCCGGAATTAAACAGTAATAATGGCAGTAGCCAAAATAGCAAACTAATGTAGGGAAAACTCGCTTCCCAGCGCCAACGTCGCCAAATCAACTCAGAAAGTACAATTTTTAATAACATTCACTTAGAAGCCGTTCTCAATGCCACACCAAAAGCATACCCTCCGTTCCCACAACAGGGAAGATAAAGCTTTAGCCTGATTTAAGAGTCTTATGCTGCTAAAACCAGAACAACGTCAGAAATTAGACCAAACTGATGACAAGCTGTTTTATTCTTTTCCGCGCTTTGTCACCCACGTAGACAAAAATTTCATTCAACAGCTCACAGATTTATATCGCCAGCGTCTTCAACCGCAGACGCGAATTTTTGACATGATGAGCAGTTGGGTATCTCATTTACCAGAAGAAATGGAATTCGCCCACGTAGAAGGACACGGACTAAACGCTGAGGAACTAGCACGCAATCCCCGTTTAGACCACTATTTCATCCAAGACCTCAACGCCAATCCCAAATTACCACTTCCAGATCGAGATTTTGATGCTGTTCTCAACTGCGTCTCCGTGCAATATTTGCAATATCCAGAAGCAGTGTTTTCCGAAATTCACCGCATTCTCAAACCTGGTGGGGTAGCAATTATCAGCTTTTCCAATCGCATGTTTTTTCAAAAGGCTATTCAAGCATGGCGAGATGGTTCAGAAGCAACCAGAATTGCATTAGTCAAAAGTTATTTTCAATCACATCCTGGATTTACGACTCCGGAAATAATTGCTCGCCCAACTGAGGTTCCTAACTTTCTGCAATGGTTGGGTATGGAAGGAGGAGATCCGTTTTATGCAGCGATCGCCTACCGCCGTCAGTAAAAGTCAAGGTATAACTTTTAACTTGAAATTAAGAAAATTATCATTTCCAAGTCCAACTGTGATTAAAAAGTGAATTTTTTGGTCACCCCCAACCAAAACACAGATAATTGCTTTGAGTGAGAAGGTGCACCGCACTAAAAGTTAAGGGTTTGCAATCCATATCTACTGTCAGTCGGTGCAAGATATCAAAATGTAACAAAAGGAGACAAGCATGAATTTTAAGATTCGTAAGATTTTTGCCGTTGTTTTGCTCTCAGTATTACTATTAACAACAGCTTGCACTCCCAAACAGCCCGGACGTTTTGACCAAGTACAACAAGAAAGCAGCCGGCAAAAAAGCGGTCAAGCCGTTGCGAAAAGCGCTACCCAGGGCGGTGAATTTAATAAGTTTTTCCCCCCAGCTGAAGACGGATACCAACGCGTATTTACTCAAGAGAAGAAGGGTTTTGCAGAAGCTAAGTTGAAAAAAGACGGTAAGGAAGTGGCAATGTTAGCTATTTCTGATACCAAAAGCACGCCCGCAACAGCAGCAAGTTATGCTAACAGTACCAAAAAAATCGCGGGTTATCCAGCACGGGAAATTGGTAATACTCAAACAGCAATCTTAGTCAACAATCGCTATCAAGTCAAAGTTCTTTCTCGTTCACCGTCATTTACAGCAAGCGATCGTGAAGCTTGGATCAAAAAATTTAATCTTGATGGTCTAGCGCAACTGAAATAGATTGAACCGCTTTTTTATGTAGCTACTACTTTATCAAAAGGAGATTTTTGTGAGCAAACCGATTTTTGAGTTGGTCGACGAGTTACCAACTAATAACTTGACCGTTTCCATGCTCAACTCGTTGGATTTTGTTGCTCCCGGTGAATGGAAAAATATCGTCGGTTTTGTTAATACTATTAAAGCAGTCACCGGCGAAACCGATGAAAACCTGATCCAAGCCATTGGCGAACGAGCTATATACCTGTACAACGATCGCTCCCAAGGATATCAGCGAGCAATGTGGCTATACCAAACCGTGGACAGGACAGATAAAGCTTTGGGAGCAGCAGCGCTAGCTAATAAGGTAGGAGAAAAAGTTCCTCTCCTGGGTTTTCTCAACTCTTTAACTCCGAAAGCAGACAAAGCTCAAACCATCGATCTGTGCTTGAAGTTAGTAGCGGAGTTACTAGCATTTTGCAGTATCAACGGTATTCCCGGAGACAGTATCGGAGATTTTGTTGCTTCTTTAGGCGAATACAGCGGAGAGTCGTTCATTCGCATGGTAGCCTTGGTTTGCGTTGATGGCTTGATACCGCTTGGTTCTGATTTTATCAACAAAGGCTTGTCTTTACTCAATCAGACAAATCCGCAAGAGTTAGAACAAAACTCTACTTTCCAAAACATTCAAGATGTAATTCCAGGAAACAATCCAGCAAGCAAACTGAATTTTATCGGCGAAAGCTTCGATTCGGTTAAAGGTTGGATGAATGATTTAGTCGTCTCTCGGGATTTAACACCTCAAAAGGTAGCAAGTCAGTTGCAAAACTTGATCGAATTTACTGGGGATAAATTAGACTACTTAGCAGCTTTCCTAGATGTGGCGACTAATTATTACGAACACACGGGTACCCAGACCCTAGCGCGTCGATTAATCGAACGAGCTGTAGCTGAAATATAACTTTTTTACGAAGGCACGGCAAGCAACCGTGCCTTGATTTATCTTGGTACTAAGCGCAAATGAGAAGCGATCGCCGCCAAATATGGTGCAAAAACAGTTAAATCCTCTAATCTAGAGAACTTCCCTAGGGTGGAATTCCCATTGAAACCAGTGGTAATTATATAAAGTGCTTTGCCATCAAAGGCTACGTAACCAAGGTGGTGTTCTTGTACTTGACCTTGGGACTTGAATTTTGTGAACCCGTAACTCAGTCCTTGCAGTTTACCTACCTGCACTTTTTGGGGAGGATGAGGAGCGAAAACCACGCGATCGCCTTTAGTACTGCTACTGTCGGAATTTTTTGACAGCACGCTGTAAAGGTCGCTTACCCAAGCATTCAATGCTGTTAGTACTTTAGTTTCATACTGGGGATCTTTATAGCTAGCATCCTGACCAGGTTCAATTCCTACTTGACGCAGCATCTTTTCAAAATTCTGCTGTTTGTCTAGCGGATACCTTCCTATCTCCACGCTACCTATGAGTTTGTCATTAGCGAAGACGCACATCAAGGGTGCATTACCATCACAAGCAGCAACTTTCCAACCAGCAGGAGTAGTTGTTTTATTCAACAGATACTTCCAAAGATTATCTGTACTAGTCAAACTGGGAGAAGAGGAAAATGTAGGAGACCGCCGTGGTAGTTCTTTACTTCCAAACCAGTTGGGACTAAAAACTTTTATTCCCAAGGTAACCAACACTAGCAAAATTCCGCTCAGTAAAACATGATAAAGTCGTAACATTTTCCGGAAGCAGCACCGCAAAAGCTTACCTACTTAACAGTATCAGTAAAACTTTGCCCGCACGCTTTGTGAATTTATTTTTCTGAGTTGACACTTTTACTTGTGGCGAGAATTATATCTGGAACGTTGCTTGCGTCTGGCAATAGCTTTACGCTTTTCTTTTTGTAATGGAGTCTCGAAGTGGCGATTTTTTCTCAAGTCATGGAAAATACCTGCTTGGGAAACTTGACGCTTAAATCTTCGCAAAGCTGATTCAATTCCTTCGTTTTCTCCCAATACAACTTGGGTCATAACCTATCACTCCTAAAAACGGGTAAGTGTGAAAAAGCCCCATAATAAAAAATCCCAGCAGAGTCGCGCCATGTTTTTCTTCTGCTGGAGACTCTTGTTGTGAATTTTTGTAAATATTATTTAGTAGCGGCGATTGCTACGGTTGTTGTTACCAAAATTGCCGCCTGCATAACTTCTGGAACTTCTGTCTTGGCGGGGTCTGGCTTTATTCACCTTCAGATCGCGCCCCATCCATTCTGCTCCATCCAGTGCTTCAATAGCTGCGGCTTCCTGCGCTTCTGTTTGCATCTCTACAAATGCAAAACCACGCGGACGACCGGTTTCCCTGTCCGTGGGTACCTGAACGTTGTTGACTTTACCGTATTCGCTAAATACTCCCTTAAGGTCTTCTTCTGTTACCTCGTAGGACAAGTTACCGATATAAATAGACATTGTCGGGCATCTCCCAAATCAGCTGAGTGTAGAGAGTTAGATTCGGAGAGACGCTTTTTAGTAAAAAAACCACTTTCTCAACCGAAAATAATTCCTGTAAATAGAAGTATAGCACAAACACATCTTCGAACAACAAATCAGGACAAAATTCCCCATCTCCACCACAGGCTTGACATTTCATCAAAGTTGTGCATCAAGAATCCGACCATAACTTTAAAATCTCGTTTGCTTGTTTGCACAGTTGTTCCTGGAATTGTCCGTTACTAGCTAATAAACCACCCCATTGATTGACATCTCCCGTGTTGTACTGCAAGGGCGTGAGGTCAAAATGGGTAAATTGACCGCCAGCTTCTGTGAGAATAATTTCCGGTGCGGCTATGTCCCAATCTTTGGGAGCAGATTGACCAGAAAGGGAAATATACACATCTGCTTGTTGTTCCACAATGGCAGCAATTTTACAACCAACGCTACCAATAGTTTTTTGCTTTTGACAAGGTAATTTTTGTAATAAATAATTCAATTTTTGATGGCGATGGCTGCGAGTAACAACTAAAATTAAATCTTCGATGCGATCGCGCGACACTACTTTTAAGGGAATGCTTTTACCATCACGAGTTTCCACAAATGTACCGCTGCCTTTGGTTGCGTAATACAACTTTTCTGCTTCTGGAACTGCCACCAAGCCTAACACCGGACGATTTTCCTTAACTAAAGCAATGTGAATGGCATATTCTCCGGTTTTTTCGATAAAGTCTCGTGTTCCATCTAAAGGATCGACAATCCAGGTCCATTGAGAATGTGATAGTTGCGAGTGCTGTTGTTTGTAGGTCTCTTCGCTTAGATAGGCAACATCTTCTTTATCTAAAGCTTTTTGTAGTTCTTTCCAAAGGAAGGAATTGATAGCTACATCTGCAACTGTCACGGGTTCGCTATCTTGATATTGTACATCTAAAGCGTTAGAACTTTTACGATAGTAAGACCGCAAAATGTCTGCTGCTTCCCAAGCGATCGAACGAACTAACACAAGAATTTTTTGTAGGTCTGGCATTGATTTTGTCCTGCATCTACTGTGGGTAGCATTTTTTACCAAAGATAATCAAGTTTTCAAGCTTTCATCCAGCGACGGGTACCGAAAAATTGACAGGAAAAAGCTGCAATCTTGGCTGCTGATGCTAGAGCATCGATAAAATTATGCCGTAAAATGTAGTGGCAAAAAGCACCGTGGAATATATCTCCGGCCCCTAGTGTATCCACAACGTGAGTTTTTGGCACCTCTATGAAATTATTTTTCTTCTTTTCTTGCTTGTTTGCAGACATAGGGGTAAGATACTCAATGGGCTTTTCGCCGTGGGTAATGGCAATATAAGGAATACCGAATTGACTGAGATAGGCAAATACGTCTTCTTGGGTGTGGCAGTTGGGAGGATAAAAATTAGCGGAACAAATGGCGTAATCGACAAATGGTAAGAGTTGTTCGAAACCAGCTTTCCAGCTACCACCATCTATAACAATAGGCTTATTTTCAGCTTTGGCTTTTTGGGCAATTTCTATTCCTACAGCCATTTGATGACCGTCGAGCATGACAATATCAATATCGTGTAGGATATCCGGGGGAATGGCTTCACAAGGAGCTTGGATTTGCACGGCGTTAATAGAAACTACAGCTCGTTCACCGCTGGTTTGGGTAACAACGATAGAAGAGATAGGTGGTGGATTGCTGTTTGTGGGAAGCAAATCCTGCAGTTTGACTTGATAGTTTTGCAAGTCTTGATGAATTAATTGCGCCAGGGGGTGGGAACCTACCGCGCCCAATAATGTCGAGGTATTATGATTGCCCAAATAGCTAAAAGCAACCGCGGCATTGGTGGCTGGACCTCCTGCTGCGATAGTATAGTCTGTGGCGACAATTTTCTGATTGTTTTTGGGACAAGAGGCTGCCAAGTAAATTAGATCCACAGTTACTAAACCGACAAATAAGCCACTCTTGCTCATTATTCGCCCGGCTCAGGTTATCCTTACTAAGGATTATACCTGAATCCACCCGTGGCACTACCCAAAAACTAAACTAACTGCAACTGCAAGTGTTGCTCAAGCGGGTATTGTTTACTTTACTATGATGGAAAAAGAGTTTACAGGAGCAGCTAATGTTTGGATTGGGATGGACGGAAGTGGGTGTGATCGCGATCGTCGCCCTTTTAATATTTGGTCCTAAAAAAATTCCCGAACTGGGAACAGCACTGGGTAAAACTTTGCGAGGGTTTAAAGAAGAATTAAATAAAAATTCCAGTGAGGATACCAGTCCGGAAGCAGAAAAAGCCGAAAAAGAAAGTTCATAATATAGTGTTCACCGTATTGACCACATTCGAAGAAGTCGCTCCGACTTGGGAATCTGTGGTGGTAGAGGCGCTATTTTGTTGAGTTATCTCTTCTTTTACTACGCCGCGTGCCTTAATTAATTGGATGGCACGGCTGACGCTTTCTGGCAAAATCACCACCAGACTGTTTTCCGGGGCAATATCCAAAGCTTTATTAATCGCTTGTGTTTCGTCTAAAATCGATTCGTATTTATATTTTGGGTTTACTTGTTTAATACCGCGAATAATTAAATCAGCAGCCGAACCGCGGGTACGTCCTCGAGTGTCATCGTCTTCTTTAACAATTGCGTAGTCAAAAATCTCTGCTGCTAGTTTTCCTAAGGTAATAAAGTCTTGGTCGCGGCGATCGCCAGGTCCACCTACGACGCCAATACGCTTTCCGTTCGTCCAGCTGCGGACAAAACAACCCAACGCTTCATAGCTGTGAGGATTGTGGGCGTAATCCACCAAGGCGTGGAAACTACCTAAATTAAATAAATTCATCCGTCCCGGTGTCTGACTAAAAGAAGCGCGAAACGTACTCAACCCAGCACGAATTTGTTCTATAGAAACGTTTTGTACAAACGCCGCCAAAGAAGCTGCTAAAGCGTTAGCAATCATAAATGGTGCGCGTCCGCCCATGGTCAAGGGAATATTTTCAGCCTTTTCAATTCGGTGCGTCCAGTCTCCCTTGAGAATGGATAAAAAGCCGTTTTCGTATACCGCCGCCACACCTCCCTTTTGAATGTGGTTGCGCACCAACTCCGAATCCGGATTCATGGTAAAGTAGCCTACATTGGCTTTAGTTCTTTCTGCCATTGCCGCCACCCGTGGATCGTCGGCGTTGAGAATAGCGTAACCGTCAGGAAAAACAGCTTCGGCTACCACACTTTTGAGGTGAGCCAGCTGGTCGATGGTATCGATATCGCCGATTCCTAAGTGATCTGCGGCTACATTTAATACTACACCCACATTGGCAGCATCAAAGGCTAATCCCGAACGAAGAATACCGCCTCGAGCTGTTTCTAAAACAGCGACTTCTACCGTTGGGTCTTGCAAGATTAACTGAGCACTTTGGGGACCGGTGTTGTCTCCTGCTTCTACCAAGAAATCTCCGATATAAGTCCCGTCTGTTGTTGTATAACCTACTACTTTACCCGTTTGTTTAAAAATGTGTGCCAGTAAGCGAGTGGTAGTTGTTTTGCCGTTGGTACCTGTAATGGATAAAATCGGAATGCGGCTGGATTGTTCGCTGGGAAACAGCATATCGAGCACAGCGGCGGCAACATTGCGGGGGGTGCCTTGACTGGGAGCAACATGCATCCGGAACCCGGGAGCGGCGTTGACTTCAACTACTACACCGTCAACTTCTCGCAAAGGACGACTGATATCCGGGGTAACAATATCAATTCCGGCAATATCCAAACCGACAATTTTGACAATCCGCTGCGCCAGCCAAACGTTTTCGGGGTGAATTTCATCTGTACGGTCTACGGCAATGCCTCCGGTACTTAAATTCGCCGTTGCCCGCAGGTAGCAAATTTCACCCTGAGGAAGGATGCTATCTAATGTGTAACCTTGTCTTTCTAATAGTTGATAGCTGGTACGGTCCAGTTCAATTTTGGTCAGGATGTTATCGTGACCTTCACCGCGATTGGGGTCTTTGTTGGTTTCCTCTATTAGCTCCGCAATAGTAGATCTGCCATCTCCAACCACATGAGCTGGTACGCGTTCTGCAACCGCCACTACTTTGCCGTCGACAACCAGTACTCGATGATCGCGTCCCTGATAATAGCGTTCTACAATAATCGAGCGAGAAATTTGTCTGGCAGCGTCGTAAGCTGCTTCTGCTTCTTCCCAGTTTTGGATGTTAATGGTGATACCCCTTCCGTGATTGCCATCTAGGGGTTTGATCACGATAGGATAGCCACCTACGTATTCTATTGCTTCTTCCAAGTCATCTAAAAAGTTAATTACCGTTCCTTTGGGAACCGGTATACCAGCATTGGCCAGGATGCGCTTTGTAGCTTCTTTATCGCATGCCAGTTCTACCCCTAAAATGCCGGTTTGATCGGTCATAGTAGCTTGAATTCGCTTTTGGTTGACGCCGTAACCTAGCTGGATCAAAAAGCGCGCCCCTAGCTGCATCCAGGGAATACCTCTTTTTTCAGCTTCTTTGACGATCGATTCTGTAGAAGGACCCAAAGCTGCATCGCGCCACAGGTCTTTGAGATCTTGTAAGTCTTGCTCTAGCTCGGCTTTGGGATAACGACCCCGATCGACGATACTTTGACACAGTCGCACGGCGGCTCTACCAGCATAGCGTCCTGCTTCCTCGTTTTGATACTCGAACACCACCTGATACACACTGGGTGTGGAGGTTTGACGAGTGCGGCCAAAACCGACGTGCATGCCTGCTAACTCTTGCAGTTCTAGAGCTACATGTTCCACAATATGACCCATCATGGTGCCTTCGCGCACGCGCTTTAAAAAACCACCACGACAGCCAGGCGAGCAGTAGTGACTCTCCAGACTAGGCAGAGCCTCAACTAATCCTTCATAAAAGCCAGGAATTTCGTTCGAAGGCGTCTCGGCAAGGTTTTCTAGATCGAGGCGCATAACAATCAACTTGTGGCGTCGAATGCTCCAGTAGTTGGGGCCGCGTAAGGTCTGGATCTTGAGGATTCTCATGGGAATTAGGGTAGATGGAGATTCGGAACCAAAATTCTAGTTTCTTACTGTAATTGACCGGTAAACTGTTCCTAGTGAACAGTTTTTTCTTTTAACATCATATTGCTCTGGTTTTTGGAGGTGTAACTTTAAGTTTAGCGGTCAAATCAGTGTCATTCCAGATACTTTAACGCTTCAGTTGGAAACACGGTAGATGGCAGGCAACACAGTGCGCTGGTAAAGGTGAAAACGATCGCCGTGGCTGAGAATGTGCAGGCGTAAATTATGAAGGTTTAAAGGTTCTGTAGCTCCTACGTGAGGTTCGTTGGTATGGGTAACTTCTGTTGGATCGACAATAGTTACCGAACCCTTACCCAAAACTTGCAGCCAACCATCCCGTTCAAACAAGGCACAAGTATCTTCATCTATACCGATGCCCAGGCGATCGGGATGGGAAGCAATGGCACTCATCAGTCGCCCCATGCGATTGCGATTGTTAAAATGTTGATCTACAATCACCTCGGGTATCAATCCCAATCCCGTGGCCATATCCACCAAGGAACGATTGGGAGACTCGCCGCTACCACCACCTGCAATCATGTGATGGCCCATCACCGCCGCTCCCGCACTTGTACCTGCCAAGGTCAGCTCTCCTGCCTTGACTCTTTGCCGGATAATATCCATTGCTGGCGTGTCCGCCAACACACCGCACAATCGCAATTGATCGCCTCCGGTTAAAAAAACCCCCGTACAAATTTCCAGGGATTCCTGGTAATCCCGGTACTCACACTGTTCCCGTTCGCGAATGTCTAAAAGCTCGACTTTCTTAGCTCCCATATCCTCAAAAATGCGAATATACCGACCCCCAATAATTGAAGGTTCGCGGGAAGCAGAGGGAATAATCGCAATGTGGGCGTCGCTACCGCCAGCACGAGCAAAAAAAGTCCGCAAAATTTCGCGACCGTGGACTTTGTCTTCTGCGCCGCCGATAACTAGAACAGCAGTTTTAGTTGCTTGGGGTGTCCTCATTTCCAGCGATTTAGCTTGTAATTCCGGCATTGTGTTTCTCCTGTCAACAACTCTCAGATGAAAATTACAAGGTCACAGCAGCCCTATCTTTTCGTGCTTCGCCTGGGATCGAGGAAACGATGGCAAGCACAAGCTCTTTTTAGCCCTGCTTTGGAGAATGGCGATCGTTTTTTCGCTGTTTGGCAACGCTAACACCTTGTCTTTCACCTATCGCATTTTTCTAAACTGAAAAATTACTGGTTGGGAGCCAGAGAAGGGGAGGACACTAGCAAGGCTGTTGTACTATCCCGTACGTTGTGTCCGTGATATCCTTTGGTTTTAAGAGAGCAAAACAAATATTGGCAGGCTTTTTTTCTGAGAGTGGCTTGGTGCATCCTGAAAGTTAGTTGCTAACTTGGTCAAGATATAAATTATATGTAGATGTGACAATATTTAAACATAAATTAAGTAATTAGAAAAATTTTTGTTGACTCCCCATCTAATGTTTCCAGTGCATGTACAAACTCTTGAACATAAATATGGGTTTTTTGTACAGCATAGGCTTGTGTCAATCAAACATTTCTAATTTCAGATTAGTGTTCTTCAATACGAATTACTGTGCGCTTTGATATAGTTACGCTATTTCCTGATTGTTTTACCTCGGTTCTCAGTTCGGGGCTAATTGGTAAAGCCTTGGCAAAACAAATTGCTCAAGTAAATTTAGTTAATCCACGGGATTTTACCACCGATAAGCATCGCAAAGTAGATGACGAACCCTACGGTGGAGGTGTGGGAATGCTAATGAAGCCAGAACCGATCTTCGCTGCTGTCGAGTCACTACCGGTCTTAGCAAGAAGAGAGGTGATTTTGATGAGCCCCCAGGGGGAAAAAATGAATCAACCTCTGTTGCGAGAACTGGCAAAAAATTACGACCAGTTAGTAGTTATTTGCGGCCACTATGAAGGTGTGGACGAGCGAGTGTTACACATAGTTACCCGGGAAATATCTTTAGGTGATTTTATTCTCACCGGTGGAGAAATTCCAGCTATGGCTTTAATTAACGGTGTGGTGCGCCTTTTACCAGGAACTGTTGCAAAAGTTGAATCTCTGACACTAGAAAGTTTTGAACAAGGATTGCTGGATTATCCCCAGTACACTCGTCCAGCTAATTTTCGCGGTTGGAAAGTACCGGATGTGCTTTTATCCGGAAATCATGCGGAAATTGCGAAGTGGCGATTGCAACAACAAATTCAAAGAACGCGCCAGCGCCGTCCCGATCTGCTCAAAGCTTGGGAAGAAGCGAAAAGAGAACAAAAAGACAAACAAAATGGCAAAGTAGGAGAACAAAAGGAGGAGTAATAAACAACGACTAACTACTAACTACTTGACTTTTAAGTTTTAATTAAGGACTAAAATATGAACCTTCGTATTGGCAACGGTTACGATATCCACCGCTTAGTAAGCGATCGCCCCCTGATTTTGGGCGGAGTCAACATACCCCACCACTTGGGTTTATTAGGTCATAGCGATGCTGACGTCCTGACGCACGCCATTATGGATGCCATTTTGGGAGCACTATCTCTTGGAGATATCGGTCATTATTTTCCCCCGGGCGATCCGCAATGGGCAGGAGCAGATAGCTTAATACTTTTGAAAAAGGTACACCAATTAATACAACAACAAGGTTGGCAAATTGGCAATATTGACTCGGTCATTGTCGCAGAACGCCCCAAACTCAAACCTTATATCGAAAAAATGCGGAATAATTTAGCAGCCGTTTTGCAATTACAACCAAACCAAGTTGGTGTTAAAGCTACTACTAATGAAAAGTTAGGCCCCGTTGGCAGAGAAGAAGGTATCTGCGCCTATGCTGTTGTTTTGCTCCTAGCTTCCCAGTAATATTCCTAGCAAGTTATTTCGACTGCAACTTTACCAAAAATTTGGCGATCGCAAACGAAGTTACAACTTTTTCCATTGTTACAATTTTCTGGAATTATCACAGCAACCAAGCTAACATTTACAGTATTGTACACACCAGAAGTGTAAATCTATTTTCCAAGCACTGTTGATAGAATTTTGGCAGCACATGCTTAACTAGCAGCTATCTTTCCAAAGCGCCAAATCATCAGACGCTCCTACATCAACTTTTTTGCCCGGATTAATTTTTATACAAACTGATGGCATTTGCTCGTACCTTGACCAGAATTAAACCTTTTCGCTTATCGATAATTTTGGCTTTCATAACAGCATTGACTGTTGCTGCTTGCAATCCAGCTAATTTTCACACCCAAGCAGCTCGCGTACCGCAATTGATAACCAGTATTCTCAGTGACCCCAAAACCTTTAACCTTGCTTTAAGCCAAGAATCACCGAATATTTTTGGTCTGACTTACGAAGGATTGATCAATCAAAATCCCATAACGGCAAAAATTGAGCCAGCTCTGGCACAATCCTGGCAAATTTCTGCTGACAAATTAAAATTTGTTTTTACCTTGCGCAAAGGATTGAAATGGTCTGACGGACAACCACTAACAGCAGACGACGTGGTGTTTACCTACAACGATATCTACTTCAACCCAGCAATTCCCACAGATGTCAAAGACACTTTTCGAATTGGTACTAGTCGCAAACTGCCCACTGTTAAAAAACTAGACGAGCGCCGAGTAGAATTTACCTTACCAGAACCCTTTAGACCTTTCTTACTCAATACAGGTACTGCCATTTTACCTGCTCACGCACTGCGACAGTATGTCGAGCAAAAAGACACTGAAGGAAAGCCTATTTTTTTGCAAAAGTGGGGTGTTGACACTCCCCCTGACCAAATCATTGTCAACGGTCCTTACAAGTTAGAGCGCTACGACACCGGTCAAAGGGTGATATTTCGACGCAATCCCTACTACTGGCGCAAAGACACTAGCGGTCATCCTCAACCTTACATTGAACGTATAATATGGGAAATAGTAGAATCAACCGATACTTCCTTATTGCAATTTCGTTCTGGTAGCTTGGATTCTGTAGGTGTATCGCCAGACTACTTTTCTTTGCTCAAAAAGCAAGAAAAACAGGGAAATTTCAAAATCTACGGAAAAGAACCTGCGAGCGGTACTACTTTTATCGTGTTTAATTTAAATAAAGGTAAAAGGGACGGAAAACCATTAGTCGATCCGGTCAAGTCCCGCTGGTTTAATACATTAGAATTTCGGCAAGCCGTAGCTTATGCTATCGATCGCCAAACCATGATTAACAACACCTTTCGTGGTTTGGGCGAACCGCAAAATTCACCGATTTCGGTACAAAGTCCCTATTATCTATCCCCGAAGCAAGGCTTAAAATCATACGATTACAATCCAAACAAAGCCAAGGAACTATTGCTCAAAGCTGGATTTAGCTACAACAGTCAAGGTCAGCTACAAGACGCCCAAGGTAACCGCGTTCGCTTTACTTTACTGACTAACGCTGGCAATAAAATCCGCGAAGCAATGGGTTCTCAAATTAAACGAGACCTGGCCAAAATTGGCATCACTGTCGATTTTACTCCCATTGCTTGGAATACCTACACAGATAAACTTTCTAATTCTTTGGATTGGGAAGCAGCGCTGCTGGGTTTGACAGGTGGACTGGAACCCAACGATGGTGCTAATGTCTGGGCCCCTGAAGGTGGATTGCACATGTTTAATCAAAAACCCCAACCAGGACAAAAGCCGATTCAAGGTTGGGAAGTATCTTCTTGGGAAAAGAAAATTGGCGAACTTTACGTCCAAGCAGCGCGGGAGTTAGACGAAACAAAAGTGAAAGCTCTTTACGCCGAAACTCAACGTCTTGCTCAAGAATACTTACCCTTTATTTACCTGGTAAACCAGCTGTCCATGACCGCGGTGCGCAATCGCTTTGCCAATATCCAATATTCTGCTCTCGGGGGCGCTTTTTGGAATATTCACGAAATCAAAGTAACGGATATTTAGTTATTAGTTAATAGCTAATAGCTAGCGGGCAATTTTAGCAATGACTGATGAAACTACTTTGCGATCGCTTCTAGAAAACGTTGCTAATGGTAGCATTAACCCAGATGCAGCCTTGCAAAAACTCAAACACCTCAACTATGAACCTGTGGGTGAATTTGCCAAAATTGACAATCACCGCAGCTTGCGAACCGGTTTTCCAGAGGTAATTTGGGGACCTGGTAAAACACCCGAGCAAATCGCCCAAATTATGGAAGTGATGCGCCAGCGCAATCCGGTGGTGATGGCTACTCGCATCGACAGCGCAGTTTTTGCTGCACTGCAGTCCAAAGTTAGAGGTCTGCGGTACTACGAGATGGCGCGAATCTGCGCCATTACACCTTCTGAAATCAAACCCCGCTATCCTGGCACCGTTAGCATTCTTTCTGCTGGTACTGCTGATTTACCCGTAGCGGAAGAAGCTGCTGTGACCGCCGAACTTTGTGGTTTTCACGTCCAGCGCCTGTGGGATGTGGGTGTGGCTGGAATTCACCGCTTGCTCAACAATCGCCACATCGTTACCTCAGCATCTGTTTTAATTGTCGTCGCTGGTATGGAAGGTGCTTTACCCAGCGTTGTTGCTGGTTTAGCAGATTGTCCGGTGATTGCTGTTCCTACTAGCGTTGGTTACGGCGCCAATTTTGGAGGGTTAGCACCCTTACTGACAATGTTAAATTCCTGTGCTCCTGGAGTAGGTGTAGTAAATATTGATAACGGTTTTGGCGCTGCCGTTTTGGCGGGTCAAATTTTGCGGACAGCCGAAAAATTACACTTGGCGTCCCTTGATTATTGAGTTATGACAGTAATGTCACTTTATACATAAGTCAAAAATGAAACTTTGGATGGTTTTGGCTGCATTCGTGTTGAGTTTTATACTTACCGTTTGCATATCATAAAAAACTCAGTTCCTGTCTTAAATAATGGAGATTTACTAAAGAATATGGATATTGTGAGTGACTTAGTATCTCATCACTTTTGGTATTTAGCACCTAATTTGACAGTTCTGGCTCAAAATATTACCGATCCGAACATATTAGGCCAAATGCAAAAAGCTTTTACTCATTTTATTCAATCGGGTCAAGCTTGGGCACTATTGATTGGATTGGTAATTGGTTATATGATTCGAAATCTGACAAGTTACGGTTAGAGAATTATGAATGAGTAATGATGAATTATGAAAAATTCTATCGTTCATCATTCATAATTTCCACTTCCTCACTTCACTATATATGACTGAACAGCAAACTTGGAGCCAGCGATTTGAATCAGCACTGCATCCGGCGATCGCTCGCTTTAATGCCAGTATAAATTTTGATATTGAGCTTTTAGAATACGACTTAGACGGCTCCGTTGCCCATGCCAAAATGTTGAGCAAATGCGGCATAATCTCTTCAGAAGAAAAAGAGCAGTTGATCGCCGGTTTAGAACAAATTCGCCAGGAATACCGCCAAGGCAAATTTCACCCCGGTATTGAATCAGAAGACGTGCACTTTGCCGTGGAACGCCGCCTTGTGGAAATTATTGGAGATGTTGGCAAAAAATTACACACAGCCCGTTCCCGCAACGACCAAGTCGGTACAGACATCAGGCTGTATCTACGCGACCAAATCCAACAAATCCGCACTCAATTACGTCAATTTCAAAGTGTAATCTTAGATATTGCTGAAAATCACGTCGAAACCTTAATTCCCGGTTACACTCACCTCCAACGTGCCCAACCCCTGAGTTTAGCCCATCACCTACTGGCATACTTTCAGATGGCGCAAAGAGATTGGGAACGCCTGGGGGATGTCTACCGGCGGGTAAATGTTTCCCCTTTAGGTTGCGGAGCCTTGGCAGGAACTACTTTCCCCATTGACCGCCATTATACAGCCGAACTATTGCATTTTGACGATATTTATGCTAACAGCCTGGATGGAGTGAGCGATCGCGATTTTGCGATCGAATTTCTATGCGCTGCTAGCTTGATCATGGTTCATCTCAGTCGTCTTGCAGAAGAAGTTATTTTATGGTCTTCAGAAGAATTTCGTTTTGTTACCCTTCAAGATAGCTGCGCTACTGGTTCTAGTATCATGCCTCAAAAGAAAAATCCTGATGTACCAGAACTAGTAAGAGGTAAAACTGGACGGGTCTTCGGTCACCTCCAAGCTTTGTTGGTGGTAATGAAGGGATTACCCTTGGCATACAATAAGGATTTACAAGAAGACAAACAAGGACTTTTTGATGCTGTAAATACTGTCAAAGCTTGCTTGGAAGCAATGACCATTCTGCTCAAGGAAGGTTTGGAATTTTGCACGCAGCGTTTGACACAAGCAGTGGGGGAAGACTTTTCCAACGCCACGGACGTGGCAGACTACCTAGCCGCACGCGGTGTTCCGTTTCGAGAAGCTTACAACATCGTAGGCAAAATAGTCAAAACTTGTATTACCACCGGTAAACTTCTCAAAGATTTAACTCTAGAGGAATGGCAAAAATTTCACCCCAAGTTCGCAGCAGACATTTATCAAGCAATATCACCCCAACAAGTAGTTGCTTCCCGCAACAGCTACGGCGGGACGGGTTTCAAACAAGTCAGAGCAGCACTGCTTGCTGCTCGCGCTCAGATTTCCAACCAATAACTTTTTAGCTTGCAAAGGCGTACTTGAGATACGCCTTCATCACCAAAGGCGCTAAACAGCATTATTCAGCATCAATTGCTGCTGCGGCCTCATCTTCTTCGCTCTTGGGCGATCTTTGCTGGAACCTTCTTTGTAAGCGTCCTGTTGTGGTTCGTTTACGAAACTTTCTGGCATATGCCTGGTTCCGTAGCGCCTTTTCTTTTTTGGGATTGCGGCGCTTAGCCATGTTCACCTCATTAATAAACGACAAGAAGCTTTACCTAGGCTTTAGTATAAGCTATATCGACTACCAATAGTTTTTCATATGGTTTGAGCCTAGTTTAGCTATGAACACATTTTAAACAGCAATCTAGATTATCGCATCATAGCTTCTGGTGTCAATGCTATTTTGCCCAATTATGCACCCACGTCCACAAGCGCTTGCGGATTATGCAAAGCTAGCATAATTTTCAGTTGCATTAACCTTGACTTTTTATCCTTTTGCGTATTGCCATGCAAAATATACCTATTTACAAGTCAAATGCTTCCCAGAGGAATTTAAAAAACAAGTCTTTATATGAAAGCTTGTATTTGGCAATCTTCAGTTCCCAAGCTAGCTAGTCCTGTTGGCAAAGCAGCACGAACATACAGGTTAAAATTAAACGAGGAGTATTTGTGAGCAACCGGGGTAAATAGTATAAATAAATACTCTATCTTTTCGAAGACAGCGCCTGCGAGCAGCAAACTGCTTTGCCATCAAGTGAAACATAGATATTTACTAAAGATTAGAAGGTTGAACATTCTAACTTTTTTGACTGTGGCTATTCAATCTACACGTAACCTGTGGCGTTATGGGCAAACGATACTGGGGATAATTTTCCGTCATCCCATCCCTGGCACGAGCATTATCCCCATTTTACCCGACGGTCGTATAGTACTGATCAGGCGGCGAGATAACGGTCGCTGGGCCTTACCGGGGGGTATGGTGGATTGGGGAGAAGACGTACCTAAAGCTGTGAAAAGGGAATTGATGGAGGAAACCGGACTAGAGTTAGTGAAAATTCAACGTTTGGTTGGAGTTTACTCTGCTCCCGATCGCGACCCGAGGATCCATTCCATTTGTATTGTTGTGGAAGCACAAGTGCAGGGAAAAATGGAAATTCAGGACAAGTTAGAAGTAATGGAAATTCAAGCTTTTCCTATCCATTCTTTGCCACCAGAACAAATGTCTCACGATCACGCTCGTCAATTAGAAGACTACCTCAAAGGCTTGACCACCTTGGCATAATTAATTAGATTAACTTGATTGCTAATTATTCTCTGGGTAGCAGTTATTCCAACTATATTGACTAAATAAACAGTAGCTATTAAGTATTAATTATTATCTAGTTGAGAGTAGGAAAGAGGAATTGCCAATTTTCACTGGAAAAATCTCCAGAATAACTCCTTTATACCTGCTCATAAATATTGGATGTTAAAAATTAGAAATTAAAATGAACTATTTATTTCGTAACTCCCGCATTAAACTTCCTCAAGGGTTACTTTTTTGGCGTGAAGTTGGCGAAGGAATGCCGATAATTTTCTTGCATGGTGCTTGGAACGATAGCAGTCAATGGCTTAAAGTCATGGAGTTACTTTCCCAAGATGCGCATTGTTTAGCACCGGATTTGCTCGGATTTGGTGAATCAGACCGCCCTAACATTCATTATTCAATTGACTTACAAGTTGACTGTTTAGCTAAATTTCTAGAAGCATTAAAGTTGGATAACGTGCATTTGGTGGGTCATTCTCTGGGAGGATGGATAGCTGTTAGTTATGCTTTAAAGTATCCAGAGCAAATTTCTAGTTTGGTATTATTAGCGCCAGAAGGAGTAGAAGTTGAAAAATTAGAAGAAAACTGGAAGAAAATTCAAAATTTGATGAAACGTCCAGCGTGGGTCTTTAAGATTTTACGATTTCTTCGTCCCTTAATTAAAAAGTTAGGTTTAAATTCTTGGTTAGAAGAAGATTGGGAAAAAAGACAACTAATGCTGCAATATCCCACAGGGAGTAAATTATTATTCCTGCGTCAATTGCCAGAAATTCGTGCCGAGTTAGTAGAAGATAAATTAGATTTTTTGACAGTTCCCGTATTAATTTTGCAAGGGGAAAAAGATTCGCCAGATGCGGTAGCCAAAAGTGATATTTATGCAAGGGTAATTCCCAAAGCTGAGTTAAAAATTATCGCCCGTGTGGGAAAGAATTTGTTGGAAACTTCTGCAGGGGTGGTAGCTATGGACATTAAGGATTTTGTGACAAGAGTGATTAATTGACTAATGCTTTCATTCCCCAAAATATCAAATTTGGTTCTACAATTAAACGAGTTGCGATTTTGGGGAATTGTGATTGAAGATAATTTCTGACTAAAGTGCGATCGCCCCCGGTAATTGCAATCTTACTTTCCGGATAGGAACGCCACCAGGACTTTACAAAATCTTTGATGCCAGCTAGTACAGTATAAACTACCCCACTTTGCATAGCCTCTGGAGTCGTGAGAGCGAATCGTTGCGGAAGTTGCTGGGGTAATTCTACATTTGGTAATTGTCCGGTTTTTTGAGCAAGAGTCGCCAATTGTAAACCTAGTCCTGGAGCAATGGCACCTCCGACAAGATTTTGGCTAGCATCTGCACCGGTAAAAGTTAACGCTGTACCTGTATCTATTACTAACATGGGAAAACCCCAAGTTTTACCCGCACCCCACAATGCCAAAGCGCGGTCAATTCCCAGGGTCGGGTACAATCCTTGTAGCGGGACTTGCTCGAGGGTAATGATACGGACCTTGGGGTAAGCTTGCCACAATAGTGTTTGGCTGGGGACTACCGAAGCTAGCACAAGGGGAAGTAAATTGTCAAGTTTTTGAGATTTAGCTAATTGCTGTACGGCAACTTCCGGTAGATGATTTGTATCCCAGGTACGGCAAAGCGTATTATTTGCAAATAAACCCCAATGCAATCGGGAATTGCCAATCATCAAAGCTAACCACATCTTAATTAATATATAGATTTTTTAAAAATTATTTACATTTAGTTCGTGTCAAAATGGGGAAGAGGAAGAAATACTCATTTACTATGGAGGGGAGTAATGGTAGCACTCGCCGAAAATTCGAAAAAAAGACTTAGCATCCAGGTTGCACAAATAGCACCGGAGACAACAACGATTCGTTCTTTGGATTGGGATCGCGATCGCTTCGATATTGAATTCGGCTTGCAAAACGGTACTACCTACAATTCGTTTATTATACGCGGCGAGCAGACAGCATTAATCGATACCTCCCACGAAAAGTTTCGCCTAAATTTTTTAGAGACTTTGAAAAATCAGATCGATCCAGCACAGATCGACTATTTAATTATCAGCCACACCGAGCCAGACCACAGCGGTTTAGTAAAAGATGTGCTGCAACTTGCTCCGGATATCACCGTTGTTGGTTCTAAGGTAGCGATTCAGTTTTTAGAAGATTTGGTGCATCAACCTTTTCGGCGACAGGTAGTCAAAAACGGCGATCGCTTAAATTTAGGCAAAAATCACGAACTAGAATTTATCATTGCACCCAACTTGCACTGGCCCGATACTATCTTTACCTACGACCACAAAACTCAAATTCTGTATACTTGCGATGCATTTGGATTGCACTATTGCTCCGACGCTACCTTCGACGAAGATTTAGAAGCCATATCTCCAGACTTTCAATTTTACTACGAATGCCTGATGGCTCCCAACGCTCGCTCGGTATTGTCTGCCATGAAGCGGATGGACGAGTTGGGAAAAATTAGCATGATTGCCACGGGTCACGGTCCTTTATTATACCACAACATCGAAGAACTAACCGGGCGCTATCGCCGGTGGAGTCAATCTCAAACCAAAGCAGAAACGACTGTTGGAGTATTTTACGTTTCCGGATACGGTTCGAGCGATCGCCTGGTTGGAGCGATCGTCAACGGTATTGTCAAAACTGGCACAGCTGTAGAATTAGTCGACTTGCGCTCGACGGATTTACAACAGCTGCAAGAAATAGTTGGTCGCTGTAGCGGAATTGTCGTGGGGACGCCGCCGGCTGGCAGTACTTTTGCCCAAACTAACCTCAGTGCTATTTTAGGGGCTGTGAAACAAAAACAAGCTGTGGGGATATTCGAAACAGGCGGTGGCGATGACGAACCCATAGATCCGCTACTGAATAAATTCCAGGATTTAGGCTTAACACCAGCCTTTCCACCCATTCGCATCAAGCAGGAACCTGCAGAAAACACTTACAAACTGTGTGAAGAAGCAGGAACAGACATAGGACAGTGGGTAACGCGGGACAAAAGCATCAAAGCGATGAAATCCCTGGATGCTGATTTGGACAAAGCCTTGGGTAGACTCAGTGGCGGATTGTATATTATCACAGCCAAAAAAGGCGAAGTCAAAAGTGCCATGCTAGCATCTTGGGTTAGCCAAGCTAGTTTCAAACCTTTGGGAGTCTCAATTGCAGTAGCAAAAGACAGGGCGATTGAATCCTTGATGCAAGTAGGGGATAAGTTTGTACTCAACGTTCTGGAGGAAGGTAATTATCAAAGCTTGATGAAGCATTTCCTCAAACGCTTTCCTCCTGGCGCCGATCGCTTTGAAGGAATCAGAACCCAGGATGCTGAAAACGGAGCACCTATTCTCGCCGACGCCTTGGCGTATATGGAATGCGAAGCGATTGCCAGAATGGACTGCGGCGATCACTGGGTTGTCTACAGCAACGTTTATGCAGGTCGAGTTTCTAAACCAGATGCACTCACAGCAGTACACCATCGAAAAGTGGGAAACCATTACTAAATAAGAAGGCAGTCTAGTTGCTTGTTTCTCCCCATTTTTTCACCATACAAATGCCATGACATCTACAAAATTCCGTGACGTGCAAGTTCTTCCCATTGCCACCGATACAACAATACTGCGAGCGCGCAGCTGGACAAAATTGCGATTTGAAATTGAATACGCCCTTGCAAAAGGTACAACTGCCAATTCTTATTTGATTCAAGGAGAGAAAACAGCCCTTATCGATCCTCCGGGAGAAACTTTTACAGAAATTTACTTAAACGCCCTACAACAGCGCTTTGACCTCCGACAAATAGATTATGTCATTCTCGGTCACGTCAATCCCAATCGTGCTGCTACTTTAAAAGTTTTGCAACAACGGGCCCCGCAGATAACTTTTGTTTGTTCCAATCCTGGAGCAATTAATTTGCGCGCAGCACTGGCGGATGCAAATTTACCAATTTTCATCACTCGTGGCGAAGAAACCCTAGATTTGGGTCGGGG
>Ga0272448_1002454_pt1 | contig 23132 bp, 15 predicted proteins | sample YNPCB0191_FD_202220 | JGI IMG/M metagenome (GOLD analysis project Ga0272448, IMG submission 202220) | Hot spring sediment microbial communities from Yellowstone National Park, WY, United States - YNP-CB-019-1 | ecosystem: Environmental > Aquatic > Thermal springs > Hot (42-90C) > Sediment... | reverse complement strand
GCTACTGCTCCAGCGCCATTGCGGATCCCGAGCGCGTGACCATCCTGGGCATCGTTGCCGGCACCACCAACTATGTTTATCCGAACATGAACGCCAAATATGCGACCATCTTCCCGGATAGCCCGAATTGGCCGTATGTCCGCACGCTCATCGTCTCCGCTGCTGGTCAAGCCGCTGCGGCTGATGGCATCGGTCTGAACATACTGAAGAGCGACTGCGCTGCCTTCGGCGCCATCAAAAATGGCCCGCTGTTCAAAGCCAACTACTGGTCCGCCCAGTAAGTACTGCTCCATTCCGTGTAGACAACACGTGACGGCGATGGCCCCGGCTGATCCAGCCGGGGCCATCGCTTTGCAGGTAACCGGGAAATGCCAACGCAGGAATTTACATTCGCCAGTCCGACGCGGACAACTGAGTCGTAAGGGGCTACCAGTACATGCTTCTCGAAAGCCGAAATCCAGCTAGGCGTTCTGTGTTTCGCATACAGACGAGGCCGACAGGTGGGTTTGGCAGGTAAAAGTATTTGCGTTGTATTCAAAACGAACAAAAAGCCCGCCGTTCTCACCCACGCACAGCGTGGGTGAGAACGGCGGGCTTTTGCATTACTGCCCATGTACGGCGGTTCTTCGGCACGACATGTGCGAAAATCTGCCGTCGAGAAGGCTGGTTAATGCACGCCGTTTGGATGCGTCAACAAATTGCGCAATTTGGCGAGCAAGTGATCCGGGGCGACCGGGCGCTCCAGATACGCATCGGCTTTAATCCACTGGCGTGACTGCGGGCTGTTCAGATCGAAGATGGCGCCGGTGCGTTGAAAGACGCTGCTCAACAGCACCAGGGGCACCTGCGCTAACGCGGCATCCGTCTTCATCTTATACCCCAGCACGAACCCGGCATCCGGCTTCTCCAGCATCACTTCGGACAACACCAGATCCGGTTTCTGTTCATGCGCCATCTTCAAGCCGGCTTCTGCCGACGTGGCGGAAATCACAGTAAAGCCCGCGCCTTCGAGGATCGCCCGCTGGCGCGCCAGACGCTCATCGCGATCGATAAGCAAAATGGTGCCGGTCATTGGTTCAGGTGTATGCATCTCTTCCTCCTTATCTCGCTTTGCAAGCAAGATAGAACACGTTCCGGATTACAAGCCTCGTTTGGTATACGTGGTATGCAACAACTCGTGCGACTTCTCCCCGAGCGGCTCCCCGAGGAACTCCTGGTAGAGTTGTTTGATAATCGGGTTGTCGTGCGAGGTGCGGATCGCCAGCGCTTCGTCCTCGGAATAGATTGCCTTCATGCGCTGTTTGCGAATCTCGGTATTGGTGGGCATCGGACTGCCACCGCCGCCGATGCAGCCGCCCGGGCAGCCCATCACTTCGATGAAGTGGTACGGGCTGGTGCCGTTTTTGATCTGCTCCAGCAGCACGCGGGCGTTCATCAGCCCGTGGGCCACCGCGACTTTCAGCTTGATGCCGTGCAGGTCGACCTCGGCTTCCTTCACGCCATCTAATCCGCGCACTGCGCTGAAATCGACGTGGCTGAGCATCTTGGCGCTAACGACATCGTCGGACTGCTCGCCCGCAGGCGCGGTCAGCAGGAAGTAGGCCGTGCGCAAGGCGGCTTCCATCACCCCACCGGTGGCGCCGAAGATCACCGCGGCGCCGGAGGCGATGCCGAAGGCGGGGTCGAACGCCTCGTCCGGCAGTTGCTCGAACTTCAAGCCGGCCAGTTTGATCAGGCGCGCCGTCTCGCGCGTGGTGAGCACGTAATCCACATCCTGATAGCCGCTGTCGGACATCTCGGGGCGCTCGGCCTCGAATTTCTTCGCCGTACACGGCATGATGGAGACCACCACGATGCGGCTCGGATCGATATTATGCTTCTCCGCATAATAGGTCTTCAACAGGGTGCCCATCATCATGTGCGGCGATTTGGCCGTGGAGAGATGGTCAACCAGTTCCGGATAGAAGTGCTCGAGATATTTCACCCAGCCCGGCGAGCAGGAAGTGATCATCGGGATCTGGCCGTGGTTCTTCGTCAGGCGGCTCACCAGCTCGCTGCCTTCTTCCATGATGGTCAGGTCGGCGGCGACGTCGGTATCGAACACCAGGTCGAACCCGGCGCGGCGCAGGGCGGCGGTGAGCTTGCCCGTCACGCGGGTGCCTGCCGGCATGCCGAACTCTTCGCCGATGGTCGCGCGGATGGCGGGCGCCACCTGGGCCACCACGATCTTCTCCGGGTCATTGATGGCGTCCCACACCTCTTTCAGGTTGCTCTGCTCGCGAAGGGCGCCGGTCGGGCAGACCAGGATGCACTGCCCGCAGTTCACGCAGGCGGTGTTGCCCAGGCTGGTGTCGAACGCCGGCATGATGACCGTCTGGAACCCGCGCTTGGTGAAGTCGATGGCGGAGACGCCCTGCACTTCTTCGCAGACGCGCACACAGCGGCCACAGAGGATGCACTTCTCCGGATCGCGGATCAGCGAGACGCTGCTGGCATCCACCGGGTATTCGCGGCGCAAGCCTTCATAGCGCTCCTCGCGGACGCCCAGATCCTGCGCCAGCGTCTGCAGCTCACACTTGCCGCTGCGCACACAGGTCAAGCATTCTTGCGGGTGGTTGGCGAGCAACAACTCGACGATGGTTTTGCGCGCGCGGCGAGCCCGCGGGCTGTGGGTATGCACCACCTGACCCTCGGCCGCCGGGAAGGCGCAGCTCGGTACCAGGCCGCGGGCACCTTCCACCTCGACCACGCACATGCGGCACGCGCCGGAGGGAAAGAGGTTTTCCAGGTAGCACAGGGTCGGGATATCGATGCCATTGTCCCGGCACACTTGCAGCAGCGTCTGGCCGGCCTGGGCGGTGACCTGTTTATCGTTGATAGTTAAAGTAATGGTATCAGCCATATTCTCCTCCTCCCTACTGGGCGATCACCGCGTTGAAGCGGCAGGTATCCTTGCAGACGCCGCAGCGGAGGCACTGTTCGACATTGATGACATGCGGTTGTTTCACGCTGCCGGTGATGCAGTTGGCCGGGCAGTTGCGCGCGCAGAGCGTGCAGCCTTTACACTTCTCGCCATCGATGCTGAAGGTCAGCAGCGAGCGGCAGGCGCCGGCCGGACAGCGCCGCTCAAAGACGTGCGCCTCATACTCATCGCGGAAATAGCGCAGGGTGGAGAGCACCGGGTTCGGCGCCGTCTGCCCCAGTCCGCACAGCGAGGTGTCGCGGATGACCTGCGCCAGCTCTTCCAGCATGATGACGGACTTGAAGCGCTGAATGGTGCCGTCGGCATCTTCGTCCTTGTACGGACGGACGATGCGCTCGAGGATCTCCAGCATACGCGTGGTGCCTTCCCGACAGGGAATGCACTTGCCGCACGATTCGTTGCGGATGAACTCCATGAAGAAGCGCGCCAGGTCGACCATGCACGTCTCATCGTCCATCACCACCAGCCCGCCGGAGCCCATCATCGCGCCAACGGCGATGAGGCTGTCGTAATCGACCGGGGTTTCCAGCAGCGGGGTGTGCAGACATCCGCCGGACGGTCCGCCGATCTGCACTGCCTTGAACGGGCGATCGTTGATGATGCCGTCGCCGATGTCGAAGACGACTTCGCGCAGGGTCATGCCCATCGGCACCTCGACGAGGCCGCCGTTCTTGATCTTGCCGGTGAGGGCGAACACCTTCGTGCCTTTGCTCCGCTGCGTGCCGACGCTGGCGAACCAGTCGCCGCCCTTGTCGACAATGGCGGCCACGTTGGCGAAGGTCTCCACGTTGTTGATACAGGTCGGCTGGCCCCACAGCCCGCTCTGCGCCGGATACGGCGGGCGGACACGCGGCATGCCGCGCTTGCCTTCAATCGAGGCGAGCAACGCAGTCTCTTCGCCGCAGACGAAGGCGCCGGCGCCCTGCTTCAGTTTGAGGTGGAAGTTGAAGCCGCTGCCGAGGATATTGTCGCCGAGCAGGCCGACCTTCTCCAATTCTTCGATCGAGTGCAGCAGGCGTTTGATGGCCAGCGGGTATTCGGCGCGGCAGTAGATGTAGCCGTGGTCGGCGCCGATGGCCAGCGCACCGAGCAGCATCCCTTCGATGACGCGGTGCGGGTCGCCTTCCAGCACCGAGCGGTCCATGAACGCGCCCGGGTCGCCTTCGTCGGCGTTGCACACCAGGTATTTCGGGGTATTGGTCTGCTGGCGGGTGAGCTGCCACTTGCGCCCGGTGGGGAAGCCGCCGCCGCCACGCCCGCGCAGGCCGGACTTCAACACTTCATCGAGCACCAGTTGGCCGTTGTCGCCGGCGCCCAGCGCTTTCGCGAGGGCGGAATAGCCGCCGCGCGCGATATATTCGGAGAGCGAATCGGGATCGATGATGCCGCAGTTTTGCAGCACGATGCGCCGCTGCTTGGCCAGCACGGGGAGATCATAGAGATTGGGCAGGGCCATCTCCGCGCACGCGGGGTCGGCATCCGGGGCCGGGATGGTGCCCATCACCAGCTCGGTCGGCACGTCGTCGTTGATGAGGTAGCGCTCGACAATCGTGATCGCCTTCTTCATGTCGACGTTATCGAAACAGACGCGCGGGCGTCCGGGCTTCTTCACGTCGAGCATGGGCTCGCGATGGCAGAGGCCGAAACAGCCCACTTCCTTGATCGTCACGTCCATGCCGTGCTGCGCGAGGAGGTCGCGGATCACCGGGATGAGCTGATCCATGCCGCTCGCCAGGCCGCAGGTGCCGGCGCCGAGGTAGAGGATCGGCGTCTGCTGAATATGCAGGGCCGCCTGGCGCGCGGCTGTCAGGCGCGCGGTACATTCCGCATCGTCGTGGCAGCGGGGGCCATCCAGCCGGCAGGCGACATACTGTGCGCAGGGCGTCTCCGCGGTGTGCGTGCACCGGGCGCAACAGGGATCCATCAATGTTGAAGTTGTCACTTGATAACTCATGGTGGTACTCATGACCTTTCCGCTACTCCTGATACTGTTTGAGGATTTTGCCGACCGTGCGCGGCTGGGCCGCACCGTGGAAGTCATCATCCACCGTCACTACCGGGGCGATGGAGCAGGCGCCGAGGCAGGCAACCGTTTCCAGGGTGAACTGTCCGTCCGGGGTCGTATCGCCGGGACGGATGCCCAATTCGCCGGAAATGGTGTCGAGCAAAAGCTTCGACCCGCGGACGTGGCACGCGGTGCCGCGGCAGACGCGGACCATGTGCTTGCCGATGGGCTTCAGGCGGAATTGGTTATAGAACGTGGCGACCCCATACACTTTCGCGGTCGAGATGCCGATGTGCTTGCCGACATGGTCCAGCGCCTCTTCCGGCAAAAAGCCGAAACGGTCCTGCACCGCCTGCAAAATCGGGATGAGCGTCTCGCGTCGCCCGGTGGGGAATTCCGCGAGGATCGCGTGGATGACGTCTGTGGTACATTGACAAGTCTGGGTGCTCATTCGTTATAGCTCCAGTATCGTGAAATCTATCACTAGTGAAATATACCACGATCTCAGGGAGATGTAAATGCTTTGGTCAGCGTGCTGAGGAGGGAAAATGGGGATTTCTTCGTAAAATTTCCGCCGAAAAGTGTAGCATTTCTTGCCCATTGTGCCAAAATGAACAAAGCAACTCGGGGTACTTCTGCCTGAGGACTAGAAGGGTGATGTGCTTGAACCAATAGTTACAGGTCAGCAGGCTGCCGTGTCGCAAAACAGCGCACGAATTTTCACACAAATTGCGCCTATATCGTGAATCGCTTCACGATTTGAGCACGCAATGCCAACCCTCCACAATGCCGGGTCCAGGCCAATGACTCCCGAAATCCGACGGCCAAGCGGTAAGCCAACCTGTCAAATTAGCTGTCGGCAATGGGTGCCATTCGATGGGAAATCGAGTATAATATTCTACCCGGCATTCAAAGATGGTCATGATGCGATTTTGCGAGGCCCGCGATGGCCGGGTGAAGTAGATGTTATGCTGAGTATTGGCATTCCTAAGCTGGAAGGGAAATTAGACGACCGCTTCGCCACGATCCTCACGCGGGCGGAACGGTATTTACGCGGGTTGGATCGCGACTTCCTCACGCGCGTCTACGACTTCGCCAACCTCGCCCATGCCGGGCAGACGCGCAAATCCGGCGAGCCCTACATCATCCACCCGCTGGAAGTCGCCTACATCCTCACCGAGCTGGAAGTGGATGAGGCCACGCTGGCCGCGGCGCTGCTGCACGACACGATTGAAGACGGCATGCTGGAGCGCGAGGACGGCACGGTGACCCCGGTGACGCGCGAGGATATCGTGCAGCGCTTCGGCGCCGAGGTGGCCACGCTGGTGGAAGGCGTGACGAAACTCGGCACGCTGCACTTTCACAGCCGCGAGGCGCGCCAGGCGGAAAATCTGCGCAAGATGCTCATCGCCACCGCGCGCGACATCCGCGTCATCCTCATCAAGCTGGCGGACCGCTTCCATAACATGCGCACGCTGAAGTTCCTCGCCGAGGACGACCAGCGGCGCATCGCCGACGAAACGCTGCGCATCTTCACCCCCATCGCCCACCGCCTGGGGATCTGGAAGATCAAGTGGGAGCTGGAAGACCTGGCGCTGCGCGCGCTGGAACCGGGCGTCTACCGCGACATCCAGACGAAGGTGAACCGCACGCGCGCGGAGCGCGAAGAGGTGGTCAGCGCCGCCATCCAGCAATTGAAGGCCCGCCTGGAGAAGCTCGGCATCAAGGCCGAGGTGGTGGGCCGGCCCAAACACTTCTACTCCATCTATAATAAAATGAAGTCGCAGGCGGTGGACTTTCAGCAGATTCTCGACCTCGAGGCCATCCGCGTCATTGTGAACACTGTGCAGGGGTGCTACGCCGTGCTCGGTGAAGTGCACAGCATGTGGCTGCCGCTGCCGAATATGTTCACCGACTACATCGCCAAGCCGAAGCCGAACCTCTACCAGTCGCTGCACACGAAGGTGCTGGGCCCGCATGGCCAGCCGCTGGAGGTGCAGATTCGCACCTGGGAGATGCACCGCACCTCGGAAGTGGGCGTCGCCGCGCACTGGCAGTATAAAGAAGGCGGCAAGCCGGACCTGGAGTTCGAGAAGAAGATCAGTTGGCTGCGCTCGCTGCTGGACTCGCAGTCTGAGGCGAAGAGCGAGGCGGACTGGCTGGAATCGCTGAAGATGGACCTCTTCAAAGACCAGGTGTTCGTCTTCACGCCCGCCGGCGACATCATCGACCTCCCCGCCGGCTCCACGCCCATCGACTTCGCCTATCGCATTCACACCGACCTGGGCGCGCGCTGCGCGGGCGCTAAGGTGAATGGGCGCATGGTGCCGCTCAACTACCAGTTTGCCAACGGCGACGTGGGTGAGATCATCGTGCGCGCCAACCAGAAGCCCAGCCTGGACTGGCTGAAGATCGTGGCCAGCAACCATGCGCGCAGCAAGATCAAGGCCTGGCTGCGTAAGGCCAACCGCGACGAAAATATGCAGCGGGGCCGCGTGGCGCTGGAAGAAGAGTGCCGGCGGCTGGGCATGCCGGTGGCAGAGCTGCTGAAGCCGGAGAAGCTGCTGGCCATCGCCAACAAAGTGAACCTGAACACGGTGGACGACCTCTACGCGCTGGTCGGCTACGGCGAGCTCACCGCGGAAGGCGTGGTGCACCGCATCCGCGAGGACATCCCGAAGAAGACGCTGAACGAGCTGCACACCACCAACAGCGCCATTCTCGAACAGACGGAGCTGCCCATCCAGTTGCCGGCCTCCGGCATCGACGGCATGCTCTTCAAGCTGTCCAAGTGCTGTGAGCCGATCCCCGGCGACACCATCGTCGGCTACGTCACCCGCGGCAAGGGCGTCACCATCCATCGCGTGGACTGCCCCAACCTGCGCAAAGCCCGTGAGGACGCCGAAGAGGCCAAGCGCCTGATGACGCTGGACTGGCAGGAGACCGGCGAAGGCAACTACCAGGCCGACCTGGAGATCACCGCCCTCGACCGCGTCGGCCTGCTGGCGGACATCGGCAACATCTTCTCGGAGTCGAAAACGAACATCCGCAGCGCGCGCATGACCTCCGACCCGAAAAAACACACCGCCCACATCATCCTCCGCGTCGACACCACCGGCGTCCTCAACCTGCAGGAGATGGTCAGCAAGATCAACGTGCTGAGCGATATTTTGCAGGTACATCGGCGGCGGGCGGGGGGGTAACTAGGCGGGCTATTACAATAGGCATTATTCTATAACAAACTTCTGAAAGATGAACGATGTTGCTCGGGAGATCAAAGGGTACCTTTGCGGATTTTTCTATTGTTGATTAGTAGTACAACTAATTCGTGAGACTAATATTCCAAAAATAAATAGCGTGAAGATCATACCGAAGCAAATTTCCGAACTGGCAAATACACGAGCTAATGTCGTGCTAGGAGCGATATCGCCAAATCCGGTTGTCGTCACCGTTACAATACTAAAATAGAGAAAATCCAACTGCGAATATTGGTTGCTGTTCTGAATAAAAAATTGATTGTTAACGTATAGTAACCAATAAAAATAGCCATAAAAAACAACAGACCCTAAATAAAGATCTACAAACGTCCATAACGAAATCGTATTTGATCTCTCGGGCCGAGTAATGGCGTTAAACGATCCAGAGAGTACCCTGAATATGTTAATTAAAAAAATAGCACCTGCGCACGCAAGATATACTATATCATCCGCTGTATTATGCGGGAGCATCATTGATAACAGAAAGGCCGTCATTGCTAGCAATGAATATCCAAACATTGAAAGTGTTCCCAATAAATAGCGCAAGGAATACAATTTCGGATTAGTATTATTTAATACTGCAAAAATAGCCCCGGTATTCATTAACAAAGTCGAGAGGGAAGTGTTAACTTCTTTCCGCACTGCAAGTACATCAATATTTTTAGCATCAACCTTTTCCCTCCAGGCGATATAGTCTTGTTGGATTTCGTCACGAATTTGTTTCGCTCCCTTTACACCGACAAACAGATCAGACAGCCTTAAAGAGGATAATGTCATTTCCGCAGAATATAACTGGATGATGCTATCTGTTAATTGCAATTCGCTCTTTACATCCCCCCATCCCTGGACAGAATCAAATTCACAGAGGAGCTTTGCAATACGCCCAATAATATCGCATGGAAAGTAAGCATGTTTAACAAATAGGTCAAATAGGCGTGAATGCTGCTTAAAGGCGCTGACGATACTGCAGGAACTTAATCTTAACAAATCTGTCACCATAGTATTCCTGCTAGGTTGTTCTTCGCTGTGATCCAACAAGTGGAGTTTCTTTGAAATCATTGGCTGCATCTGGCCATCATAGAGATATGTTGGCAGTAATTGTATGATTTCACCGATGTTTTGTTCCTGATGCTTTAGAATCTCACACACTCTTTTGACGATATAATCGAGATATACGCCATTGAGCATAGGTGAGAATGGCAATGAGAACGTAGGCTTTGGGACCAAGCCAAGTGAAACAAGGAGGAGGAGTTGTAACTGGGTGAATTCCTGGTACTCATCCTGAACAGCTTCAACTACCTCGGTGGTGGTAATAAAACCAACCACCGTTCGCTTTGCTTTCGCCTGCGATTCGTATTTCTGCGAAGAGCGCTTAATCTCCGGCATTTTCGATGGCATCCTTATTGGGCAATAAAGTCTTAGCTTTCTTTATTCTACACCTTTTTACTATCATAGTGAATCTAGATACAATTAGAGAACTCCATCAAGGTAATGATTCCATCTCTTTACATTGAACATGCGTGTCAATGCTCCTTTGCATATTCTCGAAAGGGCGAGGAGATCATACTACGGTTCAAGACTCTATCCGTGGCCTCTTTATTATAGAGCGGTTACATAATTACGTCATGCAAGTGTTCGCTATGCAATATTTACAATGGATCAGAAGGATGTCGCATCTTTTAAGAGAATAGTATGTAGGTGACAATATTTGCATAAGGGGCCAAATAAAATGATTCTGGATATTTCTATTATCCTTGGGCAATCTGCCGAGGGTGTCGAGCAAATCTGTGGGCCATATAACGATCTAATCGAGATGCCGCCTGATCCAGCAGCCGAATATTATAAACTCGGTGGAGAAGCGAGGCATTATGTGAAGCTGGGATTGATGTTTTATATATTCTTTGGTGTTGATGGTCTCTCTAAAGGTATCATGATTGAAGATGGTATTCAGGGGAAATATCCTGATGTTCTGTCATGGATCACAGATTTTGGACTTACACTCCCCAGAAAGCCTGATTTTAAAGCTCTGTGCCGAATGGCTTGGTATGATGTTAATGGCTTTTCTGTTGATGTATCGTCATCAGGATTACGGTCAGATCAAGTTAGTATGTTTCAAGTATGGGTTCATTCCCCATCTGAATGAGCAAGATTCAGGGTTCCTCTGCGTTCCAACTTGGGCTATCGAATATCAGCCCTTCGGACTTCACCGGGGGGCTGTTTATTACACACGCGATAGGCATCGGCTGCCAGGTTGTGCTCTGTTTCCGCCCAGTCATATTAATGAATTCACAATAATCATCCGACAAAGGATTCCACCCTCTCAGCATCGAACTGAACATCAACTCACAAAAGGAATCCATCCCATGTCATCAATCAACCGTTTACTCATCCTGCTCACCAGCTTGCTGGCCGTCACCCTGCCAATCCGCGCCGCCGATTTCCTCCTCGGCCCGCACCAGAACGTGGTGATCTTCGGGGACAGTATTACCGCGAATGGGGAGTATGGGCAGATTATGCAGGAGTTGATTGATCAGCGGTATCCGGAGCGGCAGGTCAATATCTTGCCGCGGGGGGCGGCGGGTGATACGGTGCAGCGGGCGATGGGGCGGATTGAGGAGGATGTGGTGTGCTGGCGGCCGGCGCTGGTGCTCATCAATCTGGGGATCAATGACGCGGGGCGGTTTTCGCCCGAGGAATACCTGACGCATTACGAGACGATGATCAACCGCATCGTGCGCGACACCGGCGCGCGGATTGGCATCGTGTCGCCCGAATATCCGGACAAGGACGAGGAGGTCATGCCGGTGTTGCGGGAGTATGTGACCGGGCTGCAGGCGCTGGCGAAGAAGTATGACGCGCTGTACATTCCCCTCTACGAGACCACCCGGCGCCTGCGCCCCAGCCTGCCGAAGGGGGTGGTGTATGCGCCGGACGGCATTCACCCCAACCGGCTGGGCTACTGGATCTTCGCGCAGACCATCCTGGCGGCGCTGAACTACCCCTTTGCGAAAACCCCGCTGACCGTGGAGATCCCGGCGCGGCGCCTCTCCGCCGAGATGTCCGACGCGCTGGCCGGCACAACCTTCACCGTGGCCTTGCCCATGCCGCTGCAGGTGACGCTCACCAATACCCCGCTGCGCACCGTGACCATCGCGCGGGCGAAGAAGCCGGTGACCATTGACGGCAACCTGGATGACTGGGACCTCGGCGCGCCGATGCGGCTGGGCGAGCCGGCGCAACTGGTGAGCGGCGTGATGAGCTGGCCGCGTGACAAATTCCGCGCCCGCGCGTATGCCTGCTACGATGACACCGCCTGGTATTTCGCCATTCAGGTGAACGACTCGATGATCATCAACCCGCCCAAGCCGCGCCATGTCGTCTCTCGCGATTGCCTGGAGGTGTGCCTGGACCTGCGCCCCGCGGAGGAGCGTGTCGCCAGGCCGGCGGAGTATTTCTGGGGCAGCAAACCGCATATCGCGCAGTTTATCCTGGCCCCGGCGGTCGGTGAGGTGCTTGCTACCGCCGAGATGGGCAACGGCGACCGGAGCCTACTGACCGGCGTGAAAGTGGCCAGCACGCAGACGCCGTTCGGCTATCAAGTGGAATTCAGCGTGCCCGCCGCCAGCTTCCCCGGCGCGCTGAAACCCGGCCTGCGCATCGGCTTCGATTGCGCCGCCATCAACGTCGACCGCCACGACAACTACGCCGAAGCCCAGGAACTCCGCTGGACCGGCTCCCCCTGGAGCGCCGGCAGCACGCGGGAGTTCGGGACGATGGTTTTGGGGGAGTAATTTTTTATTTCACCGCCGAGGCGCGGAGACGCAGAGGAACGCAGAGAGTTATTGGAAGAAAATGCGGGTTGTGGCATTACCAGAGAATTAGCCCACTCATATAATGGCAGATCGATGAAATGCTTTCCCCGCCTAAGCCTCTCTGCGAATCTCTGCGTCTTTGCGACTCTGCGGTGAAAAATCTGCGATATCTGCGTCATCTGCGGTGAAAAACCTTATTTCGCACCCCCATCAAACACCAGCACCCCGCTGGCGACCGGGCGGACCCAGGTGCCGGGGGGGACAGTTACCGTGGTGGGGCCGATGGCGAGTTGGGTGCTGCCGCCGCCGTCGAAGTTCATGGCGTCGGTGGCGCCGCGGTCTTTCAGCAGTTGCGCCAGTTCCGCCAGCGTGGCGCCGCCGCCGTAGGGGCCGGGGGCTTCGATGGCGGCGAGGATGACGCATTTGTCCGCGGTGAGGCCCAGGGCGGTGCGCGCGTTGCGGCCCAGCAGGATGTCCGGCTGGAAGCGCTCCTTCTCGCCGGTGAGGGCGATCTGCCCGTCGCGCAGCAGGCGCGGGCCGGCGCCCACCGCGCTGGGGAAGCCCGCCAGGTCGGGGGTGATCACCGGTTCCAGCGTGATCGCTGTCTCGTCGAGCAGTTGCGCGCCCAGCGTCTGCGCGTCGTCGCGGGTGAGCTGCAGGGCATATTCGCCCGGCGCCAGCGGGAAGGCGGTGTGCGCGCGTCCCAGCACGTGCCCGTCGTAGAGCAGCAGCGTGAGCCCGTTGGCGTTGCCCGGCGCCTGGGCGAAGGTATAACCGTTGACGATGACCGACACCGGCGCGGGAGTCTGCGCCGTCGCGTCCAGCGAGTCGGGGAACTCGCGTGTGGTGCCGTCCGGCAGCGTGAACCGCCAGGTGCCGCGCGGGTTGAGAATCGTCGGCACGCCTGTAGTCGGGAAAGCGGCGGCCGTGCGCTCCCACAGCGGCATGGAGAGGATCTTATCCTCCGCCTTCAGCAGGCCCACCGGATGGGCGAAGATGTTGCCGAGGAAGTAGCCGCCGTTCACCCCGCACACCGCGCCGGTACGCGCCACCATCTCGCTGGCCCGCTCACGGCACCCCTGCGCGGGCACGGCGCTGAAATGCACACCCGGCTTGCTGGTATCGACGGTGACGAAGTGCGCGGCCAGGTAACCGTCATCGGTCTGCCGCTCCAGGTGGATGTAACTCACCGCCGGCGAGAGCGCCCGCCGCTCTTCCTTCGTGTACCGTTTCAACACGTCCACCACCAGGCGAAACGGCTTGTCTTCGGCGGCCTCCAGCGTGCAAATCCGCACCCGCCGCGCCTTCGCCAGCGTGATCCGCAGCACCGCGTTCCCCTCGGCATCCGGCGTCACGGTCGCCAAGGTGACCAGCGGGTCGTCGATGGTCACCGGCTCCAGCGCCTTCGCCAGCGGCAGCGGCAACGCCACCTGCACCTGCTTCGGCGTGGACTGATCCGTATAGGTGACCGCCTTCGGCAAATCCAGCACCACCCGCACCGTCTCCGGCGTCGCTGAGTAGCGCACCTGCATCGGCACCGGCGCCGCCTCATCAGCCATCGCCGCCGCAGCGCAGATCAATATGCAGAATAGGATAAGGCGTCGCAACATCGTCCCTTCCCCCGTTGAGGGGAATTATAGCGGATTCTGCAGGACACGAACACAGGCAAGCCCGTTTGTAGTGAGTTGCCTGGAGCGCGAACCTCCTGGTGAGAGGATTATAGAGGTGGTTCCGGTGCTCTCATCCGCTCACCAGGAGGTTCGCGCTCCAGGTTATACATATAGGTTTAACTTGGCTCACCAGGAGGTTCGCGCTCCAGGCGAATCTAATATGTTTTTCGTCAACTTACCGCGTAATCGTCACCTTCCGCAGCCCGCGCGGGTGGTCGGGGTCGTAGCCTTTGGTCAGGGCGAGGGCGTAGGCGAAGATCTGGCCGGCGACGATGGAGGGGAAGGGGCTGGTGACTTCCGGCACGTTGCCGTCCGGGCAGACCGGGATGGCGATGTCGGCGAGGTGCAGCGCTTCCGGGGCGTTGCCGATGACCACAGCCTCCGCACCGCGCGCCTGCGTCTGGGCGATGACCTCCAGGATGGAGGGCAGCACGGCGCCCTGGTTGGCGAAGGCGATGACCGGGTAGCCCTCCTCGATGATGGCGATGGGGCCATGGACGAAATCCGGCGAGGCGAAAGGCTGTGCGCGGATGTAGGAGGTCTCGCGCATCTTCAACGAGAGCTCGTAGGCAGTGGCGAGGTTGTAGCCGCGGCCCAGCACCACGCAGTCATCCAGGTAACGGAAGCGCTCGACGCGCGCGCGAATCTGCTCCTCCAGCTCCAACGTTTTTGCAATGATCTCCGGCAGGCGCTCCAGCTCCGCGCGGAGTGTCGCATTGTGCCCCAGGGCAGCGGAGAGCATCAGCAGCGCGGCCAGGGAACTGGTGAAGGTTTTCGTGGCGGCCACCGCCTTCTCCGGCCGTGCATGCAGCAGGATAGTCTCCTGCGCCGCTCGCGTGAGCGGCGAGCCGCCGATATTGGTAAGGGCCAGCGTATCGGCGCCGGCACGCCCGACCTGGTCCATCACCGAGATGACATCCGCCGCTTCCCCGGATTGTGAGATGCCGATGAAGAGCGCACCCTCGACATTGACCTGCGCCTGGTAGACGCTGGCGATGGACGGCGCCGACAGCCCGGTGGGGATGCCGTTCATGATCTCGAAGAGGTATTTCGCGTACAGGGCCACGTGGTCCGAGGTGCCGCGGGCGGCGAGGAAGATGAAACGCGGCGGCTGCGCGCGCCAGCGCTCCGCCATGGCCCACACGTGCTCCAGCTCCTGCTCAATCAGGCGGGTAATAGCCTCCGGCTGCTCACGAATCTCGCTGATCATCAAATGTCCGGGGACGGTGTTATGCATACTCTCATCCTTTACTCATACAAATCATGCTCATGCTCTTACTCATACTCATGCTCAAACATCGATACCGAGACCCTGCAAAGCATAAGCATAACACCCTGGCGACCGAAAAATAGGCCAGGTCTTCTGCTTACCCCATTATAACAAATATAACGTTCCTCTGTGCGGCGATCATGCAGTCTCATCGCTGTGCGTTCCCATCGACAGCCATGCCGATGTATTCGAACATTTTTTTCGTCGGCTGTCGCGAAAAACCCTCAACACCACCGGGCAGTGTCATCGTTCAGGTTATCTCAGCAGGCGACACGGGCACGGTGTGATCGGAGGGGATTACCATGAGGATCGTGGCTGTACGAATCTTAACGCTACTATGGTTGGGGCTATTCATTGGGTTGAGCAGTCTGTTGCCCGCCCAGGCATTCACCCTCTTGCCGCCAACGGAATCATTGGCCGGCTTAACGCCCGGCGTCAGCACCATGGCGGATGCCGTGCGCCTGCACGGGGCGTTTGACATCACCGTGCCGGGCATCGTGGAGCAGTACGCGGGCGGCAACCCGGCAACCGACCAACATCGCTGGTCGCTGGGCCCCTCCCTGGGCAAGCCGGGCCTGCTGGTCGAAACCTCCCGGCGCTCTAAGTTGATTGAAGTGGTGATGATCGATACCTATCCCGGGCTGAGCACCAAAAGTGGATTGACATCGCTGGTATCGGACGGCAGGGCGATTGAGCTGTATGGATTGCCGGATTACGCGTTTGAATTTTCAGGGGACGATTGCTGGTTTCGCGAGATGTATTACATCGACCAGGGGCTGCTGCTGATGCTGAATCAGGTGCCGGGTCGACCGAACTGGACGATCACGAAAGTGATCCTGACCTATCCGACCTATCTGCGGAACGCCGTGTCGCTCCGCGAACGGTATGCACTCAGTGGTTGCGGTGTGGTGGATGACATCACATCAACGTATCGGGTTTGGGCACGCATGGCGACTCAGCCGGACTAACGCCCAGCCAAAACGCAAAGGAGAAAGAAATGGTATTGCAGCAACGAATGATTGTCTTCGCTTTGGCGATGATGCTGGGCTTGACCGGCGTGCGCGGTGCGGAAAGCGCCAAACTCACCACGCCCCCGGAAAGTCTGGGCGGATTACGCCCGGGAACCTTAACCCTGGATAAATTGACAGCTAAATATGGAAAACCGGATGTGACGCGCAACGGCGGGCTGCTCCGGCTGTATGGCGGAGCGGAGCGGAGCAATGCGTACGGGTGGTTCATGGTGCAGAACCCCAACTACACCGTGCCGGACCTGGCGGTGGAGACGGCGCCGGACAGCGACAAGATCGACCTGGTGATGTCCATCGGGTATGACGGCTTCAAGACGCAGAAAGGCGTTGCCTGTTTCCAGACCGAGGATGAGCTGATCAAGGCTTATGGCAAGCCGACCTTCGCCTTCGCCGCGCCGATGAATGGCTTCGTCCTGCGCGAGCTGTACTATCCCGAACTGGGCATCTCATTCGACCTCGCCCCCACCGGGCCGACCAGCGACCGCCAGATCATCGCCATCTACGTCACCTATCCGGAATTCATGAAACGCGCCATTGACCTGCGGAGGAACTTTATCCGCGATGGTGTGGGAAAAGAAATCACCTTTGAGTATGATGGTGGAAAAGCCGCCTAACGTGCGAGCGCTGAGACAAATAGCGAGAAAGCAAAGGCACGGCGTGAGCCGTGCTTTTGCTTATAAGCCGATCAGCAAGAGATGCACCGGTATCGGGGACTGACATCGAAACTCCGGCTTTCGATGGTGCTGCCGGTTTCTATATAGACAACAGTTGAGAGCTATACGGAGTTTCGGTGTCTGTCCCCGATACCCTATGAGAACACCGCTCCTGAAATACGGTCGTTTACGCAGCCGGAGATGATAATAGAGTTTTGGGGACAGACACCGAAACTCCCTATTGCCCTCAACCAGTCACTTGCCTTCAGAACTGGCAGTATACCCGACAACCGGAGTTTCGATGTCAGTCCCCAAAACTGGTGCATCTTCGAAATAGGAGCACCCGCTTCCATCGCCAGGCACTCCCACACCCCCAAACTCCCACACATCACATCTTCGCCGGTCGCGGCAGGATGAAGTTGCCGTTCATCAGCACCACCGGCACCAGCATCACCGTGGGGCGGCCGTCGATGGTGAGTTCAGCGATGAGGCGGTTGACGTTGCCCACGCCGTTGGTATCAAACTCGAAGGTGAGCTCGCACGGGCCGCCCATGGTGGCGGGGAAGGAGAAGACGGCGCCGTCGCGGGCGGGCTTGATCCACCAGTTGTCCGGCGTGTACCAGTGGATATTGATATTCGCCTGCACCTTGTACTTGTTGTAAATACGCAGGGTGATCTTCTTTGGCACCTCGTCGCAGATGAGCGGGCCGTCGCCGTAATCCACCGCCACATCGAAGAAATCGAAGCGGTAGATGGGGCCGGTGAGGTTGGCGTAGAGGCTGGCCTGCACCGCGTCGCCGCGCAGCGAGGAGGCATGCAGCCCGGAGAGGTCGGTGGGTGCCTCACTGAGCTGCACCGGCAGGTGGTGGCGCAGCAGCACCTGTTCGGCGATGCGCCAGGTACGCTCGGTCAGGGCATCCACATCGCGCGGCAACTGGTCGCCGAAATAGCCCAGCTCGCCCAGGTTGAGGCAGGCGGTCTTGATGGTGCGCCCGATGGGCGCGATCCACTCCGCGGGGATGGCGTCGATGCCGTGCAGGATGCCGAAGATCGCCCCCACGGTGGCGGCGGTGCAGTCGGTGTCCTCGCCACAGTTCACCGCTGTGCAGACGGAGGCGGCGAAGTCGCCCGCGCCGTAGAGCAGCCCGATGATGAGCATGCCGATGTTGGACGGCGCATCCCAGCCGCGCTTGCCGCTGGCAAAGCCTTTGCGGTGGTCGTCATCGGAGGTATGGTGCGCCCAGCCGTAGAAGGTGCCGCCGCGATAGCCGGCGAGCACGGCATCGCGCGCCTGCTGCCAGGTCTTGCCCGTCGCATGCGCCTCCCGCGCGCAGCGCACCGCACCAGCCACGCCGCACTCTGCCGGGATGTAGGTGAGGCCGATGTCGATGAGCGTGGCGATGTCCGATTCCACGAAGGCCGCGCTCTCCAGCGCCGCGCAGAAGACCTCTGCGAAGACCCCCTCGCCGTTGCCGTGGTCGAGGATGGCATCCTCGTAGGCATAGCGCGCGGCGATTTGTGGGGCGCCGGGGGCGATGCACGCCCAGATCTCCGCGCGGATGAAGGCGCCGCAGCTATCCTTGTAGTCGTTGTGCAACATGCCGGAGAGCGGCGGCACCAGCCCTGAGCGCATGTTGATCTTCGCCGTGCCGTACTCGCTCCAGTGCGGGGTGACATAGAGCACCCAGTACTCCGCCAGCGTACGCGCATCGAGATCGATTCCGCGCTCCTCCAGCGCCACCAGCCAGAGCAGTTGGATGTCCAGATCGTCGTTGGGCAGCGGCTCCCCGGCGAGATTTTGTGTGTAAAACCGCACATCGTTGAGCTGCCGCTTCCACTCAAACGGCGCCCCCAGCGTGCCGCCGATATTCTTGCCCATCCAACAACCCAGGACTTTATTACGATAATCGCTGCGGTTCATCTGCACCCCTGTCCCCCTGGCCACACTCACCAGTGCCGCACCGCTCTCATCCTTCTCCATGAGGTTCTCCCCCTCTCACCTGTGATCTGAACCTTATGTTACCTGATTCACCTGGAAAATTCATGCTCATGCTCAAAAACTATATCTCGAATTAGTGGTGAGTATGAGCATGCGTAAGAGTAAGAGCATAAGAGCCAGGTAGTATCAGTTGCCAAGGTATTACCGAATTATCTTGATGCTATTAGTCGAGAAGCGGGGTGGAAAAATCGCACATCCCTTAATCGTGTCAGCGCGTGCACTATTGTACGGACAAAAGAGTCAATCCCCGATGCGCGCGTGATGGCGTTTGCCGCGTTTTTGCTCGTACATCAGCACATCGGCACGGGTGATGAGTTCGGTGAGGGTGATGGGCTCCTGGGATGGCACGTGGGCCATCCCGTAGCTGAGGGAAAGCGGGTATTGGCTGCCGTTTTCCAGGTTGTAGGCATCGATGTTGTGCTGCAGGCGCAGCAGGATGGTCTGCACATTCTTCCATGGCGCATCGATGACCAGCACGGCGAATTCGTCGCCGCCGAGTCGGGCCACGATATCGGAGTAGCGAAAGGTGTGCTTGAGAATCTCCGCCGTTTTCGCCAGCACCAGATCGCCTTGCTGATGCCCACCGCTGTCGTTGATGAGCTTGAGTCCATCGAGGTCGGCGAAGAGGAGGGCGATCTCCCGGTGCGTGCGCTGGGCGATTTTCATCTGCTGTTCGGCGAGGGTATAGAAGCCACGGTGGTTATACAGGCCGGTGAGGTTGTCGAGCAGCGACATGCTGTGCAGCATGCGCTGCATGCGGTGGCGCTCGATGCCATAGCGGATGGCGCGCGCGAGGAGTTGGTGGCTCACTTCCCCCTTGATGAGGTAATCCTGCGCCCCCGATTGCACGGCTTTCAGCGCCAGCGTCTCGTCGTTCATGCCGGTGAGCACGATGATGGGGGTGTCGGCGGCCTGCTGGTGCAGGTGGTGAAAGGTGTCGAACCCGATGCTGTCGGGCAAGGAGAGGTCGAGCAGGATGATATCGAAGCGGTCATCGACCAGGCAGCACTTCGCCTCGCGCAGGCGCTGCACTACCTTCACGGTGAAATACTGGGTGTGCACCTCCGCCAGCAACTCGCGCAACAGGCGCGCATCGCCGGGGTTGTCTTCGACCAGCAAGATGGAGATGGCATTGTCGGACATATCGGGAACCTACGTACTCAGTATTTCCTGCTCATGCTCTTACTCATGCTCGAAAACCTCACCCACCGGGAGCTGGGAGTGAGAAGAACACGACGCATCCAGCGCTGCAGGAATGGTGAAACGGAACGTCGCCCCCTTGCCGGGCTCGGATTCGACCCAGATGCACCCGCCATGACGCTCGACGATCTTCTTGCAGATCGCCAGGCCGATCCCTGTGCCGTCATACTGCTCACGCGTCTGCAGGCGCTGGAAGATGACGAAGATGCGCTCGGCGAATTGCGGCTCGATGCCGATGCCGTTGTCTGCCACGCTGAACATCGCAAACTCGCCCTCTTTGACGGCGGAGATATGCACCCACGGCTGCGTGGGACCGTGGAACTTGATGGCATTGCCGATGAGGTTCTGGAAGAGCTGCACCAGTTGCACCTCATCACCCAGCACTGCCGGCAGCGGATCGTAGGTCACGATGGCCTGCTGGTCTTCAATCGCCAGTTGCAGGTTCTGCAGCGTCCGCTCGACGATTTCGCCGGCCTCGACGGGCTGCAGGGGCCTGGCGTGTGTACCGAGGCGCGAGTAGGTGAGGAGGTCGGTGATCAGCATCTGCATCCGCTGCGCGCCGTCCACTGCGAAACTGATGAACTCATCGGCATCCGCGTCCAGTTGTCCCGCATAGCGGTGTGCCAGCAGGTGCAGGAAGCTGGTGATCATCCGCAGCGGCTCCTGCAGGTCATGCGAGGCGACATAGGCGAACTGCTGCAACTCGGCATTGGAGCGCGCCAGCTCCTCGGCAGTCGACGCCAGTCGCCGCCGTTCGCTCAGGTCGCGGATAATGTAGAGGGAGAAGCGCGCCTCGCCGTCGTGCAGCGGGCGCATGTGGAGATCGACCGGCAGCAGCGTCCCGTCACTGGCCAGGTGCTCAGATGCGCAATGCCTCTCGCCGGCGGCGTCCCCCTGAGCGAGGAAATCCACCCAGGCGCCGGGGGTGAACAGGTGCTGTAGCGGCATCCCCGTCCAATCGGCATCGTTATAACCGTAGAGAGACATCGCCGCGGTGTTGCCAAGCCGTATCCGCCCGTCCGCATCGACAAGCACCACCGCATCGCCGACCGTATCGAACAGCGTCTGCCCCAGCATCTCCGGCAGCCACACGACCTCAGGCTTCATCCCACCTCCGCCAACCGCCCTCGCGGCTCATCTAATCGTTATCTGATTATTCCACTTCTTGGCAGAGATTGGATGTTTGCAAAGAGAATTTTAAATCGCCGCAAAAGAGCACAGAGGGCACAAAAGGGGTGAGGTAGGGAATTGATGACGAATAGTAGCTGGAGTGAGCGATGCGGCAGCCCGCCTATACCATGTAAAATTCATTCCCTTACACTGATAAAGGATGAGACCGCTAATAAAATCGGCGGGGCTACCGCCATCCTTCCAGACAAGAATCTTTACCCATCCGAATCTGGATTTCGGTACCAAGCGAGATTCTTGTCTGGAAGGTCGGCAGCAGCCCCGCCCGAAAAACAGTAAAGCCGAACAAGCTCACCGGCACAGCCTGAATTCATTTATGCCCTTTGTGCTTTTGCGGCTAATTCTGCTCGATTGCCTCGAACAGCCCCTGCACCCGTGCCAGTGCCCCCACGGACACGCTCACGGAGTCGATGCCCAGCGAGAGCAGGCGTGCCAGCTTGTCGGGGTCGGCGCCCCATTCGCCGCAGACGCCGACGGGGATCTTCGCCGTGTGTGCAGCGTCGACCACCTGGGCCAGCAGGCGCCAGACGGCGGGGTGATCGGCGGCGTGCAGATAGCCCACGCCGGCGTGCTGGCGATCGGCGGCGAGCAGGAATTGCATGAGGTCGTTGGTGCCCAGGCTGAAGAAGTCGCAGACGGCGGCCAGCTCCGGCGCGGCCAGCGCCGCCATCGGCACCTCGATCATCGCCCCCAGCGGCGGGATGGGCAGACGCAGCTCCGCGGCCAACTCTTCGAGCAGCGCGCGCACTGCGCAAACCTCTTCGACGCTGGTCACCATGGGCAGCATGATTTTGCACGGGCCTTCGGTCGCGGCACGCAGGAGGGCACGAAGCTGGGTGCGGAAGAGCGCCGATTCGCGCAGGCATAGCCGTACGCCACGCAACCCGAGCTGCGGGTTCGCCTCGGCCGGCATCGGCAGAAACGGGGCCGGCTTGTCCGCGCCGATGTCCAGCGTGCGGATGATCACGGGCCGCCCGGCCATGGCGCGGAGGATCGCGGTGTATTGCGCCACCTGCTCATCTTCGCTCGGTGCATCCGTGCGCCCCTGGAAGAGGAATTCTGTGCGCAGCAGGCCCACCCCTTCGGCGCTGGCCTCCATGGCGCGCGCGGCCTCCGCGGCGCTGCCGATATTCGCGTAGACCGGCACGCGGCGTTCGAGGTGTATCGCCGGCGCGGACGCTGCCTCGTGGGCGGCTTCCTCCGGCGTCGGCTCCAGGATGACGTGTCCCTGCAAGCCATCGACCAGCACCGGCGTGCCGGCAGGCACGGCCAGCACGGCCTCCGGCGCCCCTACCACCGCGGGCACATTCCAGGCGCGGGCGATGATGGCGGCGTGGCAGGTGGGTCCGCCGTGCACGGTAATCAGCCCGGCAATACCGGCGTCGACCAACTCTGCGGTGTCCAGCGGCGCCAGCTCCAGCGCGACCACCACGGCGCCGGCCGGCACCTGCCGCCGCGCCGTGCCATCCAGCGCCTCCAGCACCAGGGTGCCCACCGCGCGCACGTCGATGGCGCGCTCGCGGAAATATGCACTGTCCGCCGCTTCCAGCACCGCGGCCATCCCCTCCGCTACGGTGCGCACCGCATCGCGCGGGTGGGTGCCGGATGCCACCAGGGCCAATGCCGCATCGCGAAATTCCGGATCACCCAGCATCAATTGCTGCGCTTCCAGCAACGGGGCCAGCGTCGCGTCGGCGCCGGCGATGGCCTGTTGCAACCGCGCCTCCGCCGCCGCCAGCGCGGCCTGCAGCATCTCCGTAGGCGCGCCGTCCAGCGCGGCTGTGGTCGCCGTCGCCGCCTCCCAGCGGTACACCGGCCCCACCGCCTTGCCCGGCGCCCCGGCCAACCCGGTCATGATGCGTGCACTGTGCATATCGGATCGATCTGCCATAGACATGGTCATATGATAGCAGATATGGGGAGAATGAGATATCCGCCAACCTGACGGAATCCGCCTCAAAGGTGTACCGGCTACGAGTGCATCAAAGACGTTTTGCGGGATCAGCAGCCCTGGAGCGCGAACCTCCTGGTGAGCGGATCGTAGTTTCGCCACCAAATCGATAATCC
>Ga0272448_1002453_pt1 | contig 23133 bp, 17 predicted proteins | sample YNPCB0191_FD_202220 | JGI IMG/M metagenome (GOLD analysis project Ga0272448, IMG submission 202220) | Hot spring sediment microbial communities from Yellowstone National Park, WY, United States - YNP-CB-019-1 | ecosystem: Environmental > Aquatic > Thermal springs > Hot (42-90C) > Sediment... | reverse complement strand
CCACCACGACGCCGCCGCAAGTATAGTGGGCTGCCGGGACGACGGGCACAGGCTCGCGCGTCATGTCGATCCCGTATTCGAGGCACTGCCGGTAAATGTTGGGGAACCGGGTCCGGATGAAATCGGCGTCGCGGTGCGTGATGTCGAGAAAGACGCATTCATCGCCGCTTTTCTTCAGTTCCATATCGATGGCCCGGGCCACGATGTCCCGGGGCGCCAGGCAGCCTCGGGGATGGTACTTCTCCATGAAGGGCACTCCGCTTTTGAGGAGAAGGATGGCGCCTTCTCCGCGGACCGCCTCAGAGATGAGGAAGGACTTGGCTTTGGGGTGATAGAGACAGGTCGGGTGGAATTGAATGAACTCCATGTTGGCTACCCGCGCACCGGCTCGATAGGCCATGGCCACGCCGTCCCCCGTGGCGATGTCCGGATTGCTCGTGTACCGGTACACCTTGCCCGCGCCCCCTGTGGCCAGCAGGGTTCGAGGGGCCAGGAAGGTATGGACCTCGTTGCGGACGGTGTCGAGAGCGTACACGCCCCAGCAGGATTTGCGGTCCGGAGGGGTGGTCTTTCCCCTGGGGTGCACGAGCAGGTCGATGGCCACGTGGTAGTCGCGAAAATGGATCCGGGGGTTCTCGGCGGCGACTTCGTACAGCCTGTCCACGAGTTCCCGGCCCGTGAAATCGGAGGCATGGAGGATTCTCCGCTTGGAGTGCCCTCCCTCGAGGGCCAAGTCATATTGGAGGAACTCGGAGTCGTTGCGCCTGGTGAACCGGACGCCCAGCTCGACGAGTTCCTGAATTCGGGCCGGGCCCTCTGTGATGACCGTTTTGACGACCTCTTCGTGGCAGATGCCGTCCCCGGCCTCGAGGGTGTCTCGGACATGCTCGTCGAAGGAGTCGTCAGAGCTGGATACTACGGCGATGCCGCCCTGGGCATACTGGGTGGAAGACTCCTTGGCGTCTTTCTTGGTCAGCACAATGACCTCCCCGCAACGGGACGCTTTCAGGGCGAACCACAGGCCGGCAATGCCTCCTCCAATCACGAGAAAATCGCATTCGTATCGCATCGGCTCTCTCCTCTTTCCCCTCTGGGCAGGGGCTTCATTAAAACAGAAAAAGCGTCGATTGAACAGAAGGAGAGAACAGAAGCATTTCCTCCCGCTGAGGACGGAACGGGAACAAGGCAAAAGGAGTGTTCTGATGGTGCGGGCGAGGTTTGACAACAGGCGAATCATCGCGAATCATAAGGGCCCTGGTCGGCACAAGCGCCTCCCAGAAGGATACCCGCTGTGAAGACACTCGCCCGGGGTCTGGCGATTCTGCTTGTTGTCGTCGGCAGCGCCTTTGAGGCGTGGCCCGACATTTATTCTTTCGAAGACGAACAGGGGGTGGTGCATTTTACGAACGTCCCGGTCGACGGCCGGTATCGGTTCAAGGAAAAAGAAAACCTCCGGAAGTTCAAGGTGTTCATCTACGAGAGCAACGAGAGGCAGTATGATCCGATCATCCGGAGGGTCGCAGGCGAGGAAGGCTTGGACCCGGATCTGCTGCGGTCCCTTGTGTCAGTCGAATCGAATTTTGACCCGGTCGCGATCTCCCCAAAGGGTGCCATGGGTCTCACGCAGCTCATGCCCGAGACGGCAAGGAGCCTCGGTGTGGACAACGTGTTTCACCCCGAACAAAACCTGGGGGCCGGCGCCAAGCATTTGCGGGCTCTGCTGGATAAGTACGACGGAGATCTCGCGCTTGCTTTGGCGGCCTACAACGCAGGAGAGAAAGCGGTGGAAATCTACCAGGGGATTCCTCCTTACCCGGAAACCGAGATGTACGTTCGGGAAGTGCTTCGAAGGTACCGAAAGGCGAAGGAGCGGTCCGTGAAGGCCGACGGAGCAGCCGGGGAGCCCCCCTGATCCGTGCGCAAATCGGACCGAGCGCGGCTTGTAGGACGAAGGGAAGGGATGGATCATGGCGGCAGGACGGCGAAGAAGCCGCATGCGGGACGTTCCGAATCTGCTCACCCTCTGCCGGGTCGCCGTGATCCCGCTTCTCGTGGTGCTCCTGAGCTTCCCGAGGCCGGCGGCGCGGGCCCTGGCGGCGCTGCTGTTCGTCTTGGCGTCCACCACGGACTACTTCGACGGGTACTTGGCCAGGCGGTACAACGTCATCTCTCCCATGGGCAAGATCCTTGACCCCATGGCGGACAAACTGCTCGTTATGGCGGCCCTTGTCATGCTGGCGGCCTGGCCCGAGGGGGGCGTGCCGGCTTGGATGGTCGTGGTGATTCTGGCCAGGGAGATGTTGGTGACGAGCTTGCGAGGGATCGGGGTCACCCGGGGTGTGCTCATTCAGGCAGAGGAACTGGGGAAGTACAAGACGACTCTGCAGATCTTCGCCGTGACGGCCCTTATCATTCGCGATCCCTACGGTCCCATCGATTTCCACCTCGGGGGCCTGTACTTCCTTTGGGCGTCCCTTGTCCTGAGCGTGTGGTCTGCGGTCTCCTACTTTCGGAAGTTCTGGGCTCAGGCCGTGGGGGAGCCGGCCGATCGGGGCGATCCGGGTCCGAGAGCGGGGGAGGAGTCGAGGCATGGATAGGCCAGCAGAGCCCCCCAGGCCCGCCCCGGGGCTGCCGGGTCTGGACCGGCTTCAGAAGGCTCTGGGGTACCGCTTCCGGGATTTGTCGCTCCTCGAGGAGGCGCTTACGCACCGGTCCCTGCTGAACGAGATCAACGACACGGGGAAGCGAGACAACGAGCGGCTGGAATTCCTGGGAGACGCGGTACTCGGGCTGGTGGTGGCCGAACTTCTCATGAAGGCCTTGCCCGACGGACGGGAGGGGGAACTCACCCTCAACCGCGCAGCCCTTGTGAAGCGGAAAAAACTGGCAGACATCGCCCGCAGGCTTGCCCTGGGGGAGTACCTGTATCTGGGCAAAGGAGAGGAGCGGACCGCCGGGCGTCAGAAGGTATCGATTCTGGCCGACGCCTTCGAGGCTGTCGTCGGAGCCGTGTTTCTGGACGGAGGGTTCGATGCAGCTCGGACGCTGGTCCAGGACCACTTTGCCGAGTATCTCGAGGACATCCAGAACCGGCATCAGGCGACCCCTGATCCCAAGACCAGGGTTCAGGAACTGTTCCTGGCCTTCTTTCATACATCGCCTGTTTATGAGGTGATCGAGGAGTCGGGGCCGGAACACGCCAAGAGCTTCCATGTGCGGCTGTGCCTGAAGAACCTCTCCCTGGCGAGCGGACGAGGAACGAACAAGAAGGAAGCCGAGCAGGACGCTGCCGAACGATTTCTCAGACACCTTGAAGGGAATCCTCTGGGCATGCGTTGAGAAGAGAGTTGTCAAAGCTCTCTCCTGATGGACTCTAAAAGAAGGATCCTCCCTTGCGCGCCTGGATCGCCCCGGTTTTTCTTCCTCATGCCGGTTGTCCCCATCGCTGCGTGTTCTGCGACCAGGGACGGATGGGGGGAGGCCCTTCCATCCCGTCGGTCGAGGACGTCCGGGATCGTCTCGCGCGCTTCTTTGAGACAGGTACGCGAGGCTTTGAGGCCTCGACCCGGCAGATCGCTTTCTACGGGGGGAGCTTCACGATGCTCGAGCCCTCTCTCCAGGAAAGCTATCTGGCTGTCGCGGCGGCGTACGTGCGCAAAGGATGGGTCGATTCGATTCGGGTTTCCACAAGGCCGGACGCTTTAGGAGCCGACCAGCTCTCGCTCCTCAGGAGATGGGGCGTGGCCACGATCGAAATCGGCGTTCAGTCCCTATCGGACTCGGTTTTGGAGCAGACCCGCAGGGGGCACAAGGCCCAGGACAGCATCGAAGCGATCAAGAGGGCCAAGGAAGCGGGCTTCGAGGTGGGAGCTCAGATCATGCTCGGTCTCCCTGGGGATAGGGGCCGGGAGTCGCTTCAGACCGCCGAGAGGCTTTGCTCGCTGCGGCCCGATTTCGTGCGTCTCTACCCGGTCGTCGTTTTCGAAGGGACCGAACTCGCCTCCCGGCTGCGCTCGGGCCAGTATCGTCCCTTGGGTCTGGAGGAGGCGGTTTGCCTGGCTGCCCGGATGCTCGACGCGATCGACTCTTCGGGGATACCGGTCGTGCGGATCGGCCTTTTGCACGCACGAGGCCCCGGGCCCTCCAGCGAGGGCGTTCTGGCTGGGCCGGTCCATCCCGCATTTGGGTATCTTGTCCGGTGCAGGCTCTACTCGGAAAGATTGGCCCGCGCGCTTTCATCGGGCGGCTCAGCCAAGGGGGAAGTGTTGCGGCTCAGGGTCCATCCACGGGACCGATGCCTGGTTTACGGCCATAAAGGGACGAACCTCGCGTTTCTCACAGAGGTATCGGGGGCTCGCAGGATCGAGGTTCAAAGCGACGAGATGGTTCCCAAGGGCCGGGCGCTCTATGAGTGGATTGGGGCGTAGGCCCGGGGCAGGGAAACCCGAACGGGACGTCGCCTCACACCAGGGAAGCTTTTCCGATCCATCGGACCTCTACCCCATGACAGGCTCAGCGAGACAGAAAAAAGGCCGACCAGAGGGTGTGGCAGGACCGGACCCGCCCACAGCTCCATCCAGGGGCAGCGAGGCCGCTCATTACGATGGCGAAAGGGGTGAAGGGGCACGAGAAGGGTTCCGATCGGGCTTTGTCCCGGTTGTGGGCCGGCCCAACGTGGGCAAGTCCACCCTCATCAATCGAATCGTGGGAGAAAAAGTATCGATCGTTTCCGACAAGCCTCAGACCACGCGAAACAGAATCTGCGGGGTTCTCACCGGTCCGGACCATCAGGTTGTTTTTCTCGATACGCCCGGTATTCACAAGGCCAGAGACGAGATCAACCGGTACATGGTCGATGTCGCCCTGGCAACGCTCGAAGAGGCGGACCTGGTGTTGTTCCTTGTCGAGCCGGCTGAACGGCCTGGGGCTGGGGATCGGTACGTGTTCGATCTTCTTTGCCAGGCGAAAGCGACGGTGCTGCTTCTCGTCAACAAGATGGACCGGATGCCGCGAGCGGAGTGGGAAGACTGTCTGGCCCGGCACCGAATCTGGTATCCGGGGGTGGAAGCATATCCGGTGTCGGCCTTGACCGGAGAGGGAATACCGGAGATCGTGGACGGGATCATCCGGAATCTTCCGGAGGGGCCTCTGTACTTTCCACCGGACCAGTGGACGGACCAGCCCCTGCGGGCTTTAAGCGCTGAAATCATCCGTGAAAAGATCTTCCACTTGACGAGCCAGGAGGTTCCGTATTCAGTGGCCGTTGAGATCGTTCGGTTCGAAGAATCGACCTCGGACAAAGGCGGACTGGTTTCAATCGAGGCCAATATCCATGTGGAAAGGGAATCCCAAAAAGGGATCCTGATCGGCAAGGGCGGCGAGATGCTCAAGCGCATCGGCAGCCTGGCCCGCAGGGAGATCGAAGCCCTGACGGGTGCACCGGTGTTCCTGAGGCTTTGGGTCAAGGTTTCAAGGGGCTGGAAAAAAGATCCCGCTGCTCTCAAGAGGTTTGGCTACGGATGAAGGCCTTGGGTCAAAGGATCCGGACGTGAAGGGTGAAAAGGAAGGAGCAACCGTCGGGACCCCAGCCAGGGCAGACCCGAAACGGAAGAGAGACCTGCCTCTTGTGGCGATCGTGGGCAGACCCAACGTGGGCAAGTCCTCCCTGTTCAACCGTCTGGTGGGTGCCAGGAAAGCGCTGGTCCGCGATGTCCCGGGGGTGACCCGGGACCGGATCGAGGGCGAGGTGGATTGGGCGGGCAGGACCTTTCTGCTGTCGGATACGGGCGGGCTCGATCCTGGACGGCCTTCCGGAAGACTTTCGAGCAAGATCCGCGGGCAGATTGAAAAAGCGATCGCCGAGGCCGACGTCCTTCTGTTCGTTGTGGACGGTCGGGTCGAAGTCCATCCGCAGGACGAGGAAATCGCCCGGGCTCTGCGGGGAACCCGGAAGCCCGTGCTCTGTGCGGTCAACAAGATGGACGACGCCTCGGAAGAGGCGAATCTCTATTCGTATTATCGCCTTGGCTTCGATTCCCTTCTGCCGGTCAGTGCGGAACACGGCCTCGGCATTGACGTCCTTTTGGACAGAATCATCGAAAGGCTTCCCTCTTCGGATCAAGGCCTGGAAGTCGAAGCAGGCGAGGGGCCGGCGGTGCGCGTGGCCGTGGTGGGCAGGCCCAATGTGGGCAAGTCCACATTCGTCAACGCCCTTCTTGGAGAGGAAAGGCTTCTGGTGGACGAGGAACCCGGCACGACCCGAGATGCCGTGGACACCCCCCTTGTGTGGAGGGGGCGCCGGTACGTCCTGGTCGACACGGCCGGAATCCGCAGAAAAGGCAAGGTCCGGTCCGATCTGGAAAAGTTCGCTGTGGGGAAAGCCCTTCAGGGGCTCGAGCGATGCGACGTCGCCCTGCTCATGCTCGACGCCCAGGACGGGGTTACCGACCAGGATGCCCATATCGGCGGGTACATCTTGGAGCGGGGCCGGGCCGTGGTTGTCCTTGCGAACAAGTGGGATCTCATTCAGGGAGGAGCGCGCGAGGCCAAGAAACGCCTCGAAGGGATCCGCTCGGCCCTCGTCCATCTCTCTTTCGCTCCTGTTCTGGCCGTTTCGGCCCGGACGGGGTTGAATCTGGTCAAGGTGTTTCCCCTGATCGACCGGGTCGAACGTGCCTTTCGTACCCGCGTGGCGACCGGGCCGCTGAACAGGCTTCTGGCAGAGGCGGTGCGCGCTCATCCCCCTCCGGCGGAAGAGAGCCGGGTTCGTCGCCTTTCGTACATCACCCAGATCCAGGAAGGTCCTCCGACCTTTCTCCTCTTCTCGAATCTCGCTGGAGACGTGCATTTCTCCTACCAACGGTACCTCGTCAACAAGATCCGGGAGCGGTTCGGCTTTGAGGGATGTCCGATCCGACTGATCTTCCGAAAGAGCAAAGGGAGGGAATGACCCTTGGCGTTGCAGGACAAGGGGGGGCTTCGGAAGGTTTTTTCGGCAAGCCTCAGAATCTGGCAAGCCTACTGGCGGGACGAGGTCCTCATTCTGTCCGCGGCCGTGTCCTTCTATGCGATTTTTTCGGTCATCCCCTTCCTGTTTCTTCTGTTCCTCCTCTGGGGCTACCTCATGGGGTCCTCGGATACGCTTTACGGCCAGCTCGTTCAGTACGCTTACGCTCTGTTCCCGGAGATCCGACCCGAGATCCTTGATGATCTGAAAACCGTGGTCGAGCACCGGAGTGCCCTCGGATGGGTCGGGATCGGCTTTCTCGTCTGGATCTTTGATGCGGTCTTCTATTCGATCGCCCACGCTTTCGACCGGATCTTCGGAAGCGAGAGCAGACGAAGATACTATCGCATCAAAATCTTTTCCTTCGCCCTTCTCATCCTCGTGGGCCTCGTTTTGTATGCGTCCATCCATGTCGCCGTGCTGGCCACGATGATTCGATCGTCGTCCGTGCGCATCTTCGGGGTTCCGGTCCCGCAGTACCTCTTCGGGAGCCTGGCCTTCCGGGCCGGGGTGTTCCTGATTCTCGTGGCGGCCTTCACGGTTCTTTTTCGGATCGTGCCCAGAGTGCCGGTGCGGCTTCCGGTCGCCTTGGCTGGAGGGGTTCTGTGCGCGGCCCTGTGGAGCCTTGCACGGGTGGCCTTCCACTGGTACGTGACCCGTGTGGCGGTTTTCAACGTGATTTATGGGGCCCTAGGCGCCCTGGTCGTGCTGGTCCTGTGGATTTTCTACTGTGCGAACATCCTCCTCATCTGTGCGGAATGTGTGGCCCTGTGGAACGGCAACAAGAAAGGGAGCGCCCAGGAGGTTCTTGCCTCTGGACCGCGCCGATGAATTATTTTTCCCTGTCAGCGCATGGTGGCGCCGAAAATTTTCTCCAAGAGACCGAACTGGCGATCGAACATGGACAGGATGAGAAGTCCCACGGCCAGGGGCGTGACGAAACGGATGAAGAAACTCCACAGGCCATGGAAGTGGCCGGAGCCCGAAACCTCTGCGAGCTGTGTTCTGGCTAGGGCCCGGTGGCGCCAGCCTGCGAAGAGAGCGATGAAGAAGCCGCCGATCGGCAGCATGTAATTGGTCGCCAGGAGGTCGACGGAATCGAGGAACGGCAGGCCCTGGCCCTGGCGGTCTCGGAAGAGGGTGAACCCCCCGAGCAGGTTGTACGAAAGGGCTGACGGGATGCCGAGGGCCCAGATGACAAACCCCATGGCAAGGGCGGCGGTCTTCCGCGCCCACTTGCGGTCGTCAATGAAATGGGCCACGACCACCTCCAGCAGGCTGATCGAGGATGTCAGAGCCGCGAAAAAAAGAAGGGCAAAGAAGCCGGTGCCGATGAGGCGGCCTCCCGGAAGCTGGGAAAAGGCCATGGGAAGCACTTTGAAGGCCAGGCCTGGGCCAGCGACCATGGGGTCGAGATCGTACCGGAACAGAATGGGAAAAATCGCCACGGCCGCGAGCAAGGCGATGATGGTGTCGAAGAAGGCGACCTGGATCGCGCTCTTGGGGATGCTCTCCTGGTTTCCCAGATAGGAACCGTAGGTCAGCATGGCGCCCATCCCGAGACTCAGGCTGAAGAATGCCTGGCCCAACGCCTCCAGCATGGGTCTGGCCGTGTAGTTCCCGTTCGCGTCGAGGACGAGCCGGCTCCAATGGGGGACGAATAGGTAGCTTAAGCCCTTTCGGGCGTCTCCCGCGACCAGGGAATAAGCGACGAGCAAGAGAAGGATGAGGACGAGCAGGGGCATGAGCACGGCGATCCATCTTTCCAATCCCTCTTTTACTCCGGACAGCACGATCGCGACCGTCGCGGCCATGAACACCGTGTGCCAGACTACCTGGTCCCAGGGGTTTGCCATCATCTCGCCGAAGAGAGCCTGGATTCGGGCCGCATCCGCGCCCATGTAGGCCCCCCAGGCGCTCTTGGAGAAATAGTCGAGAGTCCAGCCCGCCACGACCGAGTAATAAGAGAGGATGACAAAACCGGAGAGAACCCCCAGGACACCGACGCTGGTCCAGAAGGGATTGCCCCCTCCGAGCGTCTTGAAGGCGCCGACGGGATTGCGGCGGGCCTGTCTGCCGATCACGATCTCGGCGGCGAGAATGGGGATGCCCACGAGAAGGACGAAACACAGATAGAGCAGCACGAATGCGCCGCCCCCGTACTTGCCGGCCAGGTAGGGGAATTTCCAGATGTTGCCCAAACCAATCGCGGACCCGGCAGCGGCAAGGGTGAACATGATCCCGCTCGACCATTGGCCGCGGGCTTCGGGTGGATTGCTCAAGTCTCGATCGGTCATGGAGAATGCCTTTCCTGGTTGAGGGGCAGCGTGTCTGAGAGGAGGCGGCCCGAAGGCTCACGTTGCCCATGGCGTCCGGGCGCGGGCTGTGCTCATGCTTTCTCCGCTCGACGGTCTCCGGTCGCGTTGGTATACTTCATTCGAGTTCGTCGGTGTCTGCGCCCCGGGCTTCCTTTGGCGCCTTATGATAGCCAAGGGAGGCGGGGGGCTCAATGGCCGAGGGGGGCCGGAAAGGCCGCGAGGAGGGCCGAATTCCATGAAGACCGAGGAAATCCCGATTGCGCTGACCTTTGACGATGTTCTCCTGGTGCCCCAGGAGGCCTCCATTCTTCCGCAAGAAACGGACGTGCGGACCCGCCTGACCCGGGAGATCCGCTTGAACATCCCCCTGGTCAGCGCGGCCATGGATACGGTGACCGAGGCGCGCACGGCGATCACCATGGCCCAGGAAGGGGGCATCGGGGTGATTCACCGGAACATGCCGGTTTGGAAGCAGGCCCAGGAGGTGGAGAAAGTCAAGAAGTACGAAAGCGGCATGATCGTGAACCCCGTGGCCATGCACCCGGACCAGAGGATCGCCGAAGCTGTAGAGGTCATGCAAAAGCGTAACATCTCCGGCCTTCCGATCGTGGAGGACGAACGAGTGGTGGGGATTCTCACCCACCGGGATCTCAGGTTCGAGAAGAGATTGAACCTCAAGATCCGGCAGGTCATGACAGGCCGGGACAAACTTGTCACGGCGCCTGAGGGAACCACGCTGGAGCAGGCGATCGACATCCTCCACACCCACAGGATCGAGAAGCTTCCGGTTGTGGATTCCGAGGGGCGCCTGAAGGGCCTCATCACCATCAAGGACATCGAGAAGGCGAGGCGTTTTCCCTATGCGTCCAAGGACGGGATGGGAAGGTTGCGTGTGGCGGCAGCCGTCGGCGTGGGCAGCGGTTGGGAGGAGCGGGTTGCGGCTCTTCTCCAGGCGGGCGCCGACGTGGTGGTCGTGGATACGGCCCACGGCCACTCCCGGCGCGTACGGGAGGCGGTCGAGGAAATGAAGAGGAACTACGGAGACTGCGCAGTGATCGCGGGCAACGTGGCGACGGCCGAGGGGACGGAGTACCTGATCCGGGCCGGAGCGGACGCCGTCAAGGTGGGGGTTGGCCCCGGCTCCATCTGCACGACTCGGATCGTGGCCGGGGTGGGCGTACCGCAGTTGACGGCTCTGCTGGAATGCGCATCGGTGGCCCGAAAACACGACGTGCCAATCATCGCGGACGGCGGCATCAAGTATTCGGGAGACATCGTCAAGGCTCTGGCGGCCGGAGCCGAGTCCGTGATGATCGGCGGGCTCTTCGCGGGGACAGACGAGAGCCCGGGGGATCTCATCCTCTACCAGGGCAGGAGCTACAAAGCCTATCGCGGCATGGGCTCCCTGGAGGCCATGAAGGAGGGAAGCGGCGACCGGTATTGCCAAGAGGAGATCCACGACGAGAAGAAGCTCGTCCCTGAAGGGATCGTGGGGAGGGTTCCCTACAAGGGGCCGCTGTCGGAAAGCGTCTTTCAGCTCGTGGGCGGGCTGCGGTCGGGCATGGGGTATGCCGGCTGCCGGACGATCGCCGATTTGCAGCGCAAGGCCCGCTTCGTTCGGATCACGGCCGCGGGACTCAAGGAGAGCCACGTCCACGACGTGATCATCACCAAGGAAGCGCCGAACTATCGCATGGAGTGACCGTTGGGAAGAAGGGGCGTGAAAACGGGTTTCTCCAGGGGAGAGGGCAGGTTGGACGGGGCGATCCTCGTTCTGGACTACGGCTCCCAGTATACGCAGCTGATTGCCCGCAGGATCCGGGAGCACCATGTCTACTGCGAGATCCACCCTTTCTCGATGACCGCGGAGGAGGTCGAAGCCCGAAACCCTGCGGGCATTATCCTTTCAGGGGGACCGGCGAGCATTTATCAAAGGGGCGCTCCGTCCGGAGATCCCGGGATCCTCGACGGGCGAAGGCCGGTCCTGGGAATCTGCTACGGGATGCAGTGGATCGGGGACCGGCTTGGGGGGAAGGTGCTCAGAGGGGAGCAACGCGAGTACGGGCCGGCGGAAATCTCTTTCGACCCGGGCGAAGATTTGTTTCACGGTCTGGACGGCGGACAGGGACGGCTGCGGGTCTGGATGAGCCACGCGGACCGAATCGAGGTTCTCCCCCCGGGCTTCCGGACGATCGCCACGAGCAAGGGAGCGCCGGTGGCGGCGTTCTGCCACCCGGGAAAGCGGATCTACGGGGTTCAGTTCCATCCCGAGGTGCATCACACGCCGGAGGGGAGGGAGATCCTGGCCAACTTTCTGTTCCGGATCTGTTCCTGCACGGCTGACTGGACGATGCACGCCTTCATTGATCGGACGATCGATCTCTTGCGTGACCGGATCGGAGACGGCAGGGTCATCTGTGCGCTGAGCGGGGGCGTGGACTCTTCTGTCGTGGCCCTGCTTCTGCACCGGGCCGTCGGCGATCGGCTTCAGTGCATTTTTGTCGACAACGGCTTGCTGCGGGAAAACGAACCCGAAAGGGTCCGGCAAGTCTTCGGAAAGCACTTTCAGATCCCTCTGGCGTGCGTGGACGCATCCGAGCGTTTTCTCAGGAAGCTGCGGGGCGTCGAGAATCCGGAGGACAAGCGCAGGATCATCGGGCGGGAATTCATCCGGGTTTTTGAAGAGGAGGCCCGTAAATACCGGAAAGCCCAATTTCTGGGTCAGGGGACTCTCTACCCGGACGTAATCGAGAGCGTGTCGGTCCGAGGGCCTTCTGCGGTCATCAAAAGCCATCACAACGTGGGCGGGCTCCCTGCGCGCATGCGGCTTCAACTGGTGGAACCTCTGAGGGAGCTGTTCAAGGACGAGGTGCGCCTCGTCGGCCGGGCTCTGGGACTTCCCGAAGAGATCGTTCAGAGGCAGCCTTTTCCAGGACCTGGCCTGGCGGTGCGGATCCTGGGCGAGGTGACTCCGGAACGGCTTCGGATCCTGAGAAAGGCAGACCGCATCGTGCAGCAGGAGGTGCGCGAGGCGGGCCTGTACGAATCCATTTGGCAATCCTTTGCGGTTCTTCTGCCCGTGCGGACCGTCGGCGTGATGGGGGACGAGCGCACCTACGAGCATGTGGTCGCACTCCGGGCGGTCCAGAGCCAGGACGGGATGACGGCGGACTGGGTTCGCCTGCCGTACGAACTGCTCGCCGCGATCTCGTCGCGGATCATCAACGAAGTGGACGGGGTCAACCGAGTGGTGTACGACATCTCTTCCAAGCCGCCCAGCACGATCGAGTGGGAGTAGACGGCTGTCGGCGGCGAGAAGAGTCGGGTGGTCCTGCTTCGATGCACGGGGTCACAAGAGGAGAGACAGCTCTTCTGGTCTGCCCGGTCACGGGTCGGGAGGGTTCATGGGCGTGAGGGAGTTCGTTCATCTTCATGTGCATACCGATTACAGCATTCTCGACGGCATGATCCGGATCCGGGACCTTTGCAGGAGGGTCAAGGAATTCGGCATGGGCGCCGTGGCCGTCACGGACCATGGCAACCTCTTCGGCGCAGTGGACTTCTACCAGGAGGCCGAAGCCCAGGGCATTCAGCCGATCCTGGGATGTGAAGTCTACGTGGCGCCTGAGGCTCGTTTCGACCGTTCCTCCCAGGGGGCGGGGGACGCCTCCCATCACTTGATCTTGCTCGTGGAGGACGAGCAAGGGTACAGGAACCTCTGCAGGTTGCTCAGCGCGGCGTATTTGGAAGGATTCCATTACCGAGCCCGGGTGGACAAGGAACTCCTGAGGAGATGGAACAAAGGTCTTGTTGCCATGAGCGCCTGCCTGGCCGGCGAAATCCCCACATGGATCGTCAAGGGCGACTTGGACAGGGCGAAGCAAGCCGCTGCCGAGTACCGCGACATCTTCGACGACGGAAGGTTCTATCTCGAAATTCAGGAGAACGGGATTCCGGAACAGAAGAAAGTCAACGAGGCGCTCCTGGGGCTGTCCCGGTCTCTGTCCATCCCCCTTGTGGCCTCGAACGACTGCCATTATCTCGGCCGCGAGGATGCGAAGAGCCACGACGTTCTTTTGTGCATCCAGACGAACAAGAACCTGGAAGATCCGGACCGCCTGCGGTTCCCTACGGACGCGTTCTATCTGAAGTCGGCTGAGGAGATGGTGCGGGCCTTTTCTCACGTTCCCGATGCGGTTCGGAACACGCTGGCCGTGGCCGAGCGGTGCTGTTTCCGCATGTCCTTCGGCACCTATCAGTACCCGCGGTTCGAGATCCCGAACGGAGAATCCCTGGACAGCTACCTGGCTGCCAGGGCACGAGAGGGACTCGAAAAGCGGCTTCGGCAAAAGGAGCTCCGGGAGAAACGGCCCCTGTCGGAGGAAACGAAGGCCCAGTACAGGGAGCGGCTCGAGACCGAGCTGAGCATGATCCGGGACATGGGCTTCGCCGGGTATTTTCTGATCGTCTACGACTTCATCGCCTTCGCACGGACAAAGGGGATACCGGTGGGACCGGGCAGGGGATCGGCTGCGGGAAGCCTGGTGGCCTACGCCTTGGAGATCACGAGCATCGATCCGATCGAGTACCATCTCATCTTCGAGCGATTCCTGAACCCGGAGCGGATCAGCATGCCGGATATCGACGTGGACTTTTGCGAGGAGAGGCGGGAGGAAGTCATCCGGTACGTGATCGATAAGTACGGCGGAGAAAAGAACGCAACCAAGATCATCACCTTCGGAACCTTGAAGGCCAGGGCTGTGGTTCGGGACGTCGGCAGGGTTCTGGGGATGCCCTATGGCCAGGTGGACCGGCTGGCGAAGCTGATCCCCATGGGGCCAAAAGTCACGCTCGAGGACGCGGTAGCGCAAACCCCGAGTCTGCGGGAAGCGATGGAGAACGACCCCAAAGTGGCCGAGCTTTTCGGTTTGGCCCAAAAGCTTGAGGGGCTTGTCAGGCACCCCTCAACGCACGCCGCGGGACTCGTGATCTCGAGCCGATCCCTCGAGGACCTTATGCCTCTGTATCGTGATCCCAAGACGGGCGTGGTCACGACGCAGTTTGGCATGAAGCCTCTCGAAAAGCTCGGTTTGATCAAGTTTGACTTCCTCGGACTGAGGACGCTCACGGTCATCCACAAGGCTGTCGAAAGCATAGAGAAGGAGACCGGGCAGCGGTTGGACATCAACGAAATTCCCCTTGACGATCCGCTGACCTACCAGCTTCTGGCCAGGGGGGACACCGACGGCGTGTTCCAGCTCGAAGGAAGCGGCATTCGAGCCCACACGGTACGCCTGAAACCCGAGACCTTTGAGCAGATCATCGCCCTGGTGGCGCTTTACAGGCCCGGGCCGCTCAAGAGCGGCATGGTGGACGATTACATTCGCCGAAAGCACGGGCAGGAAAAGATCCGGTATCTGCTGCCCGAACTCAAGGAAGTCCTGGAGGAGACCTACGGGGTCATCGTGTACCAGGAGCAGGTCATGAAGATCGCCACCCTGATCGGTGGCTTCAACATGGGCGAGGCGGACAACCTGCGCAAAGCCATTTCGAAGAAGGTCGAGGCAGAACTGGACCGCCTCAAGGACCGGTTCCTGGAGGGGGCGAAAAAGAGGCGGATCCCGGCCCAGAAGGCTGCGGAGATCTATCGGCTCATCCGGCACTTCGGCGGGTACGGTTTCAACAAGTCCCACAGCGCGGCTTATGCGTTGGTTGCCTACCAAACCGCTTATCTGAAGGCCCATTATCCCGTCGCCTACATGGCCGCCCTTCTCACCTCCGAGGCCGAGCGCACGGACAAGCTCATGCGCTACGTCCATCATTGCCGGGAACTGGGGATTCCCATGGATCCTCCGGACGTAAATTCGGGCGTTTGGGAGTTCGCCGTGAACCGGGACCGGATCTCCTTCGGGCTCGGGGCGATCAAGAACATCGGCGCCTCGGCGGTGGAGGCCATTCTCGCTGCCCGGGCCAGCGGGCCCTTTCGCTCCCTTTGGGATTTCTGCGAGCGGGTGGACTTGAGAAAGGTCAACAAGAGGGTGATCGAGTCACTCATCAAGGCTGGCGCCTTTGATTCGATTTCGGGGGGCAGGCGGGCTGCCCTGCTTTGCGCGTTGGACCAGGCCATGGAACGGGCCGCGAGGGTCTTGAGCGAAAGGGAATCCGGCCAGACCAGCCTTTTTGACGGGGTGGGAGCCGGAAGCGAAGCCGAGACCGGCGCGATCCCGCTTCCGGACGTTCCGGAATGGTCGTATCTGGAGAGACTTAGCCACGAAAAAGAAGCGCTTGGATTCTATCTGACTGGCCATCCCCTGCGGGAGTACGCCGATGAATTGAAGCGGTTCGGAGTCGTGGGAATTCGCGATCTTTATGACCTGCCGGACGGCTCCCAGGTTTCGGTCGGCGGACTCGTAACCGCCCGGAAAGAGATCCAGACAAAAGGGCGGAACCGGGATCGAATGGCCTTCGTGACGCTTGAAGATGAGGGAGCCAGGGTGGAGGTCTTGGTGTTCCCCGAGCTTTTCAAGTCGGCATGGCCAGCTCTTTCCGAAGACGTGCCCCTGGTCATTCAAGGGAAGCTCGAAGTTTCGGAAGAGGAGGCTGAAGAAGAGGAGGACGAAGAAAGACCTAAGGGCGACGTTTCGAAGAAGAGCGTGAAGATTCTCGCTTCCAAAGTCACCCCGCTCCTGGAACTCCGTTACGCGAGAAAGGAGAGCATCTTGTTCGTCTTGGCTCAAGAGGCGGCGACGCGGGAAAATTTGGAGGAGCTCAGAGACATTCTGCTGGAGTACCCGGGTCGATGCCCATCTCTTCTGCGCTTGCAGAATCCCCAAAGGTGGGAGGCCACGCTGGAACTGCCAGAAGATTTTTGGGTCAGTCCCTGCCCGGAGCTTGTGGAAAGGGTGGGAAAACTTTTTGGCTCCGACCTTCTTGATGTGAAATAAATACTGTAAAAGCAGATAATTACGATGCATATCAAAAGTAATTTCTATATTTTTGGATCTTTGCGGCAGATTTTTGTTTTATTGGCTTCCGCAATCCTGTTGGCCCCAATGGAGGCTCCGAAAGTTCTGGCGCAAGCCGGAAGCGGCGCAGTGGTGTCTTATGAAGGTTACGGCGAAGCCCAGGTTGAGCAAGGCACGGAGGTTTCGGCGGCTAGGGCCCAGGCCCTGGACCGTGCTCTCTTGGACGCATTCCAGAAGGCTGTCAGAGATCTCTGTCCTCCTGGCACCTCCTTGGAGGAGCAGGACAAAGCGATCCAGAACCTTGCCCCAGGGATGAAGTCGTTCCTCCTCCGGTACCGCATTGTTTCGGAAATGCCGACTGAAGCAGCCTTTTTCCTCACTGTGGAGGCCGCCTTTTCGACGAGGGCCGTCAGAGAAGCCGTGGCCCGCATTTTTTCAGCAAGCGGCCAAGGGGCCAAGCCGGATTCGAGCGGAAGTCTGCTGCTCCGCGTGAATGGGATAACCTCGCCCGGTTTGTATCAGGAAATGATGTCCTTTCTGCGGCGCGGGGTCCCTGGGGTGCGGTCGGTTCAGCCCCTGGAGGTTTTTGGGACTTCGGCTTTGCTGCGGCTGGATTCCGAAACGGACGCCGAGAGCGTGGCGGCTTCCTTACGTCAATGGGAGCCAGAAGGGTATGCTCTGCGCGTGGAATCGAATGCTGGAGGAGGGCTGGCTCTTGTTTTTTCGACCCTTCCAGCAACCGAGTCCCCCGAGGCCGCCTCAGGTCCAGAGGGCTCGCCGTGAACTCTCCCGGGCGCAAGGACCTGCTCGCACGGAAATCCTCCCAGGGCTCTCGGGCAGGGGCCGACGGGAACGAACTGCCGTGGGCGCGGGGACGAGAAAGTCCCGTTGGTCTCGAACCGGCGTCTGGGGACGGCTGGAACCGGTTGTCTTCCCGGCAGAGAGCCTCCGAGCCACCCGGCATTTGCGTGGTTTCGGCTGGTGGATTGGAGGCGGAAAACGGTCTCCTTCGGCCCGGGGATCGAATCGTCGCGGTGAACGACCGGGACGTTCGAGACGAGTTGGATTTTCGTTTTTACGGGCAGACGCCGTGGCTGCGGCTTAAGGTCCTGCGCGGGCAAGATGGGCGGGCCCTCACCGCGCGGATTCGGCGGGAGGACGCGAGCCGTCTGACCTTCGAGCCTCTGCGGCCGGCTCGCTGCCGGAACCGATGCCTCTTCTGCTTTGTGGACCAGCTTCCCCCTGGACTTCGACCCTCCCTTTACCTCAAGGACGAGGACTATCGGTTTTCCTTCCTCTACGGGAACTTCGTCACGTTGTCCACTCTTACGGACGCCGAGCTGCGCCGCATCCTGGAGCAACGGATGCAGCCCCTCTACGTCTCGGTGCACGCGACCGAGGAACGCGTCCGGAATCTCCTGCTCGGTCGACGCAAAAGCCGGGACATCCTGGAAACCCTTGGAACTCTCGCGGCCCATGGCCTCACGGTCCATACCCAGATCGTCCTTTGCCCCGGGATCAACGACGGCGACGTTCTGGTTCGGACCTTGGAGGATTTGGCGGGTCTGTACCCCTCGGTCGCCTCGATCGCCGTTGTTCCCGTCGGCCTGACGAGATATCGGAGGGAAAAAGGCCTGGCTCCCCTGCGATGCGTGGCCCGCAAGGACGCGGTTCAGGCCTTGGCCGTGATCTCAAAGATGGCCGAACGATACTGGAAGCGATTCCGGGATCCTCTTGTCCACGGGGCTGATGAACTCTATCTGAAGGCGGGCCTTCGGTTTCCTTCGCCAGCCAGGTACGGAGATTTCCCCCAATGGGAGAACGGTGTGGGCATGGTCGCTTCGTTCGACGCTGCCTGGAGGCGGCAGAGGACGAAGCGGACGGGGTTTTTGCCAGGAGGTTGGGGCAGGCCCTTGGCGGCGGTTACGGGAGAACTGGCCTTTCCGCACGTCAGGCAGTACTTGGACTGGCTGGAGCGCTTCCGGGGAATCCGGATCGATCTCGTCGGGGTTCGAAACCGATTTTTTGGCAGGCGGGTCGGCGTGGCGGGACTTGTGACGGGCAGGGATCTCATTCGCCAGATCAAGGAAGCGCGACTTGGAGGCCGAGTTCTTCTGATCCCGGCCGTGATGCTCGATCGGGAGCAGCGGTGGTTCCTGGACGACGTGACGCTCGCCGAAGTGGAGCGAGAGACAGGGTGCTCGGTCTGGGCTTTTCGAGCCGATCCCGAGGGCCTGGAGGCCGCCTTGGCCGAGATTGGCCGGAACGGGAGCGGCAAAGGTTGCGCAAGCGGTTGACAGATAGCGCGAAACCTGTTAAAAAATAGTGTCTTTTCCAACTCGATCCAGTAGGCACGTAGCTCAGGGGGAGAGCACTACCTTGACGCGGTAGGGGTCGGCGGTTCAAATCCGCCCGTGCCTACCAAAAGAAACACTGCCTGGTTGCCGGCCAGACACAAGGGTTCTAGGATTTCGCCGGCGACTTTCCAATACCCTTCCGCTCGGAATACGGATGTTTGCGATCCTGATCCCGCAAAGCCTTTCCCGGCCTTACGGAAGACATGAGAACATGGGGCGCTCCCACCCGCGGAGCGGCGGCCCGCGACCGCGAGGCCTTCGAAGGACGCTGCGGGCCCCCACGATCCTTGCCGGGAGGATCCCGTGGTAGATCCCTCTGTTGCCAAGAAAGAAGTGCTGGTTCGGATTCCAGGACTTGGAGAGCGGACGTTCCCCAAGGGTGCGGCCGTTCGAGAGGCTCTCGAGCAGTGCGGCGCTCTCGTCAAGGGGGATACGGTCGCGGCTCGGTACAACGGGGTTCTTGTAGACCTTGCTGCGCCCCTCGAGCGGGACGGCGATCTGGAGGCAATTTCTGTACGGAGCCAGGAAGGCCTGGAGATTCTCAGGCACAGCACGTCCCACGTCATGGCATGCGCCGTCAAGGCTCTTTTCCCGGAGACCCGGGTGGCGATCGGGCCGTCCGTGGAAAACGGTTTCTATTACGATTTCGACCGTGCTGAATCCTTCACGCCGGATCAGCTGGCGCAGATCGAAAAGAAGATGGCCGAGATCGTGGCCAAGGACGAGCCCTTCGTGAGGAGAGTCCTTCCGCGGGAGGAGGCAGTCCGCCTGTTCCGATCCCAGGAAGAGAGGTACAAGCTCGAGCTGCTCGACTCCATTGCCGACCCCGAGGTCTCGCTGTATTCGGTCGGCGGGTTCACGGATCTTTGCCGGGGTCCCCACGTTCCCTCGGCCTCTTGGGTGCGGCACTTCAAGCTGACCGCGGTTGCAGGAGCCTACTGGAAAGGGGACGAGCGGAATCCGATGCTCCAGCGGATCTATGGGACGGCCTTTGCGGACCAAGAGGCGCTGGAGAATCACCTTTCCCTTCTTGAGGAAGCGCGGAAGAGGGACCACAGGAAGCTCGGAAAGGATTTGGACCTGTTCAGCATCTCGGAAGAAATCGGGCCCGGGCTCGTGCTCTGGCATCCCAGGGGTGCCAAGGTCAGGTTTCTCATCGAGAACTTCTGGAGAGAAGAGCACCTTCGCAAAGGGTACGAGCTGCTGTACACCCCGCACATGGCCAAGATTCAGCTCTGGAAGACGAGCGGCCACACGGATTTCTACCGGGAGAACATGTTCGCCCCCATGGAAGTGGAGGGACAGGAATATCTCATCAAACCGATGAACTGTCCTTTCCACATCCAGGTGTTCAAGAGCCGCCTTCAGAGCTACCGAGACCTGCCGAAAAGATGGGCCGAACTCGGAACCGTCTACCGGTACGAGCGGTCCGGCGTTCTCCACGGGCTTCTCCGCGTCCGCGGCTTCACCCAGGACGACGCCCACATTTTCTGCAGGCCCGACCAGGTCGAGGACGAAATCCTGGCCGTGCTGGAATTGACTTTGTTCATATTGAGGACCTTCGGTTTCGAACGATTTGACACCTTCTTGAGCACCCGTCCGGAGAAGTACGTCGGCAGCCTCGAGCACTGGGAGCTGGCCACGGGGGCCCTGGCCTCGGCCTTGGACCGAATCGGACTGCCCTATCAGGTGGATCCGGGCGAAGGGGTTTTCTACGGCCCAAAGATCGACGTGAAGATCCGGGACAGTCTAGGAAGGCAGTGGCAATGCTCCACTGTCCAGGTGGATTTCAACCTGCCGGAAAGGTTCGATCTGACCTTCGTGGGGGAGGACGGCGTCCGGCACCCGGTGATCATGATCCACAGGGCTCTCATGGGATCCCTCGAGCGGTTCTTCGGCTGCCTGATTGAGCACTACAACGGCGCGTTCCCGGTTTGGCTGGCGCCGGAACAAGCCATTGTGCTTCCCATCACGGACCGGGTCCACGCTTACGCCGAGACCGTTTTGTCGAGGCTTGTCGAGCACGGGATCCGGGCAGACCTAGACAGGCGGAACGAGAAGCTCGGTCTCAAGATTCGGGAGGCCCAGCTCAAGAGGATCCCGTATATGTTGGTCGTTGGAGATCGCGAGGCCGATACCAGGACCCTTTCGGTCCGGTTGCGCTCCGGGCAGAGCCTTCCCCCCATGACGGTCGAAGCGTTTGTGGAGAGAATCCTCGGAGAGATTCGCAGCCGCGCGGTCTAGGAAGAATCGGAAACTGTACTGGTGTCTTCCCTCCGGAGCGAGGGGGCGCCGGGATTGCACGAAAGGAGGAGAAACAGGGGAGACAGGATGGTCAATGTCAATCGTGAGATCCGGTCCAGAGAGGTTCGCCTGATCGATCCCGAAGGCGGGCAGGTGGGGATCGTCTCTCTGGAGGAGGCCCTTCGGATGGCCGCGGAGTTCGGGCTGGACCTCGTTGAGGTGGCGCCGAACTCGAGTCCGCCGGTCTGCAGGATCATGGATTACGGCAAGTACAAGTACCAGCAGGCGAAGAAGATCAAGGACGCCAAGAAGAAGCAGACCGTGATCCAGGTCAAAGAAGTGAAACTCAGCCCAAAGACGGACGAGCATGACCTGGAGTACAAGATCGCCCATGTCAAACGATTCCTCACCGAAGGGAATCGGGCGAAGATCACGATTCAGTTCCGGGGAAGGGAAATCGCCTACCCGGAATTATCCCGGAGGGTCATCGACAGCATCCTGGCCAGCGTGGAAGGGCTCGGGGTCGTGGAGCAGGAGCCCAAGATGGAGGGGAGGCGGATGACGCTCGTACTCAAACCTGTATCGGCCGGCAAACACTGACGGCTCGGATTGGCCCGGGCTGTCAGAGGCGTAGCGCAAAGCGTCGTGAGACGGGCTGAAGCTCGGGGCGTGAGCCTTCGGCAAAGAGGGGATTTTCGCAATGCCAAAGCTTAAAACGAATCGGAGCGCCCACAAACGGTTCCGCCTGACCGGAACCGGAAAGATCCGTCGGAACAAGGCCTTCAAGAGTCATATCCTGACCAAGAAGAACCGCAAGCGGAAGAGGAACCTTAGAAAATCCACTCTTCTGCATGGATCGAACGAGACCCAAGTCAAGCGGCTGATCCCCGGCGCCTGAACGGGCTTGCGGCCCAAGCCGTGCGGCAGGGATCGAACCGATAGAAGGGAGACGGGAAATGTCTCGTGTCAAAAGAGGAACGGCTGCCCACAAGAGAAAGAAACGTCTGCTCTCCGAGGCCAAGGGCTATTATGGAGCTCGGAGAACCCAAATCCGGAAGGCCCGGGAGACCGTGCTTCGGGCGGGTGCGTTCGCCTACAGGGACCGGAAGACCCGCAAGCGAGTGATCCGAAGCCTGTGGATCACCCGGATCAATGCGGCGGCGAGGCTTTCTGACCTTTCCTACAACCAGTTCATGCATGGTCTGAAGCTGGCTTCCGTCGACCTCGACAGAAAGGTCCTTGCCGACATGGCGGTGCGGGACCAGGATGGTTTCCGCAGGATCGCCGAAATCGCCAAGGCCCATCTGGCGAAAAAGCGGGAGAGGCGGGCCGACTCGGTCGTCCAGGGGACGGCCTGAAGCGGAGGGGCGGCCGGATGCGGGATCGGATCCTTGCTCTCCAGCAAGAGGCCTTGGATGCGCTGGCCAAGGCTTGCTCGGAGCCGGAGATTGAGGAAATCCGGGTTCGATTCCTGGGTCGGAAGGGGCGGCTCACTGAACTGCTGAGGGGCCTGAAGGACCTGCCGAGCTCCGAGAGGCCCGAGGCAGGCAGGATCGCCAACGAAGCCAAGGAAAACATCGCCCGCGCGCTGGAGCAAAACAAGGCCCGCCTGCGGGAAGAGGCGGAGCAGCGCAGGCTGCGATCGGAGCGGGTCGACATTTCCCTGCCGGGCAGAAGTCCTTTTCGGGGCACGTACCATCCTCTGACGCAGATCAACCGAAAGATTCTTGAGATCTTCCAGGGCATGGGATTCGAGGTGGTCGAGGGGCCGGAGGTCGACCTCGATTTCTACAATTTCGAGGCTCTTAACATTCCTCGGGATCATCCGGCTCGGGACATGCAAGATACCTTTTACCTTTCCCCCGAAGTGGTCTTGCGGACCCACACCTCGAACGTTCAGATCCACACCATGATGTCCCGCAAGCCCCCCTTGAGGGTGATTGCGCCCGGAACCGTGTACCGTTGCGATTCGGACACGACCCACTCGCCCATGTTCCATCAGGTGGAAGGGTTTCTGGTGGACCGGGACGTGTCCTTTGCAGAACTCAAAGGCGTCCTGACGGCCTTCGTTCACGCGCTGTTCTCTCCGAATGTGCCTCTTCGCTTTCGGCCCAGTTATTTCCCCTTTACCGAGCCGAGCGCAGAAGTGGACATCGGCTGCTTTCTCTGCGAGGGCAAGGGATGCCGGGTCTGCTCTCAGACCGGGTGGCTGGAGATTCTCGGTTCCGGCATGATCCACCCCG
>Ga0272448_1002451_pt1 | contig 23146 bp, 16 predicted proteins | sample YNPCB0191_FD_202220 | JGI IMG/M metagenome (GOLD analysis project Ga0272448, IMG submission 202220) | Hot spring sediment microbial communities from Yellowstone National Park, WY, United States - YNP-CB-019-1 | ecosystem: Environmental > Aquatic > Thermal springs > Hot (42-90C) > Sediment... | reverse complement strand
GTCGAAAAGGCGGACGCCGGGGAGTTTCCCTACCTCAGGATCGATGTCGCGGGGGACAGCGATGTCGATGAGCAGCAAAGGGCGGCTCGGGCGCGCGTTCATGGCTTCTTGCAGGACCTGGGGAGTAAGGACGAAACCGGGAGCGCCTGTAGAAGCGATTACGACATCGGCCTCTGAGACCAGCTTCGGCAACTGCTCGAAGGGGGCGGCCTGGCCGGCGAGCTGGGCGGCCAGCTCGAGAGCCCTGGCGAAGGTGCGGTTGGTCACGACGATCTGCGCCGGGCCTTGCGCGGCGATAGCCTGAGCGGCCAACTCCCCCATCCTCCCCGCGCCGACGACAAGAACCGATCGCTGCTTGAGGGTGCCCAGAGCCTGACGCGCCAGTTCCACGGCGGCGTAGCTGACCGAGGCGGCGCTACGGCAGATGTTGGTTTGAGTGCGAACCTGCTTACCTACTTTGAGGGCCTGGTGGAAGGCGCGCGAGAGGATGGGACCCGCCTTCTGGGCTCGGGAGGCTGTCTCATAGGCTTCTTTGACCTGACCGAGAATCTGGGGTTCGCCGAGGATCATCGAATCGAGACCGGCGGCGACGCGGAAGAGGTGGGTGATGGCTTCTCGGTCCTGCCGTCGGTAAAGATAGGGCTGGTAGCGGGAGAGGGGAAGCTGGTGGAACTCTCCCAGGAAAGCCTCTACTGCTCGAAGGCCGGCTTCTGCCTCATCAACGACTGCATACACTTCGGTGCGATTGCAGGTCGAGAGAATGGCTGCTTCGCGCACTCGGCCGCTCAGGCAGCCAAGGGCTTCTGTTATCTGGTTGGCGCTGAAGGCCAGGCGCTCGCGGACTTCGACGGGCGCTACTTGATGGCTGAGGCCTACCAAGACTATCTCATCCCTTTCGCCCTGACCGCACAGGCGAGCCCGCAAGTGAGCTCGTGCCTGAGCTAGATCGCCTCGAAACACGAGGGCCATTACTTCGCCGAGCGCCCGGTGCCACGCCTCTGGAGAGACCTTTCGTCCCTCGGAGCGCAACTCAGAGCGAACCTCGGCTGCTATCTCGAGCAGAGTAACGTGCTGCGCAGAGAGAAAGCTTTCCAGTTCCTCGCGCAGATAGCGGGCGGTGGCTGGGCTACGACCGCCGGTGGAGATGGCGACCGTGAGGTCGCCGCGGCGAGCCACAGCCGGCAAGGTGAAATCGCAATAAGAGGGAGCATCAACGACGTTAAGGAGAGCTCCACGTCGGCGAGCCTCAGCGGCGACGGCGCGGTTAGTCTGCTCGCAATTGGTGGCGGCGATGACGAGGAAGGCCTCGGCGAGATCGCCTTCTCGATATGGACGCTGGAGGCAGGTCAACCGGCCTTCCTGACGCCAGCGCTCCAGAGTGGGAGTGAGGTCAGGGCTGATGATAGTAACTTGTGCCTTCGCCTCTAGGAGCCCTCCGACCTTACGCTCGGCCACTTCCCCACCTCCGACGACGACGCATCGGCGATCAGTGAGGTCGAGACACACGGGGTAGTACGATGGCACGGCTAAAACCCTTCCAACTTCGAGATAATGGAGCCGGGAGAGCCACCAGAGGGCCAGGCGCAAAGAAAAGCCAGTGCCCACAGCCCGACGATCGAACCCGCGCTTCTCCATTGTCGAGGCCTAAGGCCAAGAGCACACGGTTACCTGATGTCCCTTTTCCATTATAGCGCACCAACGGCTGCCTTCTTGCAGAATATGCAGCAGAACGTCTCAGAGCGTAAGTCGGGACAGCCCTAGTTATGAAGGGCGAAGGGGGCGGGATAACCCTCCGCTTGCCTGGGGGAGGTCCCTACTAGGGCAGAGCCACCAACGAAGGCGGGTCAACCGGCTTGAAGATACCAGGCTTGGATTGAGCCGGTTGGCGCCGGGAAGCGACATCGACAAAGCTCATCCCGTAGCTATGGTGTCAGCAGCCCCCTGCGAAGAGCGTACTCTACCAAGGCCGCCCGGGTGGTGAGGCCAAGCCTTTCCATCAGTTCGGCCTTGTGCTTCTCCACGGTCTTGACGCTGATCACGAGGTGAGCCGCGATCTCCTGATTGGTGTAGCCTTTGGCCACGTAGACCAGTACCTCTCGCTGGCGGTCGGTAAGGCCGTCGTAGTCTGCCACCTCGTCGCCTTCTCCTTTGAGGCGGAGAAGATAGTCTTTCAGCAGCAGCCTAGTGGCAGACGGGTAGAGGAACACGCCATCGCGGCAGACCGTTCGGATAGCCTCGATCAGCTCGACCTGGGCCGCCTTCTTCACCACATAACCGCAGGCCCCAGCTCGGAGTGCCTGGAATAGGTAATCGTCGCTATCGTGCATGCTGAGTACCAGGCACTTGGCGCTGGGGTGCTTCTTCGTGATCTGGCGCACAGCCTCCAGGCCACTCATGCCGGGCATACTGATGTCCATGACTACCACGTCGGGGTTGAGTTCCTCAGTCTTCTTGAGCGCCTGCGCACCATCGCCGGCCTCGCCCACCACTTCCAGATCGGGCTGACGATTGAGGAGAACGGCAAGGCCGGCCCGTACCATCGCGTGGTCATCAACCAGTAGTACTCGAGTCTTCGCCATTTGCTAGCTCTCACTCCGCCGGTTCGACGACTTACCTGCAGCCCCTATATGGCGGAGTATACTACGCCCATGGCTCAGTGTCGATATTGTCTAGCAACAAACCGGAGTATTGCGAACGGGGGTAGGCGACAAAGCGAGAATAAGCGGGGACAATGAAAGAATAAGCGGGGACGATGAAGAAGAGCCTCGTGCAGGAATACGGGGCTGACACGAGGCTCGTCACGGGCGCGGCAAAACGGGATAGCTGGCCAGCTATATAGCAGAACCTATTCGCAAACGTCGCTCGATTGCCGCTTGAATGGATGAGGGCCGAGGGGCGGCCTGCCTACCTAAGCGGCCACGACCTTTTTGACGCCTGGCACCTGCTGCTTCAGAATGCGCTCGATGCCGGCGCTCAGCGTCATCTGGGACATGGGGCAGCCGCCGCAGGCGCCTACTAGATGCACTTTCACGATGCCGTCCGGTTCCAGACCCACCAACTCCACGTCGCCGCCATCGGCTTGGAGATAGGGGCGAATCGCCTCCAGCGCCTGCTTGACCTGAGCCTCATCCATAGACTTCGCTTTCTCGCTCACTTTGGCCTCTTCCTCCGACTGTCCCTTGCCCTGTTCGCTCACGATCCCCTCCTCGAATAGGTAAATGCCTGAATTGGCGATGTCCTAAGCTCTCTACCTCCACGCGTGCCAGTTTGCCAGCCGCTTGGCCTGTCACCAGGTCGGCGAACGTGATGGCGTCCATTGCCTGAGTGAGCAGCGAGGCTAGGCCTTCCCAGACGGCGTGAGTGCGACATGGTTTCTCGTCGCTGCATTCCTCCGGCCAATTCTGGCAGCGGTTGAACACTACCGGCCCTTCCAGAGCCTCGACCACGTCACGCAGCGAGATCGTGCTCGGCGGTCGGCTCAACCTCACCCCTCCGTGCGGCCCGCGCATAGTTCGTACCAGGCCCGCTTGTACGAGCCGCTGAACCACTTTCTGCAGGTAGGCCTCGGGAAGGCGGTGCCTGCGAGCCACCTCTTTGACCTGTGCCTGCTCCGGGTCGCAGAGTGCCAGTTCGAGCACTAGCCTAACGGCACAATCAGCTTGCCGGCTCAGCAGCACCAGGACACCTCGCGCTATTTGTGGAGAAAGTAGACTGCTTCCTCCACTTTATATCACGGGGCAATGCATGCTGTCAACAACTTTGCAAGACGCCGTGGCGATACTCCATACGCTGCCGTGCGATGCATCAGGCGCTACCGGGCGCGCTGGTCGAGAAGCACTTCGCGCAGGCGGCGGGCGACGATCTCGACCTCTCCCTCCTGCAGCGTCATCGGGTTGACTGAGAGCAGGCCACGGGCTGCGTGACCTTCCGCCACGACGATACGTGGCTCGCCCTCCAAAAGCCGATTGACAACGTCGAAAGCGGTGAAGCCGAGGGCTTTTTCGTTCAGGGCTATCCGCAGGGAGGGAACGCTGCCGTCTTCGGGCAGAACCTGAGTAGCGGTGACATTTGGAATGTCCGCCAGCTTATCAGCCAGATAGCTAGTTTGTTCTCGCCAGAGGCGCTGGTCGGCTTCGTGGTCGCGCTGGAGGTAGAGTTCGAGGGCTGTCATCAGCCCTACGATCTCTTCCTTGCCCACCTTCATCGCGCGGCCAATGCCGTTGTGAGGAGGGCCGGACAGGACTCCGGTTTCCAGCAGCCCGCGGTAGGTCCAGGTCTGGGGGTGTACGTCCATATCCTGATGCTGGAGGGCGACGGAGAGGATGAGGTCCTTGCGGCCAGCGAGAATGCCGGAGGCTTGTGGGCCGTGCAGGGCCTTGCCTCCGCTGAAGGTTACCAAGTCTGCTCCCTCGGCGATGTAGCGGCGCAGATTACTGGCAGGAGGGAGGGCGGCTGCAGCGTCCACGATGACCGGCACGTTGTGTCGGTGCGCGATACGTGCCACTTCGGGCAGAGGCACTGTCCCTTCTGTATCTTGCAAGATAGGGAAGAGGATGGCGGCGGTGCGTTCGTTGATGGCGGCCTCGATTTGCCAGGGGTAGGTGCCGCCGGCGCCGGGGAAGCCAAGGTAGCCTGCTTCCACCATTTTCACGCCCACCGAGCGCACGGCGTGGTCGTAGCTGTTGCGATGGGCCTTTTGGATGATCACCTCGTTTTTCATGCCTGTCGTGTCGGGCAGGCGATCCATCTTTTCCACGTCCAGCCCGGCTACGCATGCAGCTGTGGCCAACGTGAGCCCAGCCGAGGCGCCACAGGTGACATAGCCGGCCTCGGCGCCGGTGGCCTCCGCAATGAGCTGACCAGCACGCTCCTGCAGTTCCTCGATCTTGATGAAGGCGCGGGCGGCCTCGGCCATCCCTTCCAACACTGGCGGGGGCATTAGGGTGCCGCCGACCCTGGTAAGGGAGCCGGTGGCGTTTATAATCGGCCGTAGTCCCAAGCGCTCGTAGATGCCAGACATACGCGGTGACTTCCTCCTCGATTGCTTTTCTCAGGAAGGGCCGGGCACATTATAGCTTCGGTCTGGAGGGAGTCAATCTGGTGCCACGGTTTTCGAAGGGGCCAGGCGGCACGCATTGTGCACTCGCGTGCCCGGAAGCTGGCGCTCAGCCAGCGTTCAAATGCTGGTCCGGGAGGTTGGAGCCGTGGAAGGAGAAGAGTACGAGCAGATACAGGCGGCTTACCTGGCGAGGCTGGTCTCCCGGCTGCAGAGGTCGATCGCGCGCATTCAACGCCTGCCACAGCCGGAGCGGCGGATTGCCCAATTGGCATTGGAAGGGCGTGAAGTGCACGAGATCGCCCAGCGAGTTGAGATGGCCGAAGACGCGGTGTGGCGCATTCTAGCCACCGTGGCTGGAGAGAAGCCGGAAGGGGTAGCTTCCGGCGATGTGGCACCCTTCGAGGGTGCGGGCCTCGGCGCTGATACCGACCCCGGGGTGACTGGGGGCTATGGAGATACCGGTTTCGGCTCCATCGGCAACGAACCAGACGTACCTGTTCCCGAGGAGCCTAACGATCAGCGCGAGCAGCGTTCTGGGGCGAAGTCCCCTCCGGAGGCTGAGCGCAGCAACGATTCGGATTAGGTCGTGACCAGAGGCGGGCAACGCCTACCGGTCCGCCACAAAGCCGGCGCCGCGCCAGACTGCGGCTAGGCGATAGGTTGCCATTCCGCTTGGCGACTGAAGAGCAAACCGCTCCTCCACTCCTCACGTAACCATCTTTCCCCATAGCCTTGCAAGAGTGCTCTGCTGCCTTGACACGTGCAGGGCCAGCCACTTACAATCTCGCCATCTCCGAGGGCGCCGCGCGGGCGGCAGCCGTGGCAAGGACAGAGGCGAGGGGTAAGGATGGAGTTTGCGCGGGGCTTGCGTAGCGGCGAAGTCGTCAACGGGCCGGACAGGGTAGCGCATCGGGCGTTGCTACATGCACTAGGGCTGACCCGAGAGGACTTCGGTAAGCCCTTCATTGCCATCGCCAATTGCTGGAACGAGGTCGTCCCCGGCTCGATGCACTTGCAGACAGTGGCGAAGGCGGTGAAGGAGGGGGTTGCTTCGGCCGGGGGCGTCCCCTTCGAGTTCAATACCATTGCTGTCTGCGATGGCTACGCGCAGGGCCACGCTGGGATGAAGTACGCGCTTCCCAGTCGGGACATCATCGCTGCTTCCGTTGAGATTATGCTCCAAGCTCACTGCTTTGATGGCGTCGTGCTCATTCCCAGTTGCGACAAAGTAACGCCGGGGATGCTGATGGCGGCAGCGCGCGTCGACATTCCATCCATCGTCGTTTCTGGTGGACCGATGGCGGCGGGGGAGCACCGTGGCCAACGATTGGCGCTGCCGAGCGTGCGCGAGTACGCCGGGGCGTACTTGGCGGGCGAAATCGACGAGTTCGAGATGGTAGATGTCGAGGAGAACTCGTGCCCAGGGCCAGGGGCGTGCGCGATGATGGGCACGGCTAACACCATGGCTTGCCTGACCGAGGCGCTGGGAATGTCGCTTCCGTTGTCGGGCACGACGCCGGCAAATAGCTCGGCGAAGCTAAGGGAGGCGAAAAGGGCCGGGCGCCGCATCGTAGAGATGGTGAGAGAGGGGCTGAAACCGTCCGCCCTCATGACGGCGGCTGCTTTTCGTAATGCTATCACGGTCACCATGGGCATCGGTGGTTCCACCAACTCCGTTCTCCATCTGCCGGCTATTGCGGGCGAACTCGGTCTCGAACTAAGCCTGGAGGAGTTCGACCGCCTGGGACGCCGCACTCCCTACGTGGCCTCGATCACCCCGTCTAGCCCACGCCCCATCGAGGACCTGCATCGAGCAGGTGGTATACCAGCCGTGTTAAGGTGCCTTAACAGCTTGCTGGAGAAGGATGCGCTGACGGTAAGCGGCCGCACGATTGGCGAGATCGCGGCGGCGGCTGAGTGGCGCGATCGGGGGGTTATCCGTCCTATGGAAGAGCCTTTCGCTCCTGAGGGTGGTATCGCCATACTGTACGGTAACCTAGCACCCGGCGGCGCCGTGGTGAAGAAGTCGGCGGTAAGGCGTGAGATGTGGGTGCATCGCGGGCCGGCCAAGGTGTACGATTCGATGGAAGCGGCCGTAGCCGGGGTTAAGGAGGGGCAGGTGGCTCCCGGCAGCGTGGTGGTCATACGCTATGAGGGGCCGGTGGGAGGGCCAGGAATGCGCGAGATGCAGATGATCACTGCCATCATGGTGGGCAGCAAGTTGGCCGAGACCACGGCGCTAGTGACGGACGGGCGCTTCTCGGGCTCTACCCGTGGCCCCTGCATCGGGCATGTGGTGCCCGAGGCGGCAGCGGGGGGGCCTCTGGCGGCAGTGCGCGATGGCGACATCATCAGCATAGACATTCCTAATCGAAGGCTAGAGATCGAGCTTGCTGCGGAGGAGATAGCCCGGCGCTTAGGCGATTGGCGGCCGCCGACGCCTCCTCCGCCTGGCATTCTGCGCACGTACGCACGCGGCGCCGCCCCGGTTAGCGAGGGGGCATCGCTGAGATAACGCTGAGCGCTTCAGCGTGTGGGAGGTACGATGGAAACGGTCATCTCAAGTGCCAGGCAGGAGGTGCGCATCGGCCCTGGCCTGCCTTTCGTCATCATCGGCGAGCGCATCAACCCCACCGGCCGCAAGAAGCTGGCAGAGATGCTGCGGCAGGGCGATCTGGAGATGGTGCGGCGCGACGCGGTGGCCCAGGTGGAAGCAGGAGCTCAAGTGGTGGACGTCAACGTTGGCGTGCCCGGCATCGACGAGCCCAAGGTGCTGGTCGAGGCTGTGCAGGCCGTTTCGGAGGTGGTCGACGTACCACTCTGCATCGATTCCGCCAATCCTTCAGCGCTGGAGGCAGCGTTGTCGGTGTATAAGGGCAAGGCGCTAGTGAACTCAGTGAATGGTGAAGAGGAGAAGCTGCGCAGCGTGCTTCCCTTAGTGAAACGATATGGGGCGGCCCTTGTCTGCCTGACTATGGACGACCAGGGTATCCCTTCCGATGTGGAGGGCCGCTTGGAGATCGCCAGGCGTATCTTCAAGCGAGCGATCGAGGCTGGCATCCCACCCGCAGACCTCGTGTTCGATCCGCTGGTGTTGCCGGTGAGCGTGGACCATCGCAATGGTCTGGTGACGTTGGAGACGCTGAAACGCATCAGCGAGGAGTTGGGGGTAAACAGTACGATGGGGGCGAGCAACGTCTCCTTTGGTTTGCCAGACCGAGAAGCGATCAACGCTGCCTTCCTGGTGGCGAGTATGGCGCGCGGCCTGACGAGCGCGATCACGAATCCGCTCTTGCCTGAACTGAGGAAAGCTCTGGCGGCCGGCGACCTCGTGCTCGGGCACGACGAATATGCAGCCAACTGGATACGTTTCTATCGGGCGTCCCAGAAGGCGGCGCAACAGAGCCAGCGAAGCTAGGAAGGCAGGCAGCAGGCTTGAGCAATGAACCGCAGGGCACCAACAGCGGCCTGGTAAGAGTGAGATTCCTGCCGTCGGGACGAGAGGTCCTAGTGCCGAAGGGCACGACGCTGGCCCGGGCGGCGCGAGTAGCGGAGGTGGCGATCGATGCGCCCTGCGGCAATCGCGGCGTCTGTGGCAAGTGTCGGCTGTTGGCGACGCAGGGGGTGGGCGAGGTGACGGAGGCCGAGGAGCGCCTGCTGTTGCCTAGAGAGCTATCTGAAGGATGGCGGCTAGCCTGTCAGGCCACGGTCGAGGCCGATGCAGTGGTCACGTTGCACTCAGAAGCCATGCAGATGGCGCTCACGACTAGCGACCTGACAATCGAAGTGAAACCGAACGTGCGCAAGCGTTTGGCTCGGGTGGCTCTTTCGACTTTGCAGGCTCCGCGAGCAGACCTGGATCAGTTGCGAGAAGCCCTTGAGCCGGAGGGAGATGGGGTATGTTTTCCCCTGCCGGCCTTGCGCCAGCTGGCTCGTGTGCTGCGAGCAGGAGAGGACCGGGTGACGCTCGCCCTCACCGATGGCCGTTGCTTGGCTGTAGAGGCGGGAGACACCACCGGCGAGTGCTATGGGATGGCATTCGATATCGGCACCACCACTATCGTCGGTGCTTTGGTAGACCTTCGCTCTGGGGCCCAGATAGGCGTTGCCTCGGCCCTGAACACCCAGGCGAGCTTTGGTGCCGATGTCATCTCGCGCATCGGCTATACCATGACCGACCCTGAGGGGCTAGAGGTGCTGCAGGAGCGAGTCGTGGGTGTCCTCAACGACTTGACCCAGTCGGTGATGGAGCAGTCTGGCGTGAAGCGCGAGCGCATCTACGAGGCAACAGTGGTGGGCAACACCTGCATGCACCATCTTTTCCTCGGCCTTGATCCACGGTCGCTGGCAGTTGTGCCTTACAACCCGGTAGTGGTCGATCCGCTGACGGTCTATGCCAACGAGCTTGGTTTACGGCTGGCCCCTCAGGCGCTGGTGCACGTGCTTCCCAACATCGGTGGCTTCGTGGGAGCCGATATCGTGGCGGGGGTCCTGGCAACGGGGGTGCATCGCCGGGGCGAGGTGAGGATTTTCATCGACATCGGGACTAACGGCGAGATCGTGATCGGCTCACGGGAACGGCTTGTTTGCTGCTCGACGGCGGCTGGACCGGCCTTCGAGGGCGCTCAGATCACTTTCGGAATGCGGGCGGCCGAAGGAGCGATCGAGCATGTTCACATTGGCCCGGACACGGTGAAACTCAAGGTGATCGGCCACACGCGTCCGCGCGGTATCTGCGGTTCCGGCCTCATCGACGTGGTGGCTGAGCTGCTGCGGGTAGGGCTGTTGGACCAGACAGGTCGCCTGCTGAAAGCGGAGCAAGCACGGGAAGTTGTGGGGGAGAAGCTGGCGAGTCGGCTTTTCGAAAGCTCTGACGGCCTGGCCTTTTCGCTCTTCGGAGGACCGGAGCCAGTGTACGTGACGCAGCGAGACATACGGAAGCTGCAACTGGCGAAGGGAGCGATCAACGCGGGTATCGCCATTCTGAGTCGGCGGTTGGGCATCGATCCGGAGCGCGACGTGCAGGAAGTGGTGCTGGCCGGCGCTTTCGGTTCCTATGTCGATCCGGCTAGCACACGTGCCATCGGTCTCATTCCACCCCTGCCGCTGAGCCGCTTGATCGCGGCTGGCAATACCGCTGGCATGGGAGCCAAAATGGCTCTGGTTTCCACGGATGCACGGGCAGAGGCCGCGCGAATCGCTCGCGCCATCGAGTACATCGAATTGTCCAACGAACCCGACTTTCAGGACCGTTTCGCTGACGCCATGTACTTTCCCGACCCGGCAGCGATTGCGGCGCTGGAGTAGGAGGTCCTTTCGGAACCTGACGAGGGAGGCAAGCGCCTTCCAGACAGGAGCGTGCGAACGATGGGTCAGAACACGGAGCTTGAGGCTAGGGATTCCCACTGGCAGGGCCTCTACCGGCTCGGTGGCGTGGCAGCCCTGATGATCGCCGTCTTGCTGCGGAGCGAGGTCTTCAGTCTCGCCACTGCGTATGCGGGAATCCTGGCGGGCGCGGCGGGGATTGGAGCCGTCGTGCTCGAGCACGCGTCAACAATTGACGCTGTGCTTGCTCTTGCCATCGCCCTGTACTTCGCGGCCATCGTGTTCTTGTTCATCTGGGTTGTGCTCGCCGGCCGAGGGCTGTACCAGCTTGGCATCATGCGCGCCACGGCTGGCGGCTTGGTAACGTAAGAAAGCCCTCAGGCCCGGTTCTGGAATCAGCTCAGGCCTCGCCGATCGGCCTCACCTTGATTTGCTTGGGTTTGGCGGCCTCCGCCTTGGGAATGCTCAGCGTGAGCACCCCGTCGACGTATTTCGCTTCGGCCTTGTCCGCGTCCAGGAGGATGGGGATGACGATCTGGCGGCTGAAGGTTCCCCAGGGGCGCTCGCGGCGCAAGTAAGAGCTCTCATCAACGCCGCTCTCGGGTTCGACCTCGGCACGGATGGTGACCGTGTCTCCCTGGATGTTGATCTCCACGTTCTCTGGCCGAGCGCCAGGTACCGAAGCTTTGATTACGACGTCGTTCGCGGTCTCATACACATCGAGAGGCAGGGGTCTGGCCGTCCCATCGGCAAGCAAGCCACTAGTAGCGGCAGAAGGGCGCACGAAGCTCCCTTCGAACAACCGGTTCATTGCTTCGCGCAGCGAGAGCAATTCGTTGTAGGGGTCCCAGCGCAGTCCACTCATCTCCAGCCGATCTCCTCCGATCACTTGGTTGTGCGAGGGAGGCGAATTACGCCGAGAAGCCTCGCCTCTGCCCGACTGGCGAAGCGCGAGTGCCAATGAGCGACTTTTGCCCGCCTCCGAACGGACTCTACCACATGTGCCGTCGCGCGTCAAGGCTTTTGCGGATATTTATATAAGCGAATTTGAAGCAAAGAATAGCATCATACTTGACATGATATGGCTCAACCCGTATAATGTCTGCGATGCATGACGCCGGAGTGGGAACAGGAGGATACTAGTGGTAAATCAGAGTGTGAGAGAGCCCATTGGCACAGAGGGTGATCCCGCCGAGGAGTCGCGCCTGCTGCGACTGCCAGTGATCCCTCTGCGCGACGCCGTGGTGTTCCCCAACGCCGTGCTGCCGCTGCGAGTAGGGCGACCCCGCTCCTTGAGGGCGGTAGAGCAGGCCGTGAGCACTGACCGCCAGGTGGTGCTGATCGCGCTCAAGGAAGACCGTGAAGAAGCGATGCCCGAGGACCTATACCGGGTAGGCACGGTGGGGACGATTGGCCAGAGCCTGCGTATGCCCGACGGCACCTTGCAAGTGTTGGTGCAAGGGCAACGGAGGGCGCTGGTGCACGAGTTCGCTCAGAGCGAGCCTTACATCCTGGCCGTGGCCGAGCCGATCTTCGATTCGCAGGAGAAGACGGTCGAGGTGGAGGCCCAGATGCGCTCGTTGCTGGCGCAGTTCGAGCGCTACGCGGCCCTCAGCAAAGAGCTGCCTGAGGAGATGGTCGGCTATGCTCGCAGCTTGGAGGAGCCGGGCCAGTTGGCGGATTTCGTGGCCGGCTTGCCGGATCTGAGCCTAAAAGAGAAGCAGCAGGTGCTGGAAACCTTCGACGTGATCGAGCGCTTCCAGCGGTTGGCTGCTTTTCTCGGCCATCAGCTAGAGATACTGGAGCTTAAGGCCAAGATCCAGTCCGAAGTCAATAAGGGAGTCGAAAAGACTCAGCGTGACTACTACCTGCGAGAGCAGATGAGGGCTATCCAGCGCGAGCTGGGCGAGGCCGATCCGGAGGCGGCTGTTGCCGAAGAGCTGCGCAAGAAGGTAGAAGCGGCCGGTATGCCGGAGCCGGTGCGAGAGAAGGCCTTGAAGGAAGTGGACCGGCTCACGCACACGCCGCCGGCTTCACCCGAAACCGCCGTGATTCGGAGCTACGTGGAGTGGCTAGTTGCGCTGCCCTGGAGCAAGGTCACTGACGACACCCTTGATCTAAAGGAGGCGGCGCGCATCCTGGATGAGGACCATTATGGTCTGAAGCGGGTGAAGGAGCGCATCCTGGAGTACATGGCGGTGCGCAAGCTGGCCCAAAGCATGAAAGGGCCTATCCTTTGCTTCGTCGGCCCACCTGGCGTGGGCAAGACCTCACTGGGGCGATCTATTGCCAGGGCACTGGGGCGCAAGTTCGTGCGCCTCTCGCTTGGCGGCGTGCACGACGAAGCCGAGATACGAGGTCACCGCCGCACTTACGTGGGGGCGCTGCCGGGCAGAATCATCCAGGGGATGAAGACGGCAGGGACGAGAAACCCCGTTTTCATGCTGGACGAGATCGACAAGCTGGGTCGAGATTTCCGGGGCGACCCGTCGTCGGCGCTGCTGGAGGTGCTCGATCCGGAGCAGAACTTCGCCTTCAGTGACCATTACCTGGAGGTTCCGTTCGACCTGTCGCAGGTGATGTTCATTACTACGGCTAACCTGCTCGACACGATCCCGCCCGCATTGCTGGACAGGATGGAAGTCATAGCCTTGCCGGGCTACACCGAGGACGAGAAGCTGCACATCGCGGTGGGCTACCTGGTGCCCAAGCAGCTCGATCATCACGGCCTGAAGTCCGACTCTGTTCGCTTCTCGAAGGAGGCCTTGCGGGGCATCATTCGCGAGTATACCAAGGAAGCTGGCGTGCGCAACCTGGAGCGCGAGATCGCTTCCGTGGCCCGCAAGATCGCTCGCCAGTTCGCGGGCGGCCGCACCAAGCCAGTGACAGTGAAGGCCAGCGACCTGGCCCGCTACCTCGGTCCGAGTCGCTACTCCTTCGGCTTGGCCGAGGAACGTGACGAAGTGGGGGTGGCCACCGGCGTGGCCTGGACCGAGACTGGTGGCGACCTGATCTCGGTCGAGGTGAACGTCATGGACGGCAAGGGAGACCTCATCCTGACCGGAAGTTTGGGGCAGGTCATGCAGGAGTCGGCGCGAGCGGCTCTGAGCTACCTACGTTCCAAGGCCCGGGACCTCAACATCGAGCCGTCGTTGTTCGATCAGCGTACTATTCACGTGCACGTTCCGGCGGGGGCGATCCCGAAAGATGGGCCATCGGCTGGGATCACGATAGCCACCGCCATCGCATCGGCTATGACTGGCCGGGCTGTGAGGCGAGACGTGGCTATGACGGGCGAGATCACGCTGCGAGGCCGAGTGTTGCCGATCGGGGGCCTGAAAGAGAAGATGCTGGCGGCCCATCGGGCTGGGATTCGAACGTTCATTCTGCCCGAGAAGAACCGCAAGGACTTGGCAGACGTGCCGAAGGCCATCACTCGAAACCTGAAACTGATCTTCGTCAGTCACGCCGACCAGGTGCTGAACGAGGCCCTCGTGAGTGATCCGACACGACAGATCAGAGCAGCCTAATCCGGCCGGCCTCGTTGCAGCGTTTGCAGCGAGGTCGGCGGCCTGAAGGGAGAAATGCATGGAGGACGAAGAGCGACTGTGTCGGGAGCCGTGCTATGTGATCAGCGTGGCGGCCAAGCTCGTGAATATGCACCCGCAGACGCTTCGCTCTTACGAGCGGCTGGGGCTACTACAGCCCTCGCGTTCCCCAGGCCGGATAAGGCTGTACTCCGATGATGACGTGCGGCGTTTGCAGCTAATCCAGAGGTTGACGAACGACCTGGGAGTGAACCTAGCCGGAGTGCAGGTGATCTTGCATCTGACGGAGAAGATGGCGCAAAGGGAGAAAGAGATACAGGAGATGCATCGTGAGCTACAAGCGGAGGTCGAGCGCCTGCGCCGCAAGCTTAGCGAGATGCAACTCAGCAAAGGCTGAGAGAATCGGGATGGCGCTCGCTCTATTTGGGGTACCCGATCTGGAGGTGAGTGAAGATGAACCTGGGTAAGTTCACAGAGAAGGCTCAGGAAGCGATCCTTGGCGCTCAGCAGATGGCTGAGCGCAACAATCACAATGAGATAGACGTTGAGCACCTGCTGCTAGCGACGATGGAGCAGCAGGGTGGTGTGGTGCCCCAGATTCTCAGCAAGCTGGGCGCGGACCAGTCGCGGATACGAAGCGAGCTGGAGGCAGACCTGCAACGTCGCCCGCGCGTGACCGGCGCCTCGACTCAGAGCTATATTTCCCGACGCCTGAAGCAGGTGCTAGACGGGGCGCAAGCCCTGGCGGAGCAGATGCGTGACGATTACGTCAGCACGGAGCACCTGCTGCTGGCTATGACCGATCCTTCCTTGAACGGGGCCAGCGGCCGGGCGTTGCAGGCAACGGGCGTGACCCGGGAGCGCGTGCTGGAGGCATTATCGGCCATCCGCGGCTCACAGCGGGTGACGAGCCAGAATCCGGAGGCCACATATGACGCGCTGAACAAGTACGGGCGTGATCTCACCGAGCTGGCCCGCAAGGGAAAGCTCGATCCGGTGATCGGCCGCGACGAGGAGATCCGGCGGGTTATCCAAGTACTGAGCCGGCGTACCAAGAACAACCCGGTGCTTATCGGGGAACCCGGCGTGGGCAAGACGGCCATCGTCGAGGGCCTGGCCTTGCGTATTGCCCGCGGCGACGTGCCGGAGGGTCTCAAAGATAAGAGAGTAGTCGCACTCGATCTGGGCGCACTCGTCGCCGGAGCGAAGTATCGGGGCGAGTTCGAGGAGCGGCTGAAGGCAGTTCTCAAGGAGGTTCAGCAGGCCGAAGGCCAGATCATTCTGTTCATTGATGAGCTGCACACGGTGGTCGGAGCCGGGGCGGCCGAGGGGGCGATGGACGCCTCCAACATGCTGAAGCCGATGCTGGCCCGCGGCGAGTTGCACGCCATTGGTGCTACCACTCTCGACGAGTACCGAAAGCACATCGAGAAAGACGCGGCCCTGGAGCGGCGCTTCCAGCCCATCCTGGTAGGAGAGCCTACGGTCGAGGACACGATCTCCATCCTGCGTGGCCTGCGGGAGCGCTACGAGCAGCACCATAAGGTGCGCATAAAGGACGCGGCTCTGGTGGCGGCGGCGGTGCTGTCTCATCGCTACATTACCGATCGCTTCCTGCCGGACAAGGCTATCGACCTGGTAGACGAGGCCGCTTCCAAGCTACGCATGGAGGCGACAAGCATGCCAGCCGAACTGGACGAGGTGAAGCGAAGGGTGGCTCAGCTCGAGATCGAGCGCGAGGGCCTGCGGAAGGAGAAGGACCCGGCTTCCCTGGACCGCCTGAGCAGGCTAGAGAAAGAATTGGCTGATCTGAAGGAGCAGGCTAGCGAGCTTCAGGCCCGCTGGCAGCAGGAAGTCGAACAGCTCAACCGTGTAGGGCAGATTCAGGAACAGCTTGAGTCATTGCGCAACGAATACGAGCAGGCCTCGCTGCGAGCAGATTGGGAACGTGCGGCCCGCCTCAAGTACGAGATCGCGCAGCGTGAGCAGGAGCTGAAAGCCGCTGAAGAAGCGCAGCGAGCACGCCGGGAGCAGGGGGCGCTAGTCAAGGAAGAGGTCGATGAGGACGACATCGCCGAAGTGGTGGCCAAGTGGACTGGCATCCCGGTGAGCCGGCTGATGGAGGGCGAGGTCGAGAAGCTGTTACATATGGAGGAACGCCTGCGAGAGCGGGTGGTCGGCCAAGACGAAGCCGTCCAGGCTGTAGCGGCGGCGATCCGGCGGGCGCGAGCCGGATTGCAGGATCCAAACCGACCATTGGGAAGCTTCATTTTCCTTGGGCCGACGGGGGTAGGTAAGACGGAGCTAGCGCGAGCGTTGGCCGAGTTTCTGTTCGATGATGAGCAGGCTATGGTCAGACTCGACATGTCGGAGTACATGGAGAAGCACACCGTCTCGCGGCTCATCGGTGCGCCGCCTGGGTATGTTGGCTATGATGAAGGCGGTCAGCTAACCGAGGCCGTGCGAAGAAGGCCCTACTCGGTGGTGCTCTTCGATGAGATAGAGAAGGCACACCCGGATGTTTTCAATACCCTACTCCAGATACTCGACGACGGGCGGTTGACCGACGGTCACGGACGAACCGTGGACTTCAAGAACACGGTCATCATCATGACCTCCAACCTGGGCAGCCAATGGATCACCGATCTGAGTGGCGTGAACGAGGTCGAGATGCGCAACCGCGTGATGGAAGCGCTGAAGCAGGCCTTCCGGCCCGAGTTCCTGAACCGAGTGGACGAGGTTATCGTCTTCCGGCGTCTGGGGCTGGAGGAGATCAAGCGCATCGTAGACATCCAGTTGCGGAACCTGCGCCGTCGGTTGTCTGAGCGCAACATCGAGATCGAGCTGACCGATGAGGCGCGCGAGTACCTGGCCCGAGAGGGCTTCGATCCGGTGTACGGCGCGCGGCCGCTGAAGCGAACGATTCAGAAGCGCCTGCTGGATCCGTTGGCTCTCAAGGTGCTACGGGGCGAGGTGCGAGACGGCGACACCGTCGTCGTTGGTGTTGAGAACGGGGAGTTGACCTTCCGGAAGCTGGAGCCAGTGACAGTGGCTTGATGCCGACGGAATGCTGACGGAGATGAGGGAGAGGCTGATATCAGCCTCTCCCTCTCTTGTCGTGCTCGAGTTGGCCGTTCCCCGGCGCCCATGTCCGGCTTGCACGGATGGGCCCTGTAGGCTATGCTCTCGATGTATGGCGTAAGCATTCGCCTGCTCACGCCGGCGATGATCCAGGCCTAGCTCGTGAGAGCACAGCGTGGTTGTAGGTATCCAGTTGGAGGATCCGATGCCGGGCTACCTGCGCAAGCCCCCGTGGTTGATGACCCGCCTTCGTGACGACGATGCGGTAATGAGGATGCGACGGCTGCTGGCCAGTCACGCTCTGCACACCGTATGTGAGAGCGCCATGTGCCCCAACGTGGGCAAGTGTTTTCCGAAGGGTACGGCTACGTTCATGATTCTGGGCGGGGTATGCACGCGTAGTTGTCGCTTTTGCGCGGTGGGCAAAGGAAGGCCGGAGCCGCTGGACGAGGAAGAGCCGCGGCGGGTGGCCGAAGCCGCCAGGGCGCTGGCACTGAGGCACGTTGTCGTCACCTCGGTTACGCGGGACGATCTGCCAGACGGGGGCGCGAGCCATTTCGCCCGCACGATTGCCGAAGTGCGAAGCCTTCTGCCGGAGGCGACGATCGAGGTTCTGATCCCTGACTTTCAGGGCAGCGAGCCTGCTCTGCGCAGGGTGATAGAGTCGGCGCCGGACATTATCGGACATAATGTCGAGACGGTGCCTCGTTTGTATCCCTTGGTGCGCCCTCAGGCTATTTATAACCGGTCTCTGAAGGTATTGCGGCAGGCGGCCGAGGCTGGGATACGGACCAAGTCGGGTTTGATGCTGGGGCTTGGCGAAGAGAGGGAAGAGACATTGCAAGTCCTTCGCGATTTGCGGGGGGTGGGATTGGCGATGGTTACCCTCGGCCAGTACCTTCGCCCCTCGTTGGCGCATCTGGAAGTGCAGCGCTATGTGCGGCCGGAGGAGTTTCAGGAGTTGGGCGAAATGGCCATGCAGATGGGATTCGCCTACGTCGCTTCCGCGCCACTGGTGCGGTCGTCTTTCAATGCCGAAGAGGCCCTAGCGGGGCTCAGGAAGCCCGGGCACCGAACGGATGCGTCTGCCCTTTGAGGGGCGCGAAGTTCAGGGTGTAGTTGAGCGGACTGCCGTAGCGCCCTATGAGCCTGAAGCCGGCGCGGCGAGCCCAGCCAATGACTGTGGACTGCCAGGGGAAGTCGGGATCGACGATGAACTCGCTGATGGACAGAATGCCGTCCGGCTTCAGCACTCGCTTGACCTCGATCAGGGCGCGAACGGGGTCTGGTAGCTCTGCCAGAACAGTGACCATGAAGGCGCGATCGACGCTATCATCCTCAAGCGGCAGGTAGCGGATATCCGCGAGCTTGGGCTGGATGTTTGGAATGCCTGCCTGCTCCATGCGAGCGCGCAGGCGGGCCAGCATCTGTGGCTGCACGTCCACTGCCACTACCTGCCCTCCTGGAGCCGCGCGGCGAGCCGCTTCTAGCGTGTACGTGCCAGGGCCGGCTCCCGCTTCAAGGACCGTCATACCGGGCTGGATTCGAAGCCGCCCTACGATCAAGGAGGGTGGCTGGAGCTTCTTCCGCAAAGGGCTACTCAAGAGCGCTGCCGTGAACGCAGGGGCTGGGAAGTGCCGGTAACGGCGCAGGATGCGAATAGCCACCTGGACGAAAAGGAGCCAGCCTAGGAGCAAAAGGAAGAAGCGCCACAGCCCACGCCAGGCGAAGCCGAACCGATCGCTCATCTGCACTACCCTCTTGCGCACTACCGCTTCGCTGTTCAGAAGACAACGTTCACTTGCCATCGCGTCGGGTTTTGGGAGCCAAAGCCGAGGCCCGAGACCCGGGCAGGCCTCGCGCCTCGGCTCAGCATTGGTTACCAGTGCTTGCCGGCGACTCTACTGGTGGGCATCTTCCAGGGCTTGTGCCAGAGCGCCCAGTCGCTTCTCGCGGTCAGCTACGAAGCGCTCGATGCCTTCCAGTATCCACTTGGGTGACAGATGGGCTTCCTCGATCACCTCTTCAACAGTGCCGCCCGTTCGCCAGCGGTTGTCCCAATCCGAGGACAGAGAGTACTCTTCGGCGGTCTTGTTGAAGAGCCAATCGTGCATCAGGCGGCGAGCGCCGTTGGTGATGGTCATGGAATCGATCTTGTCGGCGGGAGAGAGAACGCTTTGCTGGTAGCTTGCCGGCTGGATGCGGAATAGTTGCGGGCTCACCGCGCACACGATCTTGACGTTCAGGTTTGCCTTGTCGATCTCCGGCAGCAGTTTCACCACATTGGCCACCGTAGACGTGCCCTGGACGATGACAGTGCCCATCCGCTTCTTGTCTGGTCGGAAGGGGCGGATGACATAGGCTCCCTTGGCCGCGGCGAAGTGCGAGGGCATGCCTAGGGCCTCGCGATCGGGAATGGTAATGGGAGGCCGCGTCAGGTGCAGGGCGATCAGCGGCTGCGGTTGTTTGAGAGCGGCTCCCAATACCACAGGTACCTCGTTGTACTCCCAAGGATGGAGGTCGATGATGTGTCCATCAGGGAACAACTGAGTCACGCCGGGCGAGAAGATGCCGAAGTGAGTGCGCGAGTCGTCGGCGGTTTCGGGGCCGGAGTGCCCGGCGACCCAGAGCACCTTTCCCATTTTGAGTTGGCAGTCCTGCGCCGCCTGGCTGAAGAGCCGGAAAGGACCATACTTCAGGTATACGAAAGCACCGTAGGTGGAACAGGCGCCATAGAAGCCCTGGAACTCGTTTTCAGGGTCTTCGGCAAAGTTGACGCTCGTCAACCCGACCATAATGCCGGCGTTGGCGAACTCGGTGATCTCCTGTGGCAGCAGCGCCCCTTCGGGGTTGGTCTGGCGGTTGTAGCGGCCCCAGCCCTTCATCTCGCCATAGTCGGCAGCGAAGCCGGAGATATTCGTGGAATCGGCGAGATCAGCCGAAGCGGCAATGAATAAGGGCCGACCGTAGTATTCTCTGCCGAAGGCGTTGAGCCAGGCGCCGTACTTGGCCAGGGCAGCGCGGTTGGCGATGCTGGTGCCGGGAGCTACGAACATGTCTTTGGGGTAGTTTTCGTAGTCGTAAAGGCGCTCGTCCTTCCAAGGGTTCTTCGTCGTATCGAGGCGGAAGGTTGGGATGTGCTCGGGGACACTATCCCCTAGTTCGACCAGGCGGTCGGCCAAGTAGTCTACCAGCGCCTCATCCGCACGCAGTACATCGGCGACCACTTTGAGGTTGGCGCGGAACTGTGCTTGCAAGGCGGCGGGGTCTGAGGGAGCCGGCTGGCCGAAGCCCTCGAATTGAACGCCGTACTTGTCCTGGAAGGGCTTCTTCGTTGCCCAGAAAGCCTCCGAATTGAGTTTATGAGGCACACCGTGGGACTTGTTGTCGTAAACCCCATATCCGCGCCCCTTGCGGGTCTTGAACCAGCCGGCGCTGGGGACCCGGGCTGGATTAGGGCCCTCGACCATTTCGAGGATCACTTTGGTAACGCTACTCCACTCGCTGCCCTGTTCGGTGCCGAAGGTGCGCCAGCCGTGGGCGCCAAACCAATCGTCAGGCGTACCGTAGACTACATCGGAGATGCGATGGTCGTCGATGCCGAAATCGTTCCAGTCGACAAGGTAGTAGAGGTTGTCCAAGCCAAGTCCCCAGGCCGAGTTCTGGGTCTCGTGCACCCCGCCGGGGGTGAGGCCGCCATCGCCTTCGATAGCGAAGACTTTGACTCCCTCAGCGCCGGCACGCTTAAGGGCGAGGGCTTCGCCAGCAGCAACGGGAGAGCCGTGCGCAGAAGGGCCAGTGTTGAACTTGAAGAAAAGGGTCTTGCCCTCGAACTCGCAGTGGCCCGAGAGGCCCTTGTTGCGGCGGAACTTCAGCAGGTCCTCCCAAGTAAGCATGCGCTCTTCGGCCTTGGGGACTAGATAGCGAGGGTCACCTGTGCGCTCGTACTTGGCCCGCAGGGCCTCGTTGAAGACGGCAAGGGCGGCATAGCCCAGCGGTGCCGTGTGGCCGCCGACGAAGATAATGCGGTCGCCAAACCGCTTCTCTGGGCGGCGGATGTCCCAGCGTGCCACACCGGACAGCAGCGCCGACACCAGGGCGTGCACCTTCGAACGAGAACCTCCCGGGTGACCACTCTGTCGGTAGTTGAGCATGATGTCGATGAACTGGTCGATGAGGTCTTTGGTCTTCTCCCACATCGGGAAGACTTGCTCCAACTCCCGGTACCTGGCATCCAGGTCCACGCCAGTCTTTGCTTGCACTATCCAACTCCTTTCCGCGTCAGTCATCTGATTCAACTCTGGGGAGCGTTCGCAGCTATCTGCTTAACGGCCGGATAGATCCTCTCATAAGTGGCCAGCTTTTCGCGGTAGCGCCGATGCAGTATCGGGTCCGGAGTAAAGGTGTCGCCGACTCTGACGGCGGCCTGAGCTCCCGCTAAAGGCGAAGCGTACACGCCGGTTCCCCACCCGGCAAGTATAGCTGCTCCCAGGCATACGGCTTCGGTAATGTTCGTGCGCACGATTCTCTTCCCGAGCAGGTCTGCTTTGAGCTGAAGCCAGAGGCTAGAACGGGCGCCACCGCCGACGGCTCTAAGCTCTCCCACCTCCACACCGGCTTCGGTCAGATACTCCAGGTTGAGGGCCATTTCATATGTGATGCCCTCAAGGATGGCGCGGACAATATCTTTCTTGGTTGTGGCCAGAGTGAGGCCCACGATCGCGCCTTTGGCCATCGGATCAAGCCAAGGGGTGCCGGTGGCTGTGAAGTGGGGAAGCACGAACACGTCCACCGGGCCGGGCGGGAGGTCGGCGAGGATGAGGTCATAGACATCTCTGCCGCTGCGCTCGGCTTCCTGCCTTTCCTCGAAGCCGAAGGTATCGCGGTACCAGCGTAGTAGGGCGCCTCCGGTGAAGTTGAAAGCCAGGGTGACGAAGAGATCGGGTACGACGTGAGGGTAACAGGAGTAGCCGCGCGTGCCGAGGCCGTCGGCGAATTCGGTCAGGGCGATGGTGATGCACTCTACGGTGCCGGTGGCGTAGAGCCCCTGGCCGCCTTCCACCACACCTGCCCCCAGGGCGCCGCAGGTCTGGTCGTGCCCGCCGACCACCGCTTTCACGCCTTTCGGCAACCCGAGCTCGTGCGAAGCCTCGGAGCTGATGGGGCCCAGCAGGGTGCCAGCCGGGGCGGGCTCGGCCAAGAGAGAGGGACTGAGATCGACTGCGGATAGGATCTCCGCCGACCACCGCTTTGAACGGATGTCGAAAGCCATAGTGCGAGAAGCCATCGAGTAGTCGATGGCTGGCCCAACGCCCAAGCGGTGAAGGACGAAGTCTCCGTAGCAGAGGAACTTCCACGTGCGCTGGAAGAGATCGGGGAGATGACGCTTTATCCAGAGGATTTTGAAGAGCGTTCCCATGGGATGGTAGGGCTGCCCCGATATTCGGAGCAATCGCTCGCGGCCGAGAACGGTTTCCCACTGGGAAGCCGTCTCTGCGGTGCGGTTATCGAAGGTGACAATGGCCCGATGGAGAACGGTACCGTCAGCGCTCACGGGAGTGCAGGCTTCGCCCTGGCAGGCTACGCTCAAGGTCTCAACCGGCTCCCTGACCTCGGAGACGGCTTGTCTGACGGCAGCGACAAGGCTCTCCCATACGAGGTTGGAGTCAAGCTCGATCCAGCCCGGCTGGGGGTAGACAAGGGGGTACTCGCGGTAGCCTTGGCCAAGAATGTGGCCTGTCTCGTCGAAGACGACGGCTTTACACCCCGTCGTGCCCACATCAAGCCCTAGCAGGCTCACTGCCATCATCCTCCTGGAGTCCGCTGGGGCTTAGTCTACTGAGGGCTGGTGCCTTTGTCAAGGAAACAGTCCTAGGAAGATGGCCGCTGGCGGGCGACCTGGTCGACGTAGAGCAGGTGCTGCAGTTCGCTGGGGTTCGAAACGTAGCTGGAAGCGACTTCGAAGCTTAGTCTGCCATCAGAAATCAGTCTTGCTAGGGATTGCTCGAAAGTCTGCATGCCGAGGCCGGAACCGGCCCTCATCACGGCCAGTACCTGTTGCGATTTGCCTTCCCTGATCAGGTTGCGCAACGCTGGCGTGGCTACCAGCACTTCGGAGGCCAGCACTCGTCCC
>Ga0272448_1002449_pt1 | contig 23162 bp, 31 predicted proteins | sample YNPCB0191_FD_202220 | JGI IMG/M metagenome (GOLD analysis project Ga0272448, IMG submission 202220) | Hot spring sediment microbial communities from Yellowstone National Park, WY, United States - YNP-CB-019-1 | ecosystem: Environmental > Aquatic > Thermal springs > Hot (42-90C) > Sediment... | reverse complement strand
GTCTGGCTGCTGCCGGAGTGGCCACGCTCGGCGTGGTGCTCTACCGCGAGAAGCAGCGGCTCGATGAATACCAGGAGTCTGCGGCAAAAGCTGCGGAAAAAGGGGCGTTGCTGAAAAAGATCTCTGAAGGGGCGACGCTCGATCAACTGCGGAAGCAGGGCTACGACGAGGCCGCCATCAAGTCAGTCTTCGGCGGCCCTGAGCGAGCCACAGGCGCGCGCCGCCTCGTGCAGGACGTCGACGTCGAGGAGCTCGTCCGCCAGCGCGAGAAGGCCGCAGAGGCCGAGAAACGGGCGTCTGAGATCTTGCAGCAGGCCCGCGAGAGCGAACTCACCGGCGTGGCCAAGCTGGCGCTGGAGTACGAGAAATACCGCCGCGAACTAGGTCTAACGGCCAAGGCGCAGCGCGACCTTGCGGAGGCCGAACGGATTCGCATCGAGCTCGAGGCGAAGCAGCAGCTTAAGGCAGCTGCCTCGGAACAGCTCGAGGCGGCGGCTCGCGACGCCGAACTGATGAGGAAAGCGCTGTCAGATCAGCTTCGGATGCAGAGCGAGTTCGAAACCGAGACGCTCGATCTTGCTCAGCAGACCGCGCGAGAGCGTCTCCGCTACGAGGAGGCAACGGCAGAGCAGATCCGCGACGCCCAGCTACGGCAGCTAGACCTAATCGATGCGCGGACCGTCGAGCAGCAGGTTGCGCTTCAGCAGCGGCGGCTACAGATCGAGGAGGAATACCTGCTGCGGCGCTTCGCGCTGCGCGCCGACGAGCTGCGCCGCGAGTCCGAGCTGGAGATCGCCACGATGGAGGCGATTGCCCGGGCGCGCGGGATCGCCGAGGAGCAGATCGCCGCGCGGCGGGACGCGATCCTCCAGGACTATGCCGAGCGCGCCCGGCAACTGGAGGCCGAGACGCAGGCCGCCATTGATGCCGCGCGCGATAATGCCGCGATCCGGCAGGCGACGCTGATCCGCGACCAGAACCAGCGCATCTTCGACTCGCTGAAGCGGCAGGCCGAAGGTGTCTTCGACGCGCTTCTCACCAAGTCGCAGTCCATCTGGTCGGCGATGGGCAACGCGCTCAAGACCGCGTTGCTGACGGCCATCAAGGAGGTCGTGACGAGCCGCATCGCCGCCATGCTGATGCAGCTCTTCGCCGGCGTGCGGCTTCCCGTCGGCGGGGTTCGCGGCGCAGGCCTCGGCATGGCCGGTGCATTGCCCGCGATGGCTGGCATGATCCCGTACGGAGCAGCCGGCGGCATTGGCACGCCGCCGTTCATCCCGACAGGCGGGGCCAGCTTCGGTGGATTCGGCGGGCTGCTCGGCGGCGCCGGAGGCCTGCTCAATCTCGGCACCGTAGGAGGCCTTGGGTTGATGCTCGGGGGCATGGCCCGCGGCAACGCGCTGCTGACCATTCTCGGCTCCTCGCTCGGCCTGGCGCGCGTGGGCATCATGGGCACGCAGCTCGGCATGGTCGGCGGTGCGGGCGCCGGCCTGATGGCCGCTGGCCTCATGCGCGGCGGATGGGGCGGGTTTGGCATGAGCGCCGCCGGCGGCGCCATCCTCGGATGGCAGTTTGGCGGGCCGATCGGCGCGGCGATCGGCGCAGGAGTTGGCGCGGTAGCCGGGCTGTTCAGGATGTTCGTCAAGAGTGCCCAGGAGAAAGCCCGCGAGAAGATCAAAGCGATTTATGGCGTCGATATCCGCGAGAAGAACATCCTCGCCGAGATCGTGAACATCGCCAAACAAGGCTTTGGCGGTAACCTCGACATGGCCATCCGCTCGCCGCAAGTGCGCGATCTGGTGGAGCTCTATGCACTTTCGACGGGGCAGAGCACCGCTGGGCTCCCGGCCACAATGCGGCCAGTCTCGATGCTCCAGCAGGGCGGCAGTCTGTTCCAGCAGAGCTCCAGCGGTCTGACCCTGGATCGCATCGGCGTTGGTTCTCCGTCGGGCGCAGGCCCCATCGTGGTCAACATCACGGTGCCGGGCGCGAAGGAGTTCTTCGAGAAGGAGACGGTGCGCGTCGTAGTGGACAATCCGCGCGCGGTGCAATCCGCTGCGATGTCAGCGATGAAGGCGAATAGCGGTCGGCGCGAGTCCGCTGCGCTGCAGCTCTCGCCTGGCTTGATCACTGCGTAGGAGGTGGAGACGGCAATGTCATGGGAGGCTGTTACGGCGATCTGCGCGGTGATCGTGATCGTTGGCTCGCTGCTGGGGCTGTTCATCCGGCAAGCCATCGACTCGGCCGTGGCCCGCATGGAGCTGCACCTGCTAGAGACGCTCGACCGCCGATATGTCCAGCGCATCGAGTGGGAGCAATGGGTGAAAAGGTGCGATGAGAGGCATGAGCTGGATTGAAGCGCTCGAGCGGCAGGCCGGGCACATCATCGTCGGCATCCTGCTGTTGCTGATTGGAGCCGCGCTCTGGAAACTTGGCGTACCGAAAGCGGAGGACGTGCTTCCGTTCGCTCTCGGCGTGATCGCGCGGTCGATGGTGGCCGCGGAGGAGGGTCGCAATGGAAAGGCTGATTGAATGGATCAAGCGGCTGTTTGGATCGTTGGGCGCTGGCGTGAGCCTCGGCGTCCGCATGGCCGCGCCATATGTCGCAGAGATCTATCAGCTCGTGCGCCGGGCTGCGGAACTCACGCCGACCCGCATCGATGATGAGATTTTCGCGCTGTGCGACGAGCTCGGCGTGCCGCGCCTGCTGAGGCTCCCGGCGAGCGGCGAGGAGCGGGGGCGCGTGATCGCTGACATCATCGTCGCGGCCGCCAAAAAGCGTTGGCCTGATGTGCCGGAGCGGCGCATCCGGCGCGCGATTGAGTTGGCTTACGGGGCACTTAAACCTTGAGGAGGTGACAAATGGCTGTGCAATTTTCCACGGCAGTGCGCAATGCGATGGCCGATCAGTTCGAATCAACGATCGGGACCGCGCCGAAGTTGCGCATCCTTACTGGCACAAAGCCAACGGATTGCGCCTCGGCGCAAACAGGAACTCTGCTCGTCGAAATGACCCTGCCGAGTGATTGGTTGACCAATGCCAGCAATGGCTCGAAAAGCCTGAGCGGAACGTGGCAGGCAAACGCGACTGGATCGGGGACGGCAGGCTATTTCCGCATCGTCGACTCTAGCGGTGCAACCTGCCATGCCCAGGGCACGGTGACGAATACCGGCGGCGGCGGAGACCTGGAGCTTCAGAACACCTCCATCAACAGCGGCCAGCAGGTCACAATCACGAGCTTCACGTTCACGATGGGCAACAGCTGATAGCGGGCAGCCATGCCGACGCTGACGAAGCAGTTCAGCTTCAACACGGACGCCGAGGGATGGGTGTTCTCGGCTGGGGGCGGGTCGAACCTGACCGGGTCGCTGGACACCACGGACAACTCGCCCAACGACCCAAACTCCGGCAACGGGAACCTCCAGACGGTTCGCACTGGGAGAAACAAAACCGACGGTTCGCCGTACTGGGAGTGGGCCGGCTCGTGGGAGTCTCTCGGCGTCCCAGCCGGGAGTGTAGTCACGGGGGTCAGGCTGGATTACGACTGGCGCTGCTCGACGTATACGACCGGGGCGACGAGTCAGGTTGGATCATCTGACCTGCGAGACTCCAGTGGAAGCCTTTTGGGTTCGTTCTCTGTGGCCTATCCTGCTAATGAAGTAACTTCCTGGGCGACCATATCCGGCGTTACATTGAGCCGTCCATCCGACCCATCCTCGATGCAGATCAGGCTTCGCATCTGGATGGACCCAAAGACCGGCAACAGCAATAGCGCCAACGTCACCCTGCGTATCGACTGGGTCGTCGTAACAGTAACGTACGATTCGCCGGGCGCGAGTGGGTCCGGCTCCGCGACCGGATCGGCCTCGGCTGGCGGCTCCGGCAGCGTGGATGTTGCCGGATGGGCGGCGGCTGATGGCACCGCTGCGGCATCCGCGATAGCAGCGGTCAATGTAGTTGGCTCTGGCTCTGCTGCTGGTGCGAGCAGCATTTCGGCGAGCGGAACGGTCCAGGAGCCCGGAACGTACGGCTCGGCTCAGGCCGCAGCAGTGGCTGCTACCGCGGCTCAGGCCAACGTCGGCATCGGCGGCGCCGCATTACTCTCGCCGACCGCGGCGGCTCTGTCGGCCGGGGCTGTTGCTACCACTGCACAGGCAGCAGCTCTCGCCCAGGCCTCGAGCACGAGCGCTGGTGCGATTCGCGTCTCTGGTGCTGCATCAGCCGGAGCAAATGCAGTCATCGCTCAGACTGGCTCAATACAGATCAGCAGCACTGCTGCTGCGGGGGCGAGCGCAGTGGCAGTCCTTTCTGCTGCCGTTGGCACCACGGCGACATCGGCAGCTCTGGCTTCTGCATCCATCGCCCAGACCGGATCAGTACGGGTCGGTGGTGCCGCCAATGTCGCAACGACCGCGGCAGCGGTCATGGGCGCTGCGCTTCGCATCACAGGGACATCTGATCCGCAGGCTTCCGCGACCATTGCGGCGTCAGGAGCGCTAGGCTCCGTTATTCAGGGCACCGGCTCTGCACTGGCCGACGCATCAATCACCGTTGCGGGAGCGACACAGATCGCCGGCGCGGGGCAATTCTTGGCCGGTGCGCAGATTACTGCCGCTGGAGTAGCACAGATTGCCGGGGCGGGGCAATTATTGGCCAATGCATCTATCGCAGCCGCTGGCACCGCGACTTCAGCCAATTCCTGCGCTGCCGCTATTCTCTCGTTTGCCTCGATTGCGGCGCAGTCCACGGCCGCAATAGCTGGGGCGGGCGCGGCATTTTCCGTAGCGGCGGTTGCATCGGCCGGGAATCTGGCCATTGTCGGCGCTACTGCCGTCGGGTCAGCAGCGATTGGAACCGCGCAATGCATGCTTCCTATCGCTGGATATGGCGCTGTGGCGGCAGGCGCGTTCTCAAGCGCATTCGGGCTCATTGGCGAGATCAGGCTGAGGCCGTCATCGGTGCTGCACGTCGCGCCCGAGAGGCGCATCGTAATGGCATCGCTGCGCGCCGGAGTGATGGAGCGCACCAGCAAGCCAACGCGCGAGTTGAGGACGCTGCAGGTGCGACCCGATGATCGAACGCTCGACGTGGCTCATGAGCGCAGGAGGCTGGCGGCATGAAAAAGGATCCGCGCGCTACGCTCGACTGCTCTGTGGACTGGACAGAATGGTTGGCCGGGGACACGATTACGGCCAGCCAATGGTCGATCTCGGGAGGATCTGAATTGTCAATCACGAATACCTCTAACACTGCATCTATCGCGACCGTATGGCTGACCGGAGGAACTGCCGGGAAGTCCTATCGAGTGAGCAACGTCATCACGACCGCGGCCGGCAGAACCGATGCGCGCACGCTCATCATCAACGTGGAGGAGCGCTGAAGCCATGACGCGCGAGGAAGCCATGCAGCAAATCGCCGCTGCCGCCGTCGGTGTCGAGTGGCGAATGGGCTGGCCCGCAGAGGTGCTTTTCGCACAGTGCGCGCTTGAGAGCGGGTGGCTCCGTTCGGCTCCCGGCAACAACGCTTTCGGGATCAAATTCGTGCCCGGCCGCCATCAGCAGAAGCAGCTCCTCCAAACGCGCGAGTGGTTCACGCCGGACGAGCTGCGCGCGTGGCTCGAGCGCATGCCGGGTCGTGCAGTCGTTCGCGAGGAGCAAACAATCGACAGACACGGTCGGCGGCGCTACGTCGTCATGGACTGGTTTGCCGCATACCCGTCGCTCGCTGATGCCTGCGCGGACTATGTCCGGCTGCTCACGCGCGGGCGCTACGAGCAGGCATGGCGGCGCTACCAGGAGACGCGCGATTGGCGGCAGCTCGTGCGCGACATTGCCGCTGCCGGGTATGCGACGGAGCCGGACTACGACCGCAAGGTGCTCGCGATGCTCGACGAGCGCGCGGCGCAGGCTCTCGCAGCGGCTAGGGCACAGAGAGAGACGAGGGAGGTGTGATCTGCGAGAGATCTGGAGGATTCGGGGAGACTGAAATGCCACGCGTCTGGCTCTGGTTTTCTCGTCCGCAGAAACCGACCTGGTTCCAGCGCCTGATCCAATGGCGGCAGCGCGGGCCATGGTCGCACGTCCGCATGGCAATCGATGCCGGCGCGCGCGGCTGGGAGGTGCTTGAATCCCGCGAGGGCGGCGTGCGGCAGTGGTTCACGGCGGAGGTGCCGGCTGACGTCGCAGAGGTCGTGCCGGTCGAGGCGACCACCGCCCAAATCGCGACCATCAGGGGCTGGTGGGCCGCTCATGTTGGCGCAGGCTACGACGCCGTCGGGCTCATCGAGATTTTTCTGGGACGTCCGACCAGCGATGACCAGGCATTTACATGCTCGGAGGCCTGCGCGGCATCGTTGCGCGCCGCGGGCATTTTCGTGTTTGCCGATCCTCACGGCGTCGACGTCATGCAGCTCTGGCTGATGGCGCGCGCGCGGCAGGAGGCGCTGGACTCATGCAAACCGCTCACAGACTGATCGCTTGCGCGGCGCTGGCTTGCCTCTGCTGGCTATTCGCTGAGTGCGCATTGACAGTGCGCCGATGGCGCAGCGTTCCGGAGGAGCTCATCGCCGTAGTTGATGCGCGCGCGGCGGAGGCCGTCGCTCTCGCCGACGGGCAGATTTCGCTGCTGCGCCGCGACGCCAAGGAGGAGCTCGCCCAGACAAGGCGCGAGCTAAGGGAGGAGATCGAGGTCTCGCGCGTGGGGCTCCTTGCACGCGCGGACGCCGCCGGGGCCGCGATCGATCAGCGGACGGCGGCAATCGAGGGGGCGGTGGTCGGCGTGCTGAGCCGGGCAACAGAAACCGCGGCCGAGGCCACCGCCCTGCTCGCGGACGTCAGAACAAATCAGCGCGATTTTGTTCGTCGCATCGACTACTGGACGGACTGCGAATCGAACGGCCTCTGCTGGCAGGGGCTGCTGACCGATACGCTCATGCAGACCCGGCAGAGCGCGCTGGCAATCGGGCGCGCGGTGCCCGACATCGTGCGGTCCGCTGACGGCGCCGCGCGCGGCATCCAGGCGACCGCGGAGGCCTCGGCGCAGACCTCGGCCAATCTGGCGCGACTGACGCAGCCCGGACCGCGCTGGCTGCGCTATGTGGGGCTTGGGGCGAGCGTCGCCGTGCCGGTCAGCCAGGTGGCCCTGCCGTTTGCAGTGAGGGCGGCGCGATGAGGAAATGGACCGCAGTCGATAGGCTGCGCGAGGAATTCATCGCACCGGCCGTCACGAGATCTCACATCTGCGCGGACGAAACAAAACTGGTCAAAATTGATCTGCGCGAGTCTGATGCGGATCACATCGAGATCTCGCATCTCACAGATCTCCAGTACGGCCACCGCAATTTTCTGCGCGAGAAATTCGTTGCCTACCGCGACTGGATCCTCTCGTCTCCCGTGCGCTACTGCGTGCTCGGCGGCGACCTGATTGACGCAGCGACGGTCCTGTCTGTCGGCTCTCCGTATGAAAACACGGCCGAGCCCATCGACCAGGTGAGCCAAGTCATGGCGCTGCTCGCGCCGCTCGCCGAGGGCAAGCGAATCCTGGGATACGTCGGGGGCAATCACGAGCGGCGCACAATCGCCACGTTCGGAGATGTCGGACGCCTGATATCGCAACAACTCAGTGTGCCCTACAGCCGAGGCGTCCAGCACATCGACATCTGGTTTGGCGAGCACGCGCCGTTCAAAATGAGCGTCTGGCATGGCGGCGGCCACGCTCGCACGAAGGGAGCAAAGGCCCAGATGCTGCACCGATTCATGGGGCAGGCCGATTCGCAGGTCTACATGGTTGGGCATCTCCATGATGCCTTCGTGTTGTTCGACTGGCGGCATCGCCGCAAAAACGGCAAGATCAAAACCGAGAAAATCGCCGGGATTATGTCGTCTTCTTTTCTCGATTACTGGAATAGTTACGCCGAGACCGCCGCGCTCGCGCCGAGCGGTACTATGATGGGACGCGTCATACTGGAGCGCTCGGGCAAATGGGAGGTGACGATGCGATGACGTGGGAGCAGATCGACGAACTGCGGCGCGCAGCTGGCATCGTCACCGACGCGCTCACCGAACCGCCACAGGACTCGTGGACGGCCGAGGAGTATGCCCAGCGCTATGGAGTCACGGTGCACACTGCGCGGCAGCAGCTAGCAAAACTGATGCGGGCTGGCGCGGTCCACTGCGGCACGGTCAAGCGCGGCCGCATTTATCAGAGGTACTATTGGCTCGCAGAATCGAAGCAGTCATCTGGTCGCCGTCGTTGAAGCGCCGCTGGCATGCAGCCGCTCGCGCAGCGTGGCCGCGCGAGCACTATGGCATTCTGCTCGGACGGCGCATCGAAGCAACGGCCGCCGCGGTCATCGAGGAGATCTGGTCGCCGCCCGATGTTGCCGAGCATGCGAGCGAGGCATGGGTACAGCCGCGCCCGGACTGGATGGCTGAGGCGGCGCATATTGCCGACGATGAGGGCTGGCGGGTCCTCGGGGACATCCATACGCACCCGTACCGCGAGCACGAGTACTCGCACATGCGCCCACCGGACAGGACGTTGAGCGAGGGCGATGTGCGGTACTGGGCCGAGGGCGCGCTCGCTGGCATTACGGTGGTCTGGCAGTACCGTGGCCGCCGGCGAGCGAGCACGTGGTTCTGCCGGGCGCCGGGCGAGATAGCGATCATGGAGGAGCAGTAATGCCCGGGTCTGTGCAAAATGCTGCTCCATCTTCCGTGCTCCCGGCGAGCCTTTCCACGGCGTTCCAACGCTCGCAGAGCTATCCTGTGCTCGAGAATGAGTACCGCCACGGTGAGTCTCAGCGCTCGGCCCAGGCAACGAACAGCCGGAAATTATGGAGGCTCGCGAAGCGCTTGACGGCCGCGCAGCTCGCTACGCTGCGGAGCTTCTACGAAGCTCGCAGAGGCCCAACCGAGCCGTTCTACTTCTACGATCCGTATGAGACCAGCCCGAAATTCTCCCATGACCCGACAGGGCAGACAATCATCGGCCGCTACACCGTGCGCTTTGACGGGCCATGGGAGCAGGCGCTGCAACTCGGCCGCATTGATGCATCGCTGGCACTGGTGGAGCTCGCCTGATGCCTGACTACATAGGAAACATCCCCGTCCCCGAGATCACGCCGAGCGGGACATTCCCGCTCACGCCTGACTACCCTGTCGAGATGCGCCGCGACTATGAGGTCGCGGTGCACCAGTTTGGCAGCGGCAACGCCAAGATCGAGCAGCGATTCCTCATCGGCACAGGCGCGCGACGGTGGATCGTCCACAAGCGCGTGGTTCGTGACTCTGAGCGCATTGCGCTGCGCAATTTCTGGGAGAGCAAGTACGGCCCCTACGGAGCCTTTACGTTCAACGCGCCTCGCGAGGACGGGAGCGGCACAGACCCGGTAATTGTCCGCTTCGCCAATGAGCCCCTCACCTGGGAGATGGTCGCCGACTGGGCGTGCTCGCTGGGGGTCACTCTCATCGAGATCCCGCAGAGCACGCCGAGTTACACCCTGAATCAGACCGTCAACCGCTTCCCGCCCGCGGCACTGAAGACCGCGTTGCTATCACAGGTTCAGGAGATCATCCCGCTCATCCGCATCCAGCCGCTTGAGCCTGGCTACCCCGAGATCTATGTCTCCGACCGCCGCTGCATCATCGGCGGCCAGCTCTATCAGGCGCGGCTGGTGCAATTCGACGGCATCTCGCAGTCGATCGGCGCTGAAACAGACGAGGCCAGATTTGTTTTCGGCAACGCCGACCGCGTCATGCGCGATCTCGCGAACGACACGGATCTGTACCGCGCTCAGATTTCGTTCAGCCTGTACCACGTCGGCACAGGGATCAGGCTGGATCTGTGGTCGGGCAACATCACCAACTGGTCCAGCGACAGCGGACCGGAATTCGAGGTAACAGCCGCTGACGGGCTGTACGAGCTTAACCTGCCATACCCAACGCGCCGTATTTCGCGGTCCTGTTGGAAGCAATTCAAGGGGCCGGGCTGCCCGTACTCCGGTCCTCATGAGTCGTGCGACAAGGGCTTTGATACGCCCAATGGCTGCCGCTCTCATGGCATGGACAACTACTTCGGCGGCATCATCGCGAAGCCGCAGGGCGTCCGCATCAAGGACAACTCGACTGGCGTCTGGGGCTTCGGCCGCTCGACACTGACGTCCGTCTCGCTCATAGCCGACTCGATCTACGACCAAGTAGTGCCAGAGATCTACACGGACTCGGCAATGCCGGTCAATGCCAAGATCGCGATGGGGCGCGACGAGAGCGATTTCTATGCGGCGGTCGGTATCGTAGGCGAAGGCCCGTTGGGCGCATACGGCGCGGGGCACAAGCTGGACGGGCAGCCGCACCACGGCTATCCGGGCCCACTCGGACTACTGGAAAACCTCGGCCCAGACCCAAACTCCACGCCATTCGGCTTCGACACAGATGCGCCAGTAATCGCGGAACGCGCGGCCGGCACGGCCTTCGTCATGATCCGCCGCACGGATTCCAAAGGCCTGCAACTCTCGCGACTGAGTGAGCACGCGATGGAGGTCGTGGTCGCTCAGGGTCTCGGAGGCTGGAAGTGGACGGCGCCGGGAAACCGAACGTGGCAATCCGCGCTGACCAACCCGATCTGGATCGCAGTCAACATGGTCATGCGCGCGCGCGGACTGCGGGCCGGACAGAACCTCACCGCGCAGCAGCTCGATTTCGCCGAGACGCTGTTCGACGTCGATGCAGCCATCGCGGCCGCGGCGATCTGCGACGAGCAGGTCGCCAAGCTCATCGGCTCTGGCAATGAGACGCAGTTCAAGTTCCGCGGCATCCTGCAGGAGGAGAAGCCACTGCGCGACTGGCTCCAGGAAGTACTCATGAACTGCCTGGGCTACTACACCTTCGCGAACGGCAAGCTGAAGTTCGGAGTGCGCGTGAACTCCTCGTCAGCGGAGGCCTTCACCGAGGGTAATATTCTCTTCCGCAGCCTGCAGCTCGCGCCGCTCAGGCCCGGCTTCAACCATTTGACGGCCAATTTCGCCGACGAGGATTACCAGTATGTCGCCAATTCAATCTCGCTGTATGACATCGACCATGCGAATTTGATTGGGGGAGGAGCCGGGCCGCTCTTTCTGAAGTCCACCGTGAACCTTGCCGGCACTGCATCAAAATCCCAGGCCGCGCGTATTATTACCACGCGGCTGCGCGAGGAGCTCGGGGGCATCGCGCGAACCGAATGGGAGCGGGCGCGCCAGATCTCATTCAAGACCACTGTGCTCGCGCTGAACACCGAGCCCGGCATGGTCTGCTCGCTCACGCATCCAGACATGCCGGGCGCGGCTGGCGAGTTTCGCGTGACCGGCTGGCGGCTCAATGGCGACTATAGCATCGATGTGCAGGGCCGCACGACGACGGACTCGATGTACGACATGCTCGTCGGCCCGAAGCCGCAGGACGTTCAGCCCGATCCGGTTCCTCAGGAGCAGATTCCAGAAATCCCGATCAAAAACCTCACAATGGTATTGACATCTCTCGATGACGAGACGCAACAGGTGACGATAAAGCTCTCTGGGACAGCGCCGCAGCTGGAAGGCCTCTCGCACTTCCGCTGCTACGTCGAGATCCCTCAGGAGACCGATCCAGATCCCCGTAGTCCAACGCTGCCGGGCCAACTGTTTTACACCGGCAATCACTATGCCGAGCCGAACTCCCCGGTGCAAATCGAGCTGGTATTGCCATACCCGCCGCTGCAATGGCTGAATACGCTCCCGGACAAACACGTCATGTGGATCATCTACGTGGCCACATCGACATGGCGCGAGGATGCCCCGCTCGTGAGGCTCACGCAGCTGAGCCCGCCGCAGCCGGTTGGAGCAACTCCATACGCTACGGTAGAGCTCGATTTCGCGTCGTGGGTCAATCAGCAGTCGCTCCAGCCGATGGACCCGGTGATCGAAGAGAGCCTCACGCAGATCGAGGCGGTGGGCGATGACGTGCGCATCCGACTGGCCTACCATCCGGTATGGCCAAGTCTGGATCTGGCCGCCGTGCACCTGTACAGCTCCACCGAGGCCGAGCCGGACAACCTGCCTCATGGCAGGTTCCCGTACGAGGGTGTCGGACAGACTCTGCCGGAGGCCTACGGCTACGCCGTAGCGCGAGTCAGGAAGCCAGCCACTCTGCCGGCGAAGGTCGCCTTGCAGATTGCTGGTGAGTGGGCGAACGGGGAAACCCGCAAGCCGCAGCGCGTCGAGTGGGTCAACGGCACGCCGCAGAACGTCCCGAGCGGCTGGGGCACCGTGGTGGAAGTCACGGCTGAGTCGCTGTCGCTGGGCGAGCCGCAGATTGCGGAGGCCAGCGTGGAGTACCGCGAGGCCGAGGGCGGCTGGGCCTACCGCATGGCGTTCACGCTGGCCGGTGCGGTGATCTCGCAGCCGCAGTACCGTGGCGCGGACGTCTACGTGCGGTTCGCGGATGAGCCGGAACCGGCCACGGATGACGGCTGGTATGCGCTGCGGCAGGTGGCGTCGCATGAGCCGGGCGCCCCGGCCACGGTGTACTCGCCGTGGTACCCGATCCGGCCCGGCACCTCGGCGCAGTTCTACGCGCGACCGGTGGCCCGGGGCGAGGGCGGGGCGCGCCGCTGGGGCGCTTTATCCGGGCCGCACAGCATTTCGCTGGGGCTGGGCAGCGTGCTGCCCGGCGCGGGGCACAATTTCCAGTTCAGCGCCACTCTCGCAGGCTACTGGGATGACGGCAACGGCGTCCGTCTGGGCAAGGTGGATGTGGCGTGGACGCCGCTGTCACGCAGCGACGTGATCTATACCATCTGGGAATGCCGGATGAGCGCGCCGGTGACCCCATCGTACTCCTCGTACCAGCGCACCGAGGCCAACACGTCGGAGAGCTCTCTGACTATGTGGGTCGCGCCGCCCAAGGACGACACGGAGTATCTCTACCTCGCCCTGACAGTTGACGTGCCCGCTGATGGCATCTGGCCGTCGCCTACCGATTACGCCTCCGGTACGCTGCCTGTGGCTTCAGTGACGCTGCCGGTGGCGGGGCTGAGCGATCAGGTCTCCGACTTCGCAGTGACGGTGGAAACCGATCAGACACAGGACGTGCCGCGCGGGCGGTTCGTGTTCGCGTTCACTCCCCCGAGCGATCCTGACTACCACCACGTGCACATCTACCGTCGGCCAGCGAACAGTGGCGGCGCGCCGATTGCCGACTGGCTGCCGGACAAGGTCGCCTCGATCATCGAGGGCGGCCCGGGCGGCTGGTGGACACTGCCGAGTCAGCCCGAGTACTGGATTTTCCGGGCGGTAGCCTGCAACTCGTTGGGTCAGGAGAACTTAGCCAACCCGCCCGAGGTTTTTGTGGCTGTGCCCACCAGCGCCGGGGTGACAGCGTCAAAGGCAGCGCCCGGGATGGTGACAGGCCCCCTCAGCGTCAACGTCAACAATCAGGTCACAATCGGGCCTGGGGCAATCGGCGCCGAGCATATCGGATCGGTTGACGCATCTGTGATTACCGGTCCGATTGTGGCAAATCAGATCCAGAGCATCAATGCAAATCAGATCAACGGCCTGATCGCGGCCAACCAGATCGCGGCGATTAACGCGGATCAGATCAACGGTCTGATTCAGGCGTCGCAGATCGCCAGCGTCAACGCCTCGCAGATCAATGGCCAGATCACCGCGTCACAGATCCAGTCAATCACGGCGGACAAGATCGCCGGGCAGATCAGCGCATCGCAGATCAGCAGCGTAAACGCCACGCAGATTAACGGGGTGATTTCAGCCGGGCAGATCGGCTCGGTCAGCGCCAGCTCGATCACCGGGGTGATCGTCACGCAGCAGCTCGCGGACAGCATTCTGGCATCGGCGCGGCTGCTGGCAAGCTCATTCGCTGTTCCAATCAAGGTCAGCACCCTGCCCGCGCTGCCAAGTGCTGACTGGCCGGTGGGGTCGCTGGCGCTGCGCACGACCGACCGCAAGCTCTTCAAGAACGTAAACAACAATTGGGTCGAGGTTTCGGCGTCCACTGAGCTGACAGGCGCGCTCACCGCCAGCGACATCACGTCGATCAACGCCAGCAGCATCGTGGGGCTGATTACAGCGGGCCAGATCCAATCCATCAACTCATCGCAGATCAGCGGCTTGATCCAGTCGTCGCAGATCCAGAGCATTTCAGCAGACAAGATCACGGGAACGATTTCTGCCAGCCAGATCGGATCCGTCAACGCCAGCAGCATCACCGGGCAGATCTCGTCCAGTCAGATCCAGAGTGTTTCGGCGGACAAGATCACCGGCACGATTACGTCAGACAAGATTTCAAGCATCAACGCCAACCAGATCACCGGAACGATCATCGCGAATCAGATAGACACCGTTTACGCCTACCAGATCGTGTCCAATTCCCCGACCGCATCCATTGTCAACCTTTTTGTGACTGGGTACATCGATGTAAGGTCGAACCCATTCAATCCGGCCAGTGGAACGGTGTACTGCGGGGCGGTTTCTGCTGGCAGCTGGGGGGTAAACCTGTACGGTCACGCGATTTTCCAGTCTGGCCAGTCGTACTCATGGCTCTTGGTAGGGTCGCCCAACGTGGAGCTGACCCCCAGTGGGGGCACGCTTGCCATCAACGGAACCACTCTGGGGAACGCGGCGTTCAAGAACATCGGCACCGGCTCGAACGATGTGGCCGCCGGGAACCATACTCACAGCGGGTACTCGTCCTCCACGCATATCCACAACGTCTCGGTTACGCTGAACGTGCAGACATCTACAATTCAGTACAAGGACTGGAACGATCAGTTACAGAGCATGACAGTGGTCACCGGGGTTTCAGTAGCCAGCGTCACCTGCGGCACCCCGAACTAAGCGTATTTTCATGGAAATGGGAGGTATAATTGGGCATGGCGAATCAAAACCGGGTTCCACTTTCTGAAAAAGAGCGCGCCATTATCCAGCGCGCGGCCTACAACGAGGCGATGGCGCGTGAGCGCTACGAGATCGTCGCCGCCGCCACGCGGGATGTGCTGGCGGCCATCCTCGCCGCGCACGGTCTTGATGGCCAGTGGCGGGTGACTGAGGATCTGAATGCGCTGGTGTGCGTTGACGATCAGGGCCAGCGGCAGCATGAGATTGGCGGATCGGGCAAGCTGGAGGTGATCGGTGGCGCTAAGTAACGCAGCGAAGAATGCGATGCTGGACGCCGTGCTTCAGGGCAGCATCACGGTCAGCCTGCACACAGCCGACCCGGGCACGACTGGGGCGAATGAGGTCTCAGGCGGCGGGTACGCGCGCCAGTCGGCCACCTTCTCGCTGGCCTCGGGAGGGTCAGCTTCCAACTCGGGCACGGTGACGTGGACAAACCTGCCCGCCTGCACGATTACTCACATGGGGATCTGGAAGAGCGGGGCGTTCCAGTGCGGCGTGGCCGCCACGGCGGCTCGCACGATTCAGGCCGGTGACGGCACGTTCATCAATCCGGGGGCGTTGCAGCTGACGGTGGTCTGATGGCTTTGCTGGCTGTATCAAACCGGTATCTGCCATGGCGCGATCTCACGATGCGCTGGCGCGACGCGACGATTGCATGGCGGCAGCATGCGACCACCACGCAGATATCGGCAGCCGTGGCGTCGCCTGCGCTGGTGCGGATGACGCCGTTCGAGCAGGTAGGCGCGTCGGTAGACGTGGCCTCTGCCGGCGACGTGCGGCTGATGGGGTGGATCAACACGCGTTACCGTTGGGGGGATCTGACCCAGAGGTGGCGCGATTACACGCAGCCGTGGCGCAGATTCACGGGCGCGGTGTGGGCTGGGGTGCAGTCTGCGGCAGGCACATGCGGACATGCGCAGATGGGCGGCTACTGCGCGGCGCAGGCCGATGGCGCGCTGGCCCTGAGCTGGTCATTCGATGTGCGCGGCACTGTCGATTTGTCCGCTGCGGCTGCGGCGACGCTAAACGCGCGTCTCGGCGTGGCCAGCGTGGCGGCGGTGTCCGCTTCGGCGTGGGGTGCGCCGAGCGTGCAGGCGGGGCTGGCTGGCGCGGTTGCTTGCGACGCGCAGGGCGCGGCTGACGTCCAGATGGTGCAGGTGCTCACGGCGTTCCGCTCTCGCATGGGGAGGTCAACGCAAACATGGCGAATCTGACTATTCTTTCGCTGGATGACCCGATTGACGGGTCTCTCGGCACCATCAATAGCAACTTTTCAGCGCTGAATGCCGAGCTTGGATCGCACACACATCCGGCATCGTCTATCACGTCGGGGGTCTTTTCGGCTGACCGCCTCGGGGCGGGCGTTCCCACCACGGGCACCTTTCTGCGTGGGGATTCCGTATGGGCTGCTATCGGGTGGGATGATGTGGTAGGCAAGCCGACCACGTTCACGCCTTCGGCCCACAATCACTCGGCTTCAGAAATCACGGCTGGCGTGCTGGCCACAGCCCGGCTCGGCTCCGGCACAGCATCGGCTTCCACGTTCTTGCGCGGTGACAGCTCATGGGCTGCCGTTGGGTGGGCGGACATCGCAAGCAAGCCGTCAACCTTTCCCCCATCAACCCACACGCATGCCCCGTCCGACCTGACGTCCGGCGGTGCCTCATCTGGGCAGGTGCTTGCTTGGAACGGTTCCGTGTGGGCACCGCAAACATTGGGGGCAGGGCCGGGGGCGTATCAAACCCAGACATCGAATTTCACTGCTGCTGGAGGAGGTGCATATTTTCTTGGCGCTAACAACGTGTCTGTTACTCTACCTTCTTCTCCGGCTGACGGCACGCGAGTGTACCTGATTTGGGCCGGTTCCGGCTGCACGGTGGTTCCGTCTGGCACGCAGAAGATCATGGGTGCGAACGAGGTTTTCAACCTTGATGTGTATCCGTTCGCGGTTCAGTTGGTTTACATCTCCTCGCAGAATGACTGGAGGATTGCGGCATGAATTTGAGTCAGTTTGTCGGCAGCGGGTTGCGCGTAAAAGATTTCACATCAAGCGGGACTTGGACTGTTCCTGCTGGAGTGCGGCTGTTGAAACTCTTGGCCATCGGTGGAGGCGGGTCTGGCGGTGTGATGGCACCATCGTTTACGCCTTCCAGCGCATCGTCCTTTTATGGAGGTGGTGGTGGCCGGGTGCTAATGAGCGATGTGCCGCTGGTCGGCGGCGAAGAGGTTGTGGTGACGGTTGGTGCTGGTGGGGCAGCAGCAACAGCTAGCGGTAGCACGAATGTGGCTGGGAACGATGGAGGGGTGACGACGGCGGAGGTTAGAATGCCCTCTGACACTACCAATTCCCGTGGGTACTTTGCGGCCAACGGGGGCGGGAAAGGAGGGGCTGTTGGTGCGTCGTATTCTTCTTATGGCGTCGGTGGCGGCAAGGCGTTGTCTGCGCCGTTTGGCGGTAGCCACGGTTACCAGAACCCGCCCAACTATTCTCAATCCAATGAGTTTTTTCCAACGCCGACGAATGGTGGCGCTGGGTATCAATCTACCACCATTGGCGGTTACAGTGTGTTGTGTTATGGTGGGGGGCACTGTTTCGGCTACGGCGGTGATGGCTCCGTGACTGGGGCCGGTTCGAACGGCTCCGGTTATGGCGCTGGTGGGGGTGCTGGCAAAGGTCAGTCCGGGGCGGGGGCACCGGGAATTGTGATCATCTGGTACTGATGGAGGGGCTATGCGCGTAGCAATTGTCGAGAATGGCCGAGTGACCAACGTCGTGCTGGCTGACAGTCTGGAAGACTTGTCAGCTCGTGAGGGGGTGGTGTTCATCGAAGATCCCGAAGGCAAGGCGTTTCCCGGTGCGATTCTCAATTCTGATGGTGCGTTTATGGCTCCTCCTCCTGCACCCAAAGAACCGAAGTACGTCTACAGCAAGCTGGAATTCCGCCGTAGGTTTACTCTGGATGAGTTGGTGCGCTTCGACGTTCCTGAGGATTTTTTGCCGAATCCCACGCCTGAACAGAATCGACTGATCAAGGTTTTCCAGCGCAACTTTGATGTAGCTCAGGAGATTGATCTCCGCGACCCCCTCACACAACAGGGCATTCGCTTGATGGCGCAGTGGGGGCTGATCGCACAAGACAGAGCAGATGCGATCCTTGATCCAGCTAACTACTAAGTATTGGCATGGCTCGATCAATGCGCGCCAGCAGGCGCAGCAGGCCGAGGCGCTGGCTGAGATGGCCGCGATGCAGGCAGTAATTCAAATCAAGGGCACTGCCGATCAGCCGCTCCAGTCCGATCCCCAGGCGCCACCATCTGGTACCAAGTGACCGCCGCAGATGCGGCGCGAGCCAACGATGCGGCGTGGGCGCGGCCATTATTCTTTATCCACGAAAGGCTCTTTGGCTACGATCACGTCGGCTGGCACCCAGCAGCCATCATTGATCCACTGCTGCTTGACCGGGCGGACTCGCACGATGACTCCGGATGAAAACGTGACGTCGACCTCAAGGACCTTGAGTTGGTCTCCCCTCCTGATGACGACGGTACGCGGCCACCCGGCCATTCTGGCCTCGCGCACGGCGGCCCGCGTTATCTCCTCATCATCAACCTGGCCGAGCACGTCAGCTACGCTCCTTCGAAATGGCAGGCAATATTCCCCTCTGATCGCCGAGACGATCTCGCCGCGCATGTCCATCGCTTTCTCCAGCTGGTTCTTCGGCCGCTCCGCATGTTTTCGCTCGGGCTTGTCCTTTGGCCACATGAACCAGAGCATTACCAGCGCGGCAACGAGCGCCGCGAGCCCTGAAGAGGCCGCCGAAAGCGTACTCTTGGCCGCTGGCCCCGATGGCGCGTCCTGATCGGTCTCCCCAGACATCATCCTGATCTGGCAATCGCGGCAGTAGCGATTCCCGCCACTCGGTTTCCCACAAGCATCACACATGCCTTGCATCGCTTCACGACCTCCTGATCAGCCATAGCCTCACCGCGGCACAGGGCTCCGGTTCCCCAGCCGGGCAAGTGAATGGCCGACCTCGGCGTAGTTCCTCCAGGCACCATGGCAAGCCACCAGGGGATACCAGCACGGGGCATTCGGTCCGCTCATGTTTCTCCAACGCCGTCCGATATGCCGATCTGAGGGCATTCTGGGCCTCCGTCAGCCGGTCTTTGCTTCGCGGCGCTTTCCCCCGCGCCGCATCAATGCCTCGGCAAACATTTTCAGATTTCCACGTATCCATTCAGCGGCTTGAGGATCACTGGAAAGAATCAGATCGAGCATCTTGTGCTCCTCTGAGGCGTGCACGGGCGTTTCTGCGGCGGGCCGGCCGCCAGCCGGAGTTTCAATCCAGAGCTGGATGGCTTCGATCACAGCCTCCCTGATCGACAGCCTTCCGCGCCGAGCGCGTTCGATATCAAACCGCTGCACGAGCTCATCCGGTACGTTATTTGCCCTGATTTCAGTCATTTAGTGTAGCCTTCGCGATTTTCCTCTTGACACGCTGAGGAATTTTCCTCAAAATGTAAACCAAGTTCACACTATGAACTCTCACAGTTCAGCAGATCTTGAGGTCGAGCGCAAGGTTTGGCTGGCTCGGAATCCGCGGATTATCTCCCGCCTGGCCGAGCAGCTCGATGTCAGCCCAAGCATGGTCTACGGCGTTCTCAAGGGCCGCCGCAGGTCTCATCGCGTCTCCGCGGCCCTCGCCGCCGCCGGAGCGCCTGGATTCAAGGAGAAGCGCAATGCACAGCCCAAGTCTGCCCGCAGAAAGCGTCCCGCGTAAAGGGCCTCGCCCGGAACACGTTGCAAAGATTCAGATTTCGCCCCTGCTGGCCAGGCTTATCGAGCAGCGAGTCGCCGAACTCCACGCCGATGGAGTCGAGGCGGAGTACTCGCGCGTGTTGGCGCGCGAGTTCCGGGTTTCTGAGGCGGTCATCGACCGCATCGTCGCGGCCCTGATGCTGCAGCACAGGGCCGAGGCTGCCACCCTGCGTGTCGGCATCGCCGGGGCGCTGGATGAGGCGTCCCGGGCTGCGAAGCAGGTCTGGGAGGAGGTGGCGTGATGGCGCGCGCCGGAGCATCGGATCAGGAGCATGAAGTAGCGCTCACTTTCGCCGCTGAGACGCACGAGTACCGCATCAACGGTCGCCTTGTCCCCGGCGTGACCAAGATCCTGGAGGCCGTCGGCCTCATCGACTACAGCCACATCCCCTGGCAAACCCGTCAGATGGCCCTGGAGCGCGGGCGCGCGGTGCATGAGGCCATCGCGCTGGATCTCGCCGGCGACCTCGATGAGGAGAGCGCCGAGGAGATCGGCATCCTCGGCTACGTGCGGGCCGCGCGCGACGCGCGCGCGGCGCTCGGCATCCTCGTGCCGCACGCGGTCGAGGAGCGAGTGTACCACCCCAAGCTCGATTACGCCGGCACACTCGACCTGCGCGCCGGCAACATTCTCGTCGACTGGAAAACCAATCACGCCGAGTACTGGGTGCGCTTCCAGTTGGCGGCCTATGCGGCCTGTCTGGCGAGCGCCGGCAACGATTCGGCGATCCACTGGGGCGCTGCGCTGGTGCGCCGCATCTGTGTCGAGCTCCACGAGGACGGCACTTACCGTCTGCTCGAGATCCCGGCTGACTCGTGGCTTTTCGACTGGGAGACATTTGCAGCCGCGCTCCGGATCTGGAAGGAGCGCACATACCCAAGGAGCATCTCGTGAGCAACGAAATCGAGCAACGCACCCAAACCATGCTCCAGCGCGCACAGGCGCTGGAAATCGTGGACCAGACAACCTACGATGCGGCCGTCGAACTCGGGCGCGCGATCAAGGACTTGCGCGCCGAGGCTGAGGCCCACCACAGGCCGGTCATCCAGGCCGCGCTGGAGGCGCACCGGCGCGCGCTGGAGGCATTCCGGCGCATCGACGAGCCGCTGCGCGCCGCTGAGATCGAGATCAAGCGGCGCCTGTCGGCCTGGGTCGCCGAGCAGGAGCGCCTGCGGCAGGAAGCCGAGCGCCGGGCGCGCGAGGAGGCCGAGCGGGCTGCCGCCGAGGCGCTGGAGGCACAACTGGAGCAGATGGAAGCGGCCGGCGCCCCGGTGGAGGTTGTCGAAGCGGTCATCCGGCAAGCGGAGGCTGCGCCAATCGCGGCGCCGCGCGTCGCTCCGCAGTACGAGCGCGCGCAGGGCATCGCTGCACGGAAAGCGTACCGGGCGCAGGTTGTTTCGATGATCGAGTTCATCCGTTGGGTGGCTGCGAATCCCACGCATGAGAGCTTGCTGACGGTGAACCAGAGCGCGCTCAACGCGCTCGCGCGCGCCCAGCGCGAGAATCTGCGCATCCCGGGCGTGCGGGTCGTTGTCGAGGACACAGTCGCAATCACAAGGAGATGACAATGAGCGATATCACCCACTACGGCGGCGGCGAGCTTTCGCTCGGCCGCAGTCCGGACACTGTACTAGCAGAGGCCAGCCTGGTCGCGAAGACCGTCGACCGGCTCGTCAAGAGCCGCCCCGACCTCGTGCAGGTGATCGGCGGGCGGAAGCATCCGCGGTTCGAGCTGCTCCAGATCGTTGGCAGCATGTTCCGCGTGACCGCTCGCGTCCGCGAAACGCGGCAGCTCGTCCAGCCTGACGGCTGGGAGGCCATCGCCGAGGCCTACCATGTGCCCACCGGGCAGGTGATCGCCACAGGTGAGGGCATGTGCTCGACGGACGAGCCCGACTGGGCCGTGCGGCCGAAATACGAGTGGCGCAATGGGCGCCGGGAGAAGGTCGGCGAGGTTCCAGTCACCAGCCATCAGCGCCGCTCGATGGCACAGACTCGCGCATGCAGCAAGGCCCTGCGGCTCGCCCTTGGCTGGGTGCTCGGGCTCGCCGGATATGAGGCGACGGCAGCGGAAGAGATAAGCGGCGCGGAGGAGCAGCCAACGCCGGCGAAGCCGCTGCGGAAGAGCGCAAAACAGCAGCCCGATGCGACGATCACGGATTGGCAGGCGAAACAGCTCTGGTCTGCCGCGCGCGCTGTCGGACTCTCGGAGGCCGAGGTGGCCGAGCTGCTCCAGGCGCACGGCTACCAGAGGACTGCGGACGTCCGGGTCGCGGACTATCAGCGGCTGCTCGATCACATCACGCAGCGCGCAGCGAGGCCTCAGCCGGGACCGCAGCCTGTGGCCGATCTCATTGACCAAGTTCTGGGCGAGGACAACATCGAGGAGGCGCGGCGATGATCCCCGCAGCGATCGCCTGCGCGGCCATCGTCGCCGCGGCCTGCCTCCACGTCGCCCACCGGCACCGATCGCTGGCTGAGCGGCTGGTGGATGCACTGTACCAAGCCGCGGCAATCGCCTACGCCGCGGCGCAGGCCGCCGACAGCGCTCTCTGCCACTATCGTTCGACGCGGCAGGAGATCCGGGACAGCCACGTCCCGATGTATGCGGAGGTGCGGTGATGACCGAGCTCACTCCTGCCGACGTCCTGCGTCTCCGCGCCCTCGGCGTCCGTGCCGAGCCGGAGACCCCCGGAAAAACCGATGATGACATCATCGCCGCCTTGCATGAGCAGAGCGCCTCGTACTACGATGCGCTCAAACTAGCCGTGCAGAGCGAGCGCCGTGCCTGGGATGAGGCCCGGCGGTGGCGGCTTTGGGGCTCGCTCTGCGCCATCATCGCAGCGGTGAGCCTGCTGTCCCAGATCATCGTAGTGGTCGCGCGCAGAGGAGGGTGGTGATGGACCGCCGCGAGATGATTTGCCAGACCGCGCACGAGCTTCTCTGCGCCACCGGCGCGGTCATGGCTCGTGCATCGGATGAGGAGATAGAGCAGCGCGCCAGCGAGCTGGAGAGGCGCTACGGGCTGCTCGCCGCGATCTACATAGGCGTGCTAGCTGAGCGGCTCGTGGACTACAGGAACGCGCTGCGGGATAGAGACGACGAGCAGATCCGGTGGGCATGGGATGCGCTGCTCCATGTGGCTGCCGCTGCTCACGATGAGCTGCTATGGCCGACGCCTGAGGCAGAAATCGCCGAGCGCCTCTCGGAGCTCGCGCGCGCCGAACAAGACGCAGGAGGTGATCATGCCGCTGCCTGACCCTGCTGATCTCGCATGGATGGAGGACATGAGACGCGAGCGCGCGCGGCGGCTGTGGCTGGCGGAGAACCGCGGCCAGATCGAGGATCTGATCGCCAAGCTGCGAGAGGCGCACACGCTGTCGCGCCGGATCTGGTCGAGCGATAGTGACGA
>Ga0272448_1002447_pt1 | contig 23205 bp, 16 predicted proteins | sample YNPCB0191_FD_202220 | JGI IMG/M metagenome (GOLD analysis project Ga0272448, IMG submission 202220) | Hot spring sediment microbial communities from Yellowstone National Park, WY, United States - YNP-CB-019-1 | ecosystem: Environmental > Aquatic > Thermal springs > Hot (42-90C) > Sediment... | reverse complement strand
TGCGGACTTCTTTTCTGTGCAGTGCTGGTTCGCTCTGGCGCGTATGGAGACACAATGAGCGATGTTCCAGTAGTTGTGCCCACTTACATAGGTTATGCCCCGGAAGCTGACGGCAAGGCGGGACAGAGGGCGTGGGCAAGCGTGCCCAGCGTCGGTGAGTTTCGATTGGTTGGTTCGGGCGAGCCCGCAACGCAGCGCACTCAAGTCCAGGTTTGTTACGACCGATCTACGCTCTACATCTTGTTCGTCTGTTTCGAGGACGAGATGGGTCGGATCAAGACCGAGTTTGCTCGCGACGGCGAACCCGTCTGGCAGGACGACTCGGTCGAGATATGGATTTCCCCGTATGCCGTAGCCGACCCGGCAAAGACGCACCAGTTTGTGGTGAGCGCGGCAGGTGCAAAGACTCACAACCGGTCCGACCGGCCCACTGCGCAGGACAAGTGGCAGGCAGCGACCACGCGGCTGGGCGATCGATGGACTGCGGAGATCGCGATCCCCTTCGAGACACTGCGGCCGCTCGGCAGAAACGAACGCTGCTGGCGGGTCAACTTCGGTCGAAACGAGTACCCCCACGGCGAAACCAGCAGTTGGTCGCCGGTGTCCAAATGGTTCGCCACGTGCTCGCGTTTCGGCAAGCTCGTCCCCCCCGACGCCCCATTCAAATTCTGCACATTCCGTGGCGAGCCTGTTGCGCTGAAGGCGGCCCGTACTGGGCCGGCCGGTGGCGAGCGGGTCTCCGAGCCGGCGGTTCGCGTTCGACCTTCACTTCGCGTGATTCCGGAGCCTCAGGAGCTCCACAATCGCATCAGCAAGGGACAATTCCGCATCGACGCCGATACCCAGATCGTCGTCGATACCGATGCCGGCGAGGAGGATATGTGGACGGTCGAGGAGATCAACTCGGCCATAGAGAAACTGGGGGGTGAACGCTTGGGCGTGGTGCACTCATCTGCGCTCAGCGGCGACCCGGACGGCGTGCGGAACGTCATCATAGTCGGCGAAAGCGCCCGCAATCGATTGCTGCGGGCGGTTTGCGAGAAGGACGCTGTCCGGATGCCTCGCTCGCGGTACGGCACAGGCGCCTATGTAGTTGACGTGCTGCCGGAGCGAATCGTGGTCGCGGGAACGTCGCCTACTGAGACGTTCTACGGCGCCCAGACTCTCAAGCAGTTGCTCACACGCGACTCGAATGGTTCGATCAGCGTGCCGGCAGTCAACATACGCGACTACCCGCGATTTGCCTTCCGAGGCGTGCACTTGCTCACCTCGCGCGATGCCCTGAGTTACGTCGGAAAGCTGATCGAAAACGTGTTGGCGCCGCTCAAGATCAACCACATAGTCCTACAGACCGATAAGGTCGCCTGGGCGAGCCATCCCGAACTGACTGACCCGTCGAACTTCATGCCGCGCGAGGACGTGCCGAAGTTGATCGAGATCGCGCGGCGTCACCACATAACGGTTACGCCGCTGGTGCAGTCCCCGGGACACTTGGAATGGGCGTTTCGGGGCGGCAATAACCTCGATATTGCAGAGGATCCTCAGACGCCTTACTGCTACTGCATGTCCAATCCCAAGTCCTACGAGTTCATCTTCAGTATCATGGACGAGGCGATCGATCTCTTCGGACACCCGCAGTATTTGCACGCCGGCGGCGACGAGTTCGATATGCGCGGCAGAATACCCTGCGACGAGCGCTGCCGGGCCGTCGGCAAGGAAAAGCTCTATATCCAGGACAGGCTCAAGGTATACGAACATCTCAAGGCCAAGGGCTGCGGTATGATGATCTGGGGCGACGTGCTGACCAGACCGGGCTACCGGGAGATGATCGACGAACTCCCGAAAGATATTGTCATCACCGATTGGCAGTACGCGCCGCGCGCCGAGTATCCGACGGTCGAGTTTTACCAGGCGCTTGGGTTTCCGGTGGTTGGCTGCACCTGGTATAACCCTCGGAACATATTCGCGTTCTCCAGCTTCGCGGCCCGCTGCGGCGTCGCCGGGATGCTGCAAACCACGTGGACCGGCTGGAAGACCGAAGCCGAAACGCTGCGGGACCATCCCGACCAGGTATACGCCTACGTTCTTTCGTCGGCGTGGGCGTGGAATCCCATACGCCCGCCGCTTGATAGTCTGCCTTATCGCGCGGACTGCGTGTTCGGCAAACTGTGGTATGCCGACGCCCGCAAGACCTGTCCGAACTTCTTGGTCATCAGGCTCGATCGTCACTGCAACATATCACGCGCCGATTCCGGACGCGCAATAGGCTGGCTTGGCATCGGACGCGGCAACGATCTTCGCGCGATGCCGGAGGGTCTGGTCGAGATGGAGGGGACGCCGTTCAGAATATTGCCCGCCAAACTGGACGTGCCCGCCGTCATCATGCTTGGTGGGCCGGCCATGCCGGAATCGTTTCCGAAGAGGGTGGACGGCATAGAGGTCAATGCGAAACTCTCCGCGCTGAATTTCCTTCACGGCTGCGCCTTTGCTGCTGACAGCGGCGCGAAGGTGGGCGAGTACATTATCCACTACGACGACGGCAAGACCGAGACGATCCCACTGAACTACGCGCGCAACATCTACGCTTGGGACGACCAATCGACCGCAATGTCCTACGGGTTTGCGTGGCGTACGCGAGCGCAGGATGAGAGGCTGGTCGGCGTCAGCGAGCTGCGCTGGAAGAACCCCCGGCCGGACGTTAAGGTGACCAGCATCGACTTCGTTTCCGAGGGCACGGAAGCCTCACCGTTTCTGCTGGCGCTTACCGCCGAGCAACAACTATAGCTCCAGTCTGTCGTACTGTTCGGGCGGGCAGCCTTCGTTGTCGAGTTGGTCCCTTAGGCGCGTGCGGAGGCGGGCCGCAACGTGGGGATTCTGCGCGATGATGTTTGTTTCGCCAAAGAGCGGTGCATCGCGCCTATAGAGGATCGACGGAAACTCGAAGTCTGCGGCCCTTGGAATTCGCCAGACCGGACAGTCCACTCCCTTGATGAATTTGCCCGCAACCGCATCAGGCGAGCTGCCGCTCATGATTGCACTGTACCAGTACAGTTGTCCGCCCTTGCGAGCCCCTTGGGAAAGAACATACTCGCCGTCCGTGCAACAAATGCCCTCTCCGAACGTGCCCCAGTAGGCGAAGTCGCGTCCTGGGCTTTTGCCCGCGAGGACAGGGAGGATCGATCGGCTGTGCACCGGGTTGACGTCGCTTGCGCCCAAAGCGTCCAGAATGGTCGCATACAGGTCGACTGTGCAGGTAATGGCGTCGGATCGCAAGCCGCCGTTGGCCAGGTCCGGATGCCAGACTAGCAGCGGGATGTTGGCGTGGCTGAGGTAGTGCGGATGCTGCTTGCCGAACGGGATGCGACCGGTCGGGTCGCGGCCGTCCGGTGTGATCTCGCCCAAATCGTGTATCGCTTCTGCGAGCTCGTGACCGTGGTCGGATGTGAGAATGACCATCGTGTTGTCCCACAGTCGATACTTGTCCATCACCGCCCAGACCTGCCCCAATGCGTTATCGACCATGGTCAGCTTGCCCTGATACTGCGCTCGGATGAAGGCAAGTTCGGCAAGGCTTGTCCGGCTCAGGAATGCCTTTCGCTGTTCGGCGTTCTGATAGGGCGGCCAGCAGGTGTAAGCGGGGTTAAGGTCGTCGGTATACATCGATCGATAAGGCTCCGGCACGTGAAAGGGTTCGTGCGCATCAAAGCTCTCTATCTGCAGAAAGAACTTCTCTTGGTTGCGGTTAGCTTCCAGCCACTCGGCAGCGGCTCTAAAGACTCTGGGCGAAAAGAAGTCCTGTTCGCCGCTGAAATGGGCGACATTTCGGTAGTATCTGCTTCCCCAGCCGGGCCTGTGTTTATCGATTGCGGCGACCCAGTCCGGTTCGTTGGGCTGCTTTTCGGTTTTCCAGTAGTCGTTTTCGTGGCCGCGGATCATCTCGCAGCCGTTGAAGTGCTCGATATACCCGTGGGCGCCGTTTTCCCAGTAGTGGTAGTGGTCCGTCACCATCTGCGTCACCGCGCCGGCCCTGGCGCATTCGCGGGCAACGGGCGCGTCGAAAGGCTCAATATGGCCCCAACCTCTGTAGAGAAACTCGCGGCGTCCGGTCATCATCTCACGCCGTGCGGGCATGCAGGGTGCGGAACCGATGAAGTGGTTCGTGAATGTGACACCGCGGTCGGCGAGTTCGCCTATGTTGGGCGTAGAGACCGTCCTGCAGCCGTAGGCGGATAGATAATGGCGATTGCAGCTATCGATAAGGATCAGAATGACGTTCATGAGGTTTCACCCGCGTGGTAGTATGCAGCCAGTATACCACAGTCGAGATTTGCGGGCCGTTCGCGTCGGCTGATATAATGCTTCCGGTCTGCGGTTGACGACGTGTCGTCAAGTTCAGCATGACAAGACAGGGAACCGCACAAGGGAGATTTCAGTGTGGGCAAGTATACTCCAGCGTTCGGCGTTGGGATGATCGGCTACGGCTACATGGGCAAGATGCACAGCTACGCTTATGCGTCGCTGCCGTTTATTTATAACCCGCTGCCGTTTCGTATCAAGCTCGTGGGCGTGTGCGCGCCGAGTGAGGCCAGCCGTGCGCTCGCGCTCGAAAGCGCCGGCTACGAGTTCGCGACGCCGGACTATCGTGAGCTTCTCGCTCGCGACGACATATCGATCATCAACGTCTGCACTCCCAACTACCTGCACAAGGAGCAAGCCATTGCAGCGATCCGCGCTGGTAAGCACGTCTACTGCGACAAACCGCTCGCGCTGACTGGCGCCGACGCACAAGAGATGGCCGATCTCGCGCGGCAGTCCGGCCTGACGTGCCAGGTGACGTTTCATAACCGGTTCTGTCCGGCCCTGCAGCGTGCAAGGCAGCTCGTTGAGGAGGGCTTTGTCGGGGAGGTGCTCTCGTTCCGCGCGGTGTATCTGCACACCGGCTACACCGACCCGAAGCGGCCGATTAGTTGGAAGATGAAGCGCGAGACCAGCGGCGCGGGCGCTCTTCTCGACCTGGGCACGCACATCATCGACATCATCCGCTGGCTCGCCGGCGACTTCGCCAAGGTCAATGCGCGCCTGCGCACGCTCATCAAGGAGCGACCGGCGCATGCCGGCGGTTCGGCACTCGTGCCGGTCACGGTGGACGACGTGGCCATGATGCAGGTCGAGCTGCCCAACGGGGCGCTCGGCAGCATCGAGGTTTCCAGGATCGCTACAGGCGCAGCGGACGATTTGCGCTTCGAGATCAACGGCTCACGCGGCGCGATTGCGTTCAACTTGATGGATGCCAATTGGCTCTCTGTGTACGACGATACGAAGCCGGGTGGGGCGTATGGCGGCGGACGCGGCTGGCAGCGGATTGAGTGCATACAGAAGTATCCGATGCCGGCGGTTCTGCCGGGCGGTGTGGCGCCCGTCGGCTGGATGCGATTCCACATTGCCAGCCTGTATTCGTTCGTATCCAACGTCGTTGAGTCACGCACGGGCGATCCGAGCTTCGACGACGGCGCCGCCGTTCAGCGCATCTGCGACGCGGCAATCGCTTCGAATGACAGCGGCTCATGGGAGTCGGTCGAGAAGACAGAAAACAAGAAAGCAGACGCGGAGTAGACGACGTTTTGCGACTCTCGACACGCGGCATTTCGGGCGCCACGCACGTGATTTCGAGCAGGACGCGCGTCATTTCGAGCGAAGCGGGAAATCGGCTTTTAAGCATAGTGTGAAGCAGATCCGTCGGTCTCCGACCTCGGAATGACGGTACACCGCAGCTTGCACCCGTAGAGACTGAGCATTTACTCACCTTCTCCGCGCTTCCGTGCTCGGCCCTCCCTCTGGTAAAATGGAAGCAATGAACAGCACTCAGTCGCAGATTAGAAACTTCTGCATAATAGCTCATATCGACCACGGGAAGTCCACACTTGCCGACCGCATACTCCAGTTCACCGGCGCAATCGACGACCGCCAGATGAAGGATCAGGTTCTCGACGGCATGGACTTGGAGCGCGAGCGCGGCATCACGATAAAGATGACCGCCGTGCGGCTGGAGTATACGGCTAGAGATGGGCAGACATACGAGCTCAACCTCATTGACACGCCCGGCCACGTGGATTTCAACTATGAGGTCTCCCGCTCGCTTATGGCGTGCGAAGGAGCGGTTCTCGTTGTCGATGCGAGTCAGGGCGTGGAGGCGCAGACGCTTGCGAATACCAACCTCGCCATGGCCGCCAATCTCGAGATCATCCCGGTTATCAATAAAATCGACCTGGAACTTGCCGATCCGGAGCGCGTGCGCGAGGAAATCGAGAACACGGTGGCAGTGGATGCGTCCGACGCAATTCTTGCGAGCGCACGGTATGGTATAGGCACGGAGGAAGTGCTGGAGGCGATCGTGAAACGCATCCCGCCGCCGTCGGGCGACCCCACAAAGCCTCTGCGGGCGCTTGTGTTCGACTCGCACTTCGATCAGTATCTGGGCGTAGTGGCGTATATCCGCGTTGTAGACGGAGAGATCAGGCCGGGCATGAGAATACGCATGATGTCGAGCGGAAAGGAGTTCGAGGTCACCGGCGTGGGCGTGTTCAAGCCCGAACTTGTGCCCACCGGGGCGCTGCTGACCGGCGAGGTGGGATACTTTACGGCAGGAATGAAGAACGTCGGCGATACGCGGGTGGGGGACACCGTCACCGACGCGGCGCGTCCGGCGCCGGAACCGCTGCCCGGCTATCGCGAGGTAAAGCCGATGGTGTTCTGCGGGCTGTTTCCGACGGATTCGAATCAGTATGCCTCGCTTCGGGACGCGCTTGCCAAACTCCAGCTCAACGATGCCGCGCTCACTTACGAACCCGAAAGCTCCGCGGCGCTTGGGTTCGGCTTTCGATGCGGTTTTCTCGGACTGCTGCACATGGACATCGTGCAGGAGCGGCTGGAGCGCGAATTCGGCCTGACATTGATCGCAACCGCCCCGAGCGTGGTCTACCGCGTGCTGAAGACGAACGGGGACGTCATTGATGTCGATAACCCCAACAATCTGCCGCCTGCGTCCGAGATCGCCGAAGTGGAGGAACCGTTTGTCGCCGCCACTATTCTGGTTCCCAATGAATACGTTGGGGTGGCGATTGAGCTTTGCCGGGAGAGGCGAGGTATCTATGTCAATATGGAATACCCGGCCCACGACCGCGTGATGATCCACTACAGGCTGCCGCTCGCCGAGATCGTTATGGATTTCTTCGACTCGCTCAAGGGCCGAACGCGCGGCTATGCCTCGTTCGACTACGAGTTTGCCGGCTACGAGGTCTCGCAGGTCTCCAAGCTCGAGGTTATGCTCAACGGCGATCCCGTGGACGCGCTGTCGTTCATTACACATCGGGACAGAGCTTACTCGCGGGCTAAGGTGCTAGTGGAACGCCTCAAGGACGTCATTCCGCGCCAACAATACGAGGTCCGAATCCAGGCGGCGCTCGGCCACAAGATCATCGCGGCAGCGTCCGTCAAGCCATATCGCAAGAACGTCACCGCCAAGTGTTACGGCGGCGACATCACCCGCAAACGCAAGCTCCTGGAAAAGCAGAAAGAGGGCAAGAAGCGGATGAAGTCCATTGGCAGCGTGGAAGTCCCGCAGGAAGCGTTCATGAGTGTGTTGAAGATCGGGGACGATAAGTAGTGGAAGGTGCAGAGTGGAGGGCGCGGCGCGCCTGGTTGCGCGAACTCGCGACTGATGAAGATCGGTATCGATAGTGTTATGGTTGCTTCCGTTGAGGTCTTCTACGGAGTCCGCGGGCAGTCGGAGTGCGAGCTTTCGATTCCCGAGACGGCGCGGCGGGTCGTCGAGGCCGGGTTCGGCGTGGAGGTGCTGCTGGCGGACCATTGGACGCTGCGGAAGCGGCCGTCTGAGGAGACGATCGAGCAGTTGACTGAGATTTGCCGCGAGGCGGAGATCATGACCACCCATGCCTGCCTGGACACGTGGAAGCCGGAGGCGTTTCGGGAGGAGGTGGTGTTGGCGGCACTGATCGGCGTGCCGTTGATGGTGGTTCATCCCTACGTGCTTGGCCTGGACATCGAGGACTTCACGCCGCCTGAGTCGGAGGTGCGCGATTTGTGCAGGTTCGCATTCGACAGCGGCGTGATGCTCGCGCTGGAGAACCTGGGCAAGACGGGCGTAGGTTCACTCAGGCGGGCGCTGGATATCGTGGGCGCGGAGCCGGAACGGACCGGATTGGGGATATGCGTCGATGTCGGCCACGCGAACCGGAGCTGCGCGAGCGACGGCATCCGTCCCGAGACGTTCCTGAAGGAGTTTCGAGATGTTATCCTTGAAGTCCATATCGACGACAACTTTGGCGACAAAGATCTGCACCTGCCGCCAGGCCGGGGCAACATCGACTGGCCCCCAGTTATCGAGGCCATCGGCGAACTGGCGGATGATGCCGTTATCTGCCTGGAGATCACGTCGAACGGCGATCCGATCCAGACGCTGCGCGACTCGCGCGACTTCCTAGTGTCAACTGTGAACTGCAATGCCTGAGCATACCTATCATTCAGTTGAGCAGCGGCCGATCCAGGTGCTCACGTTCGGTTCCGGGCCGAAGACGACGCTGATCATGGCAGGCGTTCACGGTGACGAGCGGCGGGGCGTGGACATCGTTCGCGCGATCCAGCGTATGCTGTCGGAGATGCCGCCCGACATGTTGGACGGCCAAAGAATCGTACTCATGCCATGCGCGAACCCGGACGGTTACGCCGCCAACACGCGCCAAAACGCAAACGGAGTCGATATCAACCGCAACTTTCCCGACAAGACCTTCGGCACGGGCAAGAAATCGCGCAAGTTCTATGGCGGCAAGGTCGCCGCGTCGGAGCCGGAGACGCAGGCGATCATGCAAGTCGTCAGCGATTACAGGCCCAAGCTGATCCTGTCACTGCACGCCAACCTTGCCTGCGTCAACTACAATGGCCCATGCGTGAGGCTTGCGCGGCGAATCTCAAAAGCGACCGGCCTGCCGGTAGTAAGCGATATCGGCTATCCGTGTCCCGGCTCGATGGGCAACTACTACGGTTTCGACAAACGGCTGCCCGTGATAACACTTGAACTGCCCAAGCAGGACGTGGACATATCCGACTATCCGGGCATGCTGCTTGGCATTCTGGGAATTCGGAAATGTTGAATCGTCCCGCATGGATACGAGCCAAAGCCCCGGACGGGGCCCAATACAGGGAGTTGAAGAAGCTCGTGGAGTCTGCCCAGCTCCACACCGTGTGCCAGAGTGCGCACTGCCCGAACATCGGCGAATGCTGGCGCGAGCGTACAGCTACGTTTATGATTCTGGGCAATACGTGCACACGCAGTTGCACGTTTTGCGCGGTTCCGAGCAGTTGGGCTGGAGCGTCATGTTCGGACCCACCTGCTGGCGATGCGCTTGACGCGGACGAGCCCAGGCGCGTCGCTGAAGCGATCAGATATCTTGGCCTCAAGCACGCAGTCGTTACAAGCGTGACACGCGATGATCTTCCCGACGGCGGCGCCGGCCTCTTTGCAGCGACGATAAAGGCTGTCCGACAAGCAGTGCCCGGCTGCACCGTCGAGGTGCTTATTCCTGACTTTCAGGGCAACGCCGACGCGCTTCGCTGCGTGGTGGAGGCCGGGCCGGACGTGCTCAATCACAACGTCGAGACAGTCGAGCGGTGCTATGCCGCCGTCCGACCACAGGCCGTGTACCGGCGCTCGATTGAGCTGCTTCGTCGGGCGAAAGCGATGAAGCCCAAAATGCGCACGAAATCGGGCTTGATGGTGGGCCTCGGCGAGACTTGGGACGAGATCGTGGGCACCATGCGCGACTTGCGATCAGCTGACTGCGATGTGCTCACCATTGGTCAGTATCTTGCGCCCTCAAAAAACCATCACCCAATTGCCCGCTACTATACTCCCGACGAGTTTGACAACCTCAGACTGGTCGGCCTCGAGCTCGGCTTTACACACGTCGAATCTGCGCCTTTGGTTCGGAGTTCGTATCACGCGAGCCGATGCGTCGTGGAATAAGTATTGCAGACCTTGTGTGCGCCGGTATTATTACCAGTATTATTACCGGTTTTTGGCGCACTGGACGGACTGCGGTTGACTTTGTTCCATAGGTGTGCTATAACGAAATCGGCGGCTCGCCCGCTAACGGACACGCGGGTCTGCCGTGCACCTCATACGGATGGGCCAAAGTCTGCGTAGTAACAGTCAACGCACTGAAGTAGTTACTCTCTCATGATCCAAGCACGGGTGGGCAGACCCGGCTCTGTCGAGCAGTTGCGGTATGCGTCCGGAGAGGGTGAATCGGTTTGCGTCCTACTACCGCCCTTTTGCTGATAGTGTTGATTGTGATGATCGTTGGCTCAAGTGTCGCTTGGGCGGACGATAGCCACACGCCTCAGGTTCCCGAAGTCTCGGCAGCGGTTCTTGCGCCGCTGGGCGTCGGCGCGGTGATCGCTGTAGAGCGGCGAAGACGGAGACTGGCGGCGGTTCGGCGCGGCGTGGGGGCGGTCTACTTCATCACCAAACGCTGCATTGATTTCTGTCTTTCGGCTTGCTTGCTCGTGGCGTTGGCGCCTGTGTTCGCGCTTCTTGCGCTGCTGGTAAGACTGAGCGGACCTGGGCCGATACTGTTCAGGCGTCGGGTTATCGGTAGGAACGGCATGAGCTTCGACATGCTCAAGTTTCGCTCGATGGTATCGGGCGCGGAGCAGATCCTGGCCGAAGACGAAGAGCTAAGAAAGATTTACTATGTCAACTGCAAGATCGAGGACGACCCGCGCGTAACCAAGGTTGGCCGATTTCTTCGCAGAACAAGCCTCGACGAACTGCCCCAGCTCATCAACGTGTTTCTGGGACATATGACGTTCGTCGGCCCAAGACCAATACACGCCGACGAAGTCGCCATTTACGGACCTTGCGTCGAGCGTTTCAAGACGGTTACGCCGGGCATAACCGGACTGTGGCAGACCAGGGGCCGATCGAACACGTCCTATGAGGAACGGGTCCGGATGGATATGCAGTACATTGACGAGCGAAGCATACTGTTGGATCTGTGGATACTGGTCTACACCATCCCGGCCGTGTTGACGAAGCGCGGAGCTTGCTGACACCGCTCGATCGGAGCGTAGCGTTCGATCCCCTATCGGAACTCTTCCCAACGTGCAGTCGTATATACGTCTAGCTCAACCGCTAGCGGCGAACGTTGCCTGCTCGATTCTGTATGGGAAGCGACAGATACCGACGTGGTATAATGCATGAGTAACGAGCCACGGACGGCGAGCTGCCGCGTCGAGCTCGATGAGGCGGTCTCGAATGGGTTTCTGGCATGTAGTGCGAGTCGTGAAGCATAGGAAGTGGGTGATCCTGGGAATTGTCGGGGTCACCATGCTTGTCATCGCGATAGCCGCGCCGAAGCCCAGGATGGTGTACGAGGCTTCCGCGTATATGTCCCCCTCGGCACAGGTCATGCAGGGCGGCCTTACTACGGCCAACACCCAAGATAAGCGCAATGTCGTGCCCGATCGCGAGGTAATCCTCAGCAACCTTATCATTCTCGCGCAGCAGGGAGAAGTCTACGACAGGGCACGCTCCTTCCTTGAGAAACCGGTCGCTGACCAGGAAAGGGAACTAAGGGCGTTTCTGGGGCCGGATGTTCCCCGGTCGCAGATGCCTCAGTGCCCAAAGCGCCCGATAACGAAGATCGAAATCGAACCCGGCCGCGTGCTGACCCTCCAGGAATGGTCCGAAGTGCTGGAGGTGGCACCGGTTCAGAACCTGAGCGTGGGTGAGAAAGGCACCACAACCGACATTATAAGGATCACGGTCCGAATGCATGACGGCGACGTGGCGCCTTATCTGGCCAATGCAGTTGCGCTGGCGTTTGCTCAGACCTACCAGGAGAAGAGTCGCGCGGACACCAGGACTTATGCCGCTTTTCTTCGGTCCAGCAAGGAGGATGCCAAGAAGAAACTCGATGCGCTGCGCAAGAAGATGGCTGAGTATAAGCAGACGCACAACGTGATGTCCGTGGATGCTGAGGCCGGCAGCGCGATCACCTCTCTGGCCGATCTCAACGCCGCCAAGAGCGCGGCGGATGCCTCGATTCGCGAAGCTCAGGCTGCGCTGAGGGATGTGGATGCTCAGTTGGCCGCGCAGCCTCTTGTAATTCAACAGAAGCTGCCTGCCGAGATGAACCCGGAGGTTCAGAAGCTGCGAGAGGAGCTTGCGCAAGCCGAGAGCGACCTGCGCATGTTGTCTTTGCGTTATAAGCCGGATCACGATCTCTATAAGGCCGCCCAGGCCAGAATTGCGAGTCTGAAGGACCGCATAGCGAAAGCCGGCCCGACCTTCGATTCTCCCGCGCTTAACGAAATACATCTCAATCTGGTCAAGAAGCGTTCGGAAGCGCTGTATACGCTTGCGACGGCAAGGGCGCGAAGCGCATCGATAGCTGCCAGCATCGCTGAGGCGCAGGCCAAAATCAACAGGCTGGCGCAGGCCCAGCCCGACCTGGCTGAGCTCATGACGGAGTACGCACAGGCTGAGAATACATACAAGACCCTGTCCGATAAATACGACCAGGCGCTGATCGCAGAGGAGGAATTCACCAAAACCGGCTCGATCGTGCCATACGGCTGGGCACATGTGCTCAGCAACCCAGTGCAAATCGGTCCTTCGCGCAAGCTGCTCCTGCTCTTGGGGCTGGTGCTGTCGCTGGCATTCGGACTGGTCGCGGTAATCTGGCTCGATTCGATCGACAATAGAATGCGAAATGCGGCTGACGTCGAGAGGATGCTGGAGCTGCCTGTGGTGGGATTGACTCCTCAGCTCGCGGGCGCGGACGGCAGCCTGCCGAGACTGACGCACCTATACCCGCTGTCGCCGATGGCGGAATCATATCGGATCCTCCGCACGAACATATTGTTTGCGCTTCGGGACAATCCATTCAAGACACTTATGGTGGCAACGGGCCGGCCAGGCCAGGGAGCAACCACGACGATATGCAACCTCGCGATTGCGCTCGCGCAGATCGGCAAGCGGGTCATTCTCATCGATGCCGACATGCGGCGGCCTAGCCTGCATCGATTCTTTGATGTGCCGAACGAAGCGGGATTGAGCACGCTGCTGCAGGGCGATGGCGCGCTCACGGACGCGTTCCAGAAAACCGAGATCGACAACCTGATCGTCATCCCGGCAGGGCCGCTGCCCATGAACCCGTCCGAGCTCCTCGGCTCCGAGCGCATGCACGAGCTTGTCGGCAGACTGGAGGAGCACTGCGACCTGGTGCTGTTCGATACACCGAGCACGGTCGTCTTTAGTGACGGGCCGATGCTTGCGAGTTGGATCGACGCCGTGCTGATGGTGGTTTCGGCGAACGAGGTGCCGAGAGGGACCGAGACCCAAACCCGAGACCTTCTCAGACGTGCCAAAGCTAATATCATCGGGGTTGTGGTCAACAGGATGGCGTCTGAGAACGTCGATAGCTGCCACTTCTACGCCGCGTATTACGCCAGCCACGCGCCGACGCTCGACACCGGTGCTAAGTCCGAAGACGTTACGACACGCAAACCCAAAGCCCGCAGTCCTAAAGCGATACCGGCCGCCACGGCTGCTGCGGAGAAGAGCCATCGCCCGGATGATGCCGATGAGGCTGCCACTGAGCCGGAACCCGACGATAACCCATTTCCGGAATAGGTAGGTCGCGTTTTGGAGCAGGCAGTTGTCGAGAAAGCAGTAGCCGGTCAGCCTGAACCGCCGTGGTCGGACGAGCGAAAACTCGGCGCTTTGGCAGTTCTCTGGCAGCGCCGGGAGCTTGTCGCGAGCCTAACGCTGCGCGACATTCGTTCCAGATACAAGCAGTCAGTGCTCGGTGTGGCTTGGGCGCTGCTGCAGCCGCTGGCGATGATGGTGGTGTATACGGTCGTCTTCTCGCACATCGCAAGAATCCCGACCGGGGGAGTTCCGTATCCGGTTTTCACCTATATCGCGCTGCTGCCCTGGACGTTTTTTGCCACCGGCTTGGTCACAGGTACCGAATGCCTGGTCGGCAACTTTAACCTGATAACGAAGATCTACTTCCCGCGAGAGGTATTCCCGATCGCGGCAGTATTGGGCAAGACCGTCGATCTTGGCCTGGGACTGCTGGTATTGGTGCCCCTGCTTGTGATCTACCGGGAGCACGTGCATCTCACGTGGCGGCTCGCGCTTGTGCCTCCGCTGCTCTTGATTCAGGTCAGCCTGCTGCTGGGGCTGACCTTCATGCTTTCAAGCTGGAACCTGTTCTACAGGGACATAAGGCACGCAGTGCCGCTGCTGACGCAAATGTGGTTTTTTATGACGCCGATCATCTACGGGCTGGACATGGTGCCGCACCGATACCTGCCGATCTACATGCTCAATCCGATGGCTGCGACAATGGATGGCTTCCGAGCAGCAGTTCTGGAGGGCAGAGATCCTATGTGGGGATATGTTGGGCTTGCTGCGGCGGTGTCGCTCTTCATTCTTGTTGCGGGATACCGCGGTTTCAAGCGATTGGAACCTGCGTTCGCGGAGACTATTTGATGCGCGCTCGACGCGCGGGGGAAGCAATGACCGGGCGTGGTTGGGGGGTTGCGGTAGGGCTAGTTATCCTGAATGCGCTCCTGGTGCCGACTGCGGTGCGGGGAGAGCCGACGGATGCCGGACACAAGGTGACCGTAGTATTCCGCTACGATGACTTCAGTGCCACGAGCCCGCTGTGGTTGGAGAAGGCGATCTTCGAGGAGTTTGCGAAGCGCAAGCTGTGTCTGACGGTCGGCGTGATACCGTTCGTCCATTCGGAGGGCAGAAACGTACCGCTGGATGTCGGACACGTAAACACGCTGGTAAGGTATGTGCGGTCCGGAACAATCGAAGTTGGTCTGCACGGGTGCTCGCATAGGGGGGCGAGCCAATATGAACCAAGTGAGTTTGCGGGTGTGAGCTACCCGAGGCAACTGGAGCTGATTCGACGCGGAAAGGACGAATTGACTCGTTTGGTGGGTGTCGCGCCGAAGACATTCATTCCCCCGTACAACTCATACGACGCGAACACGCTCCGGGCAGCTCGCGCCGTTGGGATGCTGCGCTTCTCGGCTGCGTTTGGTGGGCCTGTCGGGAGCGGATTTGCCTGGCTGCCGCAGACGGTTGAGATGCGCGAAGCACGAGACGCTGTGAGAAAGGCGCAGCGGTTTGCTTTCGGCGACCCCTATGTGGTGATCGTCGTGCACGCGTTCGATTTCAAGGAAATCAGCCCTACGCGAGGCGTCGCTACCATCCCGGAATTCCGTACGTTCCTCGCAGAACTTGCCGAGCGCGGGGATGTCCGTGTGGCCGACATCGCGTCAGCCGCGGAGGGCAATCGTATTTCGGCCTCGACTTACGAGGCCAACCTTCGCTTTGCGGGCAGGCCGGATCTGCTCCCAGCGGCGTTGTCTGCGGGCAGCGGTCGTATGTATTTTCCCCTCGACGGGTTGCACCGGGCGGCCCGTCGCGAGCGGATGCTGACCGCGCTTTTTTATGCGGGCGTGTTCGCCGGTGCGATGGTCATTTGCGTTCTGGGCAAGCTGGTAGTAGAGCGCATAGGGCCGAGGCGATGCTGGATATGGGGCGGTGCGGCGCTCGTTGTGCTTTCGGTTCTGGCGGCAGGGCGTTACCCGATCGGGTACCGGCGGCCCGCGTTCGCCGTGTTTGTCGCCGGGGCCTACGTGGGCGGGCTCGTGGCGATAGCTCGCAGCAGGCGGGTTGAATCTCGGCCCAAGGATGCGCCGGCCGAGATTGCGGAAGTGGGGCAGTGATAGTTTCCGTGCAGGGATTGCGGGGAGGTCTTTTCTAGTTGGATTTGCTTACCGATATCAGGCAAAAGCGTGTTACGGCGGCAGTGATCGGACTGGGTTACGTCGGACTGCCGATGTGCCGGGCAATCGTCGGCGCCGGTCTTCGCTGCATAGGGTTTGACATCTCCGCCTCGCGCGTGGAGATGATCCGGTCCGGCAGCTCGCCTGTCGACGACGTGACCGACGCTGAAGTCGAGGAGCTGGTCAAGAGCGCACTGTTCACAGCGACCGACGACGCTCGCTTGCTTGCCGACGCGGACGTGGTTCTGATCTGCGTTCCTACCCCAATAGACCGATGGAAAACGCCCGATCTGTCTTGCGTGATCTCGGCTTCGCGCACTATAGCCGAGAACCCCAAGCTGGGCCAACTGGTGGTACTTGAAAGCACTTCATACCCGGGAACCACGGTTGAGGTCGTCAAGCCGATCCTGGAAAAGCGAGGAATGGTTGCGGGACGTGATTTCCAACTGGCATTCTCGCCCGAACGCATCGATCCGGGCAACAAGGACTTCGCCGTATGCGATATCCCCAAGGTTGTGGGAGGGCTGACATCATATTGCGCAGATTGTGCGGAGGCGTTTTACTCGCTGTTGGTTAAGCGAATCGTGCGCGTTTCGTCGCCTTCGACGGCTGAGATGGCCAAGATTCACGAGAACGTGTTCCGCTGCGTCAACATTGCCTATGTCAACGAGCTGGCGCTGCTTTGCGACCGAATGGGCATTGATGTGTGGGAGGTAATCGAAGCTGCGGCCACGAAGCCTTTTGGCTTCATGAAGTTCTACCCCGGGCCGGGGCTTGGCGGGCACTGTATTCCGGTGGATCCGTACTATCTGGCCTGGAAGGCGAGGGATTACGGGTTCCACATGAGATTCACGGAGCTCGCGGCTTCCATCAACGATTCCATGCCGTATCACGTGGTGCGTCGCGCTGCTTCCTTGCTGAATACGCAATGCAAGTCGCTGAACAGGTCCAGGGTGCTTGTTCTGGGAGTGACTTACAAGAAGGACGTAGCTGACCTTCGCGAGTCTCCGGCTCTAAAAATCATTCCACTGCTGATGAACGAAGGGGCTGAGGTGATGTACCACGACCCGTATATTCCGCATCTGGTTGTGGAGAGCGCGGACAGGACCGGAAGCACTTTCGAATTGGACTCCGTTGACCTGACCGACGAGTTGATTGCCTCCCTGGACTGCTGCGTCATCATTACGGCGCACACCGGTCTGCCGTACGACAAAATCGTAAGATTGTGCAGCGGTGTGCTCGATACCCGCAACGCGCTCAAGGAGTTTCCGACTGCTGCAAACGTGGTGAAGCTGTAGGCTCGTAGTGTTCATCACGTCCGATAGCCGACAATAAGACCATGAAGGTTATCTCGGTAGAGAACGTATGGAAGAAGTTCATACTGGCGCGCGACAGACCTAAAGACCTTGCGGACGCGGCGCGCGGCCTGTTCCGGCGCACCAGGCGCGAGGACTTCTGGGCGCTAAAGGATGTCAGTTTCGAGGTGGAGCAGGGCGAGGCGCTGGGCATCATCGGTCACAACGGCGCGGGCAAGAGCACACTGCTGAAGCTGCTGACGCAGATAATGGAGCCTACCAAGGGCCGTATCCGTACGCGCGGCCGTGTATCCGCCCTTATAGAAGTTGGGGCGGGCTTCCATCCGGAGATGACCGGGCGGGAAAACATCTACCTCAACGGCTCTATCCTGGGAATGACCCGCGCCGAAATAGATCGCAAGTTCGACGAGATAGTCGCGTTTGCGGGATTGGAGGCGTTTATAGACATGCCCGTGAAGCGGTATTCCAGCGGCATGTACGCGCGCCTCGGCTTCGCAATCGCCGCGCATGTCGAACCGGAGATACTGATCGTGGACGAAGTGCTTGCGGTCGGCGATGCGGCGTTCCAGAGAAAGTGCATAAACAGAATGGATGCGGTACGCCAGAGCGAGGGCGTCACGGTGCTCTTCGTCAGTCACAACATGGTAGCCATACAGAATCTATGCAGGGAGTCTATATGGCTCAGGCAAGGGGCGCTGGTAGAGAGGGGACCGTCGCGCGATGTGGTTGCGCGCTACCTTGGCAGTGTGTCGGAGGCGGCAACTGAGTGCGTTTGGGAGAACTTGTCATCGGCGCCGGGCGATGACGATGTGCGGCTGTGGCGAGCGTGTGTCCGGCCCGAGGGCGATACGCCGGCGGGCGTGATCACAACAGAGACGCCGCTCGTGCTGGAGTTCGAATACTGGAACCTGCTGCCGAATCAGTGCCTGAACGTAAGCCTGCACCTGTTCAACGAAGATGGCGTGCGCCTCTTCAACACGAGTCCGTCGCGCGAACCGGTGTGGCATGGAAAGCCGCTCCCGGTAGGGTTATTTAAGAGCGTTTGTCATATTCCCGGCAACCTGCTTAACGACGGCAGAATACGCGTCCAGTTGCTGTTCGTTAGGGACAGGTCTGTCGTGATTCACAAGGTAGACAACGTGCTGACGTTCGATGTCATCGACGCCGCGGATCGCCGCGGTGGTTATCTTGGCAGAGTTGAAGGCGCCGTGAGACCGATCCTTGATTGGGAGACCGAATTGCTTCAGAGAACGGACGCGGTGGATGTGGTGAAGTGACTGCACAGCCATACAAGGTATTGGTATTTCCTTGTGGATCCGAGATCGGGCTGGAGGCTCATGCTGCGCTGTCGTGGAGCAAACACATAGAGTTGTACGGGGCCTCGAGCAACTCGGAGAATCATGGGCCGTTCGTATATCGGCGCTATCTCGATGGTCTGCCGTTCGTTACGGAGCCGGATTTCGTCGAGCGCTTCCGCGCAATGATCGACGAGAATGGCATTGACGTCGTGGTTCCGGCCCATGATGACGCGGTATTGGTGCTTGCTCACGCCCGCGAAAAACTGGGCTGTAAGGTCGTGGCATCGCCGCCCGAGACCTGCGAAGTGTGCCGTTCGAAAGCCCTTACGTACAGGCATTTGGCGGAACGCGGCATCAGAGTGCCGAAAATCATCGATCCTTCCGCGTCGAGCATGGAGTTTCCTGTATTTCTCAAGCCCGATGTCGGTCAGGGATCGAGGGGCGTGCATGTTGCGAGAACAAGCGAGGAAGCTCGCTTCTATTCTCAAAAGGATCCGAGTCTTCTCTGGCTGGAGTACCTGCCCGGCCGGGAGTATACGGTGGATTGCTTTACGGACAGGCATCGAAACCTTGTATTCGTTGGAACCCGCGAGCGTGCGCGCGTTCAGAACGGAATCAGCGTTCGTGCCAGGCCGGTCAAGGACGCTCGTGCGGAGGCCATCGCAGCCAAGATCAACGACGCGATGCTCCTTCGCGGAGTATGGTTCTTTCAGCTAAAGGAGGATTGCCAAGGTGAGCCCGTCGTTCTTGAGGTAGCTTCCCGAATTGCCGGCAGCACTGCGGTCTACAGAAGCCTTGGTGCGAACCTGGCTCTTATGAGCGTCTATGATGCGCTCGATCTCGACGTGGAGCTCCTAATTAACGATGTTGGCGTCGAGATGGATCGCGCGCTTACAAGCCGTTACCGCTGGGACATTACATATCGGCACGTCTACGTGGATTTGGACGACACACTCATCGTCGGCGGACGTGTAAACACCCGGTTGGCGGCGTTTTTGTTCCAGTGTGTCAATGACGGGGTCAAGCTTCACCTGGTGACGCGGCGCTCTGGTGACATTGGTGAGTTATTGCGAGGCTATCGCCTGGACGGCCTGTTCGACCAAGTATGCCGGCTCGGCGCGGAAGATACCAAATCGAGTTGCATTACCGAACGAGACTGTGTGTTCATCGACTGCTCATTTGCCGATCGATTGGCGGTGCATCGGTCGCTGGGCGTGCCGGTGTTCGATCTGGATGCCGTAGAGAGTCTGATCGACTGGCGGCGTTAGGGCGTTTGGTTGAGTATGGAGGACAAATAGTCATGTCGCTTGGAAAGCGGATAGATGATTTGGCGATACTCGGCGGTAAGCCGGAGTTCGAGTATAAGCTGCACGTAGGTCGGCCGAACATCGGGGATCGCGAAGCGTTCCTTGCGCGCGTCAACGACATGCTTGATAGAAAGTGGCTGTCGAACAACGGCCCCTACGTTCAGGAGTTCGAGGCGCGCATCGCCGAGACACTAGGGGTCAAGCACTGCGTTGTTATGTGCAATGCCACCTTGGCTCTCGAGATCGCCGTTCGTGCGCTTGGGTTGTCGGGGGAGGTCATTGTGCCGGGTTTCACGGCCGCCGCGACCCCTCACTCGCTGCAATGGCAATACATCACGCCCGTCTTCTGCGACATCAAGTATGCGACGCACAATATCGACCCGGACCGGGTGGAGGATATGATCACCCCTCGGACCACGGGGATATTGGCCGTGCACCTGTGGGGCAGACCGTGCGATGTCGAGGCGCTGCAAGAGATCGCCGACAGGCGCGGCCTGAAGTTGCTGTTCGACGCCGCGCACGCATTTGGGTGCACGTATAAGGGCAAGATGATCGGCGGATTCGGTGAGTGCGAGATACTCAGCTTCCACGCGACCAAGTTTCTGAATTCGTTTGAGGGTGGGGCGGTCGTCACAAATGACGCCAACTTGGCCCACAAGGCAAGGCTGATGAAGGTCTACGGTTTTGAGGGGCCGGACAACGTCATCTACATCGGTACGAACGCAAAGATGAGCGAAGTGTGCGCGGCGATGGGTCTGACGTCGCTCGAATGCCTCGATGATCTGATCTCCGCATACCGCGCCAACTACCTGCACTATCGCAAGGAGCTAGCCGGTATTCCCGGTGTGTCGTGCATTGTTTACGACGACGCTGTCGAGAAGTGCAACTACCAGTACCTTGCGGTCGAAGTGGACGGTCAGACGGCGGGGATCAGTCGGGATCTGCTGGTCCGGCTGCTTCACGCGGAGAACGTGCTGGCACGCCGGCATTTCTATCCGGGCTGTCACAAGATGGAACCATACAAGTCGCTATTCCCGCACGCCGGACTGTTGCTGCCGGAAACGGAGAAGCTTGCCGCGCGCATTATGCTGCTGCCCACGGGAACCGCCGTGAACGTTGATGAGATATCCAGGGTCTGTGCGATCATCAGAACGGCTGTCGAGAACGGCCCTGAGATCACGGACAGGCTTAATGCTCAATCAGGAGGCTAGGCCGGCAGTGAAGGTCAGCGTCTCGATGATAACCTACAACCATGAGAAGTTCATCGCTCAGGCGGTCGAGAGCGTACTGATGCAGCAGACGAACTTCGATTACGAACTGGTTATCGGGGAGGACTGCTCGACCGACAACACCCGTGAGATTCTGCTAGAGTATCAGAAAAAGTATCCAGACAAGATTAGGCTCTTTGCTCGTGAGTGCAACGTCGGAATGCGGCAGAACGGACACCTCACCAGAAGCGCCTGCACCGGGCAGTATATGGCGTTTTTGGAGGGCGACGACTATTGGACTGATCCCTATAAGCTCCAGAAACAAGTCGACTACCTGGATGCGCATCCCGAGTGTGCCTACTGCTGTCACAGAGTAGCCGTGTTGTACGACGGTAAGGAGGATGACTCTTTCGGAGCGTACTGGCCGAAAGGAGAGCAAGCGGAAATCAACGGCTTTGTCGAGGTGCTCACCGGCGCCTGCGAAGTGCCGAACTGCTCCGTCATGATTAGGCGTGAGCTGCAGACCTCCATGCCCGACTGGTTCATCAAGATGCCTATCGGCGATTACCCAATGTTCTGCCTTTGCGCACAGTATGGGACTGTCTACTACTCCAGCGAAGTGATGGCGGTCTACCGGCGGCATCCGCAGGGGCTGACCTCTTCGTGGGATTGGAGCAAGCCGGTCCTTAACCGTCGACTGGTGTGCAAACACTTGCTGCAGACCGTCGACCGCTGTTACCATCCAGCCATCCGCGAGCTGATCGGAGAACAGGCCTACATTCTGTCCATCGGCCACGAACAGCGAGGCGAGATCGCGAAAGCTCGCCGATACGCACTCGAACGAATCCTCTACGGCCACCACAAGAAGCCGTTGGAGCACCCTGTTCGTCAATACATTCGGCTGTGGGTGCCCGGCCTTCACCGTCTAGCAAAGGGTCTCAAGGTAAGACTGCAGAGGCGTGTTGGAGATGTCTGACGGCACTGGTGCTCTGGTCAGCATAGTGATTCCTACCTACAACGGCGCGCGCTACCTGCCCGAAGCGATCGAGAGCGCACTGGTTCAGACTTATCCGTACATTGAGGTCGTAGTCGTAGACGACGGTTCCACTGATGAAACAGCTCAGCTTGTGGCCGGCTACGGCAAGCGGGTGACGTATCTGAGGCAGGACAACGCCGGACCCAGCGTCGCTAGGAACAGGGGCATAACTGCCTCGCACGGCGACTTTTTGTGCTTTCTCGACTCGGACGATAAGTTGAGGCCGGAAATGGTGTCTGCTCTTGTTGCTCACGCGGACGACGAGACGGTTGGGGTTGTCTACTGCGGCCACTATCTAACAAGCCCCGACGGCAAGGTAGTCGGACAGTCGAGCCTGGATGGCCCGTCCGGAGATGTGTTCGAGGAGCTGTTTCGACGGGGCGGGCTCTGCGTGATGCACGCGGCAATAGTTCGCCGGTCAGCCGCCCTGCGGGCCGGGCTTTTCGACATCAGGCTGAGGCAATGGGAGGACTACGAGTTCTGGATCCGGGTGGCGAAGTGCTGCAAATTCAAGTTTGTGCCGGCCCACCTGGTCGAGTATCGGCAACTAATGGGAAGCAATGGCCGAGATCCTTTGCGAAGGGTTCGCTCTGTCAGAGTGCTGCGGTCTTTGCTGCGAGCGTGGGTGGCGAGCGGAGAGGTTCCGAAGCATGTTGAGCGGCAGGCGGAGGTGCATCTGCATCGCGCTCGCCTCCAGCAGATAGCACAGGATGCGTTTTTGTGTTACTGGGCGGGTGATCGCAGCGCAGCCGGACGTCTGGCTCTGCGTGCGATTGCCGGTGGACCTCGCTATATGTTCAACCGCGGGCTGTGGGCGATTGCTGCCAAATTTGTTCTCGCAGCCTCCCGATCGGTTTCGGATCGGGCTGCCGACGAGGGCGGCGACAGGCCAAGATGAAGATCGCGGTGTTTCACAATCTCCCGTTTGGCGGCGCTCGGCGGGTTATGGTGGAGCAGATCAACAGACTCGGCGGCGCTGTATGTGGCGTGTATACGCTGGGCGGCGAGTCCGATCCAGCCTTTGGGCGCGAGTTACCGGTACACAGGTTCCCGTTTGCTCGAGCGCGCCTGCTGGGCAGACCTTTTGGCCGGGTCAATGGTGCCATCCGGATCGCCGATCTAATGCGGCTGACCTGCCAAAGTCGT
>Ga0272448_1002446_pt1 | contig 23205 bp, 19 predicted proteins | sample YNPCB0191_FD_202220 | JGI IMG/M metagenome (GOLD analysis project Ga0272448, IMG submission 202220) | Hot spring sediment microbial communities from Yellowstone National Park, WY, United States - YNP-CB-019-1 | ecosystem: Environmental > Aquatic > Thermal springs > Hot (42-90C) > Sediment... | reverse complement strand
GGAAGCACGAGCGGGAGATCCTCCTCCGCTTCCAAGAGATCGCCCGGAAAATGCCGGGCGGCCTCCATTGACGCGGGGCCTCGCGGGCTCGCCCCCCTTGACAGCCTTCTCCGGAAGGGTCATATTATACTCTCATAGGAGTGCGAATGGAGCCTAAGGTGACCCTCAAGATCCCCCGTCCCCTCTACGACCGGCTGGGGGAGATCATCGAGGGAAGCGGCTTCGCCTCCGTCACGGAGTTCGTGGTCTACATCCTGAGGGACCTGGTCAGCCACCAGGAAGGGCGGGTGGAGGGCGCCCTCTCGGCGAAGGAGATCGAGGCCATCCGCCAGCGGCTCAAGAACATGGGGTACCTGTGACGGCAGGGGGGAACGGGAAGGGGAGGACCGCCGGGGAGGCCCGCACCTGCCGTTCCCGGCCTTCCGGCACCTCCATCGCCCGCGGCAAAGGACGTCCCGCATGAAAGCGAAAAGGGTCTTCATCTTCGGCATGGACTGTATGGAGCCCAGCCTGGTCTTCGAGGCGTGGCGAGACGAGCTTCCCAACCTCCGCCGGCTCGCCGACGGGGGCGCCTTCGGGCCCATGACCTCCACCATTCCCGCCATCACCGTCCCCGCCTGGACGGCCATGATGACCAGCAAGGACCCGGGGACCCTGGGCTTCTACGGCTTCCGGAACCGCAAGTCCTACGGCTACGACGAGCTCTACTTCGCCAACGCGGCGTACGTGAAGGAGAAGACCCTCTGGCAGATCCTCTCCCGGAACCGCTTGACCAACGTGGTTCTGGGGGTTCCCCAGACCTACCCGCCCAAGCCCCTCAACGGCACGCTGGTGGGATGTTTCCTGACTCCCGACAAGACCTCCCCCTACACCTGGCCGCCGGAGGCCGCCGCCGAAGTGGACGCCCTGGCGGACGGCGACTACATCATCGACGTGAAGGACTTCCGCACCGACGAGAAAGAGCGCCTGCTGGAGCAGATCTACACCATGACGCGGCGGCGCTTTCAGGTGGTCCGGGAGTGGGTCCGGAAGAAGCCGTGGGACTTCTTCATCTTCGTGGAGATGGGGGTGGACCGGATCCACCACGCCTTCTGGCGCTTCCACGACGTGAACCACCGCCTCTACGAGAAGGGCCACCGCTTCGAGTTCGCCATCCGGGACTACTACCGGTACCTCGACGGCGAGATCGGCAGGGTCCTCGACCTCCTTCCCGAGGGAACCCAGACGTGGGTGGTGTCGGACCACGGTGCACGGACCATGCACGGAGCCATCTGCGTCAACGAGCTCTTCCGGCGGGAGGGCCTCCTGCACCTCAAGGAGGAGCCCGGCGGCCAGCAGCCCCTCAAGACCTCCATGATCGACTGGAGCCGGACCCTCTGCTGGGGCGAGGGAGGCTACTACTCCCGGATCTTCATGAACGTCAAGGGGAGGGAGCCCGAAGGAATCGTGGAGCCGTCGGACTACGAAAGGGTGCGGGACCGGATCCGGGACCTTCTGGAGGGCTTCGGCGACGAGCAGGGCCGGCCCATCGGCACCCGCGCCTTCAAGCCCGAGGAGATCTACCGGACGGTCAACGGCGTTCCGCCGGACCTCATCGTCTACTTCGGCGACCTGGCGTGGCGAAGCGCGGGGAGCGTCGGCACCGGCGCCCTGCACATCTTCGAGAACGACACCGGTCCCGACGACGCCAACCACGCCCAGCAGGGCCTCTTCATCCTCAACGGCCCGGGGGTCGCCCCCGGCCGCCGGGAGGGGGTGAGCCTCTACGACGTGGCTCCCACGGTCCTCGCCACCCTCGGCGTCCCCGTTCCCGGTGACATGATCGGCAAGGAGATCCGGTGAGGGCCCCGTTCCCTGCGCCCCTGGTCTGGCTGCAAAGGGCCTTTACCGGCCCCCGGGTGCTGGTCACCAGCCTTCCCAAGTCGGGGACCCACCTCGTCATCCAGCCCCTCCACCGGGCGGGGATGGCCCTCCGGCCCATCCTGGAGCAATGGGCTCTCGGCGAAGCGGAGCGGCGGCGCCTCCTCCTCTCGGTCCGCCGGGGCGAGGTCCTCTACGGCCACATCCCCCACGACGGGGAGCGGGCCGTCCTTCTCCGGGAGCGGGGGATTTCGGTGGTGGACCTGCTCCGGGACCCGCGGGACGTGGCCGTCTCCATGGCCCACTACATCCCCGAGCGGGGGGAGGCCCACCGGCTGGGGCCCTACTTTCGGGAGCGCCTTCCCGACTTCGGGAGCCGCCTGGAGGCGTGCATCCGCGGCGTGACCGCCGAGGAGGCGGGGGCCCCGGCGGGCCTTCCGGACCTCGGCTCGCGCTTCCGGGCCTTCTTCCGGTGGGCGGAGGAAGGCGGCGCCTTCCTCTGCCGGTACGAGGAGCTGGCCCGGCGGCCGGGGAACGGCGGCGGAGAGGGGCGGCGGGAGGCCCTGCGGCGGCCCTTCGCCTTCCTGGGCCTTCCGAAATCGGGGAGGGTCTTCGAGCGGGCCCTCCGCTCCCTGGACGAGACCCACGGGGCCACCTTCCGGAAGGGCGGATCCGGCGGGTGGAAAGACCCTTTCACGGCGCGGCACCGACAGGCCCTTGAACGGGTCTTCCCCGAGGGGCTGGAACGGTACGGATACGGCGAGGGGGCGGGCCCGTGCGCCGCCTCCAATGCATAGGAGCGCACCATGGCGGTCAACGGAAAGAACGGCTTCGTCCTCTGGTTCACGGGGCTCTCGGGCTCCGGCAAGTCCACGCTCTCCAAGATGGTGGAGGAGCGGCTCCTGGAGCGCGGCGTCCCGGTGGAGGTGCTGGACGGCGACGAGGTCCGCACCCACCTCAGCAAGGGCCTCGGCTTCTCCAAGGAGGACCGGGACACCAACATCCGGCGCATCGGGTACGTGGCCAAGCTTCTGGCCCGGAATGGCGTCTGCGCCATCACCGCGGCCATCTCCCCCTACCGGGAGATCCGCGACGAGGTCCGGCGCGGCGTGGAGGAGAGGTCCATCTTCGTCGAGTGTTACCTCGAATGCCCCCTCGACGTCCTGGTGGAGAGGGACGTGAAGGGCCTCTACCGAAAGGCCTTGGCCGGAGAAATCCCGCACTTCACCGGCGTCTCCGACCCCTACGAACCGCCCCTCAAACCGGAGGTGGTGGTCCACACCGGCGCCGAGCCCCCGGAACAGTCCTGCGCCCGCATCATCAAGACCCTCGAGATGCTGGAGCTCATCCCGCCCGTCCCCGGCGACGACTACGGGGCCGACGAGGAGGCCGCCGTCGCCGCGAGGCTCAAGGATTTGGGGTATTTGGGGTAGGAAAGGCGGCGTGTAGGAGCGCTCTCCAGCGCACGACCCTCCGGGGCGCCGAGCGGGCCTTAGGGGCATCGGCCTCTGGAGAGGCCTCCTGCAGGTCTTTCCGTGGAAGAAGATGATCGACCTCCACATGCACTCGACCTGTTCCGACGGCACCTTCGCTCCCGCGGAGCTGGTGCGCGAAGCCAAGGCCGCCGGCCTGACCCACATGGCCCTCACCGACCACGACACGGTGGAGGGGATCGAGGAGGCCCGCCGGGCGGCGAAGGAGGCGGGCATCGCCTTCCTGGCCGGCGTGGAGATCTCCGCCGAGTTCCAGCCGGGGACGCTCCACATCCTGGGCTACGGGCTGGACGTTCGCAGCCAACGCCTGCAGAGTCGCCTTGAGGAAGTCCAGCGCTGGAGGCGGGAGCGCAACCCCAAGATCGTCGAGCGCCTGAGGGACCTGGGGCTCCAGGTCACGCTGGAGGAGGTGGCCACCCGGGCCGGCGGAGACCTGGTGGGCCGTCCCCACTTCGCCCAGACCCTTCTCGAGAAGGGGTACGTGAAGAGCCGCCAGGAGGCTTTCGACCTCTACCTCGCCAAAGGCCGCCCCGCCTACGTGGACAAGGTCCGCCTCTCGCCGGAGGAGAGCATCGCCCTCATCCGCGACGCCGGCGGGGTCGCCGTCCTTGCCCATCCCCTCCAGCTGAAGATCGAAGACGGCGAGGCCCTGGAGGCCTTGGTCCGGTCCCTCGTGGAGCAGGGTCTCCAAGGCGTCGAGTGCTACTACCGCAACCATACGGAGGAAGACGAAGCCCGCTTCCTCGCCCTCGCCCGGAAGTATTCCCTCCTTCCCACCGGAGGCTCCGATTTTCACGGCGCCAACCGGCCCAGCATCCGCCTCGGGACCGGCGAAGGGGAACTCCGCGTTCCGCGCGAATGTTGGGAGGGCCTCACCGGCGCCCTTCGCAGGAGCGCTCTGAAGGCCGCAACGGGCGAAGATCGTCCGTCCGATCGGCCTCTGTAGAGGCCTCCTCCAGGGAGAAGAAGCATGTCGTGGATTCCGCGGCTATTCTCGAAAAGGCCCCGCGCCGTCCTGATCGGCCTGGACGGGGTGCCCTTCACGCTCCTGGAAAAACTCATCGCCGGCGGGGTGACGCCGAACCTCGGCAGGCTGGCCTCGGCGGGGCCCTCCTGCTTCCGCCAGATGGACGCCTCCCTCCCGGAGATCTCGTCGGTCTCGTGGTCCTCGTTCATGACCGGGACCAACCCCGGCCGGCACGGCATCTACGGCTTTATGGACCTGAAGCCGGGGACCTACCAGATGTACTTTCCCAGCTACCCCCACCTCAGGGCCCCCGCCCTCTGGGACACCCTCGGCCGCCAAGGCAAGCGCTCGGTGGTGCTCAACCTTCCCGGAACCTACCCCGCCCGGCCCCACGAGGGCGTCCTCGTCTCGGGCTTTGTGGCCATCGACCTCAAGAAAGCCGTCCATCCGCCCGCCATCCTCCCGACGCTGGAGAAGATGGGTTACCGCATCGACGTGGACACGAGCCGGGCCACCGACGCCGATTTCCTCTACCGGGACCTCGAGGAAACGCTGGAGGCGCGGGAGCGCGCCTTCGACCACTTCTGGAAGGAAGAGAACTGGGACCTCTTCGTGGGAATCATCACGGGGACCGACCGCCTCCAGCACTTTCAGTGGCACGCCGTGGCCGACCCGTCGGACCCCAACCACGAGAGGGCCATGGCCTTCTACCGGCGCGCCGACGCGATGGTGGGCCGCCTGGTGGACCGGCTGGGGTCGGGCGACGCCCTCTACGTGATGAGCGACCACGGCTTCTGCGCCATCGAGACCGAGGTCTACGTGAACCGCCTTCTGGTCCAGGCCGGTTTCCTGAAGTGGGAGAAGGACCCTCCCGACTCCTTCGCCGACATCCATCCCGAGGCCCGGGCCTTCGCCCTGGACCCGTCCCGGATCTACCTCCACCGGAAGGGCCGCTACCCCAAGGGGCGGGTGGAGGAGCGCGAGGTCGCCTCCCTCCGCGAGGAACTCAAGGCCTTCTTCCTGGGCCTCCGGCACCAGGGCCGGCCGTTCATCCGGCAGGTCTTCTTCCCCGAGGAGATCTACGAAGGCCCGCACGTGGACCGGGCCCCCGATTTGGTCCTCCTCACCGCCGACGGATTCGACCTCAAGGGCAACCCCAAAAAGGCCGAAGCCTACGGCCGGACCCACTTCACCGGCATGCACAACCGCCACGACGCCTTCCTCCTCGCCAACCGGCCCCTTCCGGAGAAGCGCCCGCACATCGAAGAGGTGCACGGCCTGCTCCTCAAGGCGCTGGGGCCGGAAGGGGCGTGAGGGAAAGCCCGGGAGAGGGCTCCGCCCGCCCGGTGCCGGCCCGGAAGCCCCTCCGGGCCCATGGGAAGGAAAGCGAGAGGCCATGCTGATCCTGCTGATCACCCTCGACTGTTGGAGAGCGGACCTCGCCTATTCGGAAGAGATCGAGACACCGAACCTCGACTCGCTTCAGGAAGAGGCCGTCACATTCCTGCGGGCCTATGCCCATGCGAATACGACCCTGCCTTCCCACGTCACCATGCTCACGGGACTGCTGATGCCGGAAACGGGGGTCGTCCAGAATTTCCAGGAGCCCCCGCCGGAAACGCTCTTTCTACCCTCCTGGTTCCAAGAACGCGGGGAACCAGCCGCCGGGTTTGTGAGCATTGATTTCCTGGATTCCCTTTACGCTGCCAAGATCGAAAAGCCCGACCCCTTCTTCCAACTTCCGCGGATCAGGGCCGTGAAGAAGATTGTCAAGAGTCTTGGTTTGCGTGGTGAGCGGAGAGAGGCATCTGCTACCCTGCGAACCGCCTTCCGATGGCTTTTGGAGAAGCGCCGCGGTTTCTGCTGGGTTCACCTCTTTGATTCTCACAAGATTTACCAGGCAAGCCCTCGGTGGCAAAAACGCTACAACGTTCCTTTGGACAGATCCGAGGTGGGCCTTGGCAAAGAACTGCAAGAGGCGGGTCTCACGCGGCCTTACCCCCTCGAAGGAGACCGGCACAGGCTAAGGTATTACCCCTAGATGTACAAGGCTTCCCTTTCTTACGTGGACGAAATGCTGGGAACCTTTTTTGGCGAATTGAAAAGGACTCGCCTTTGGGACGATACGCTTCTGGTCGTCACGGCGGATCACGGCGAGAATCTCTGTGAACACGGCGTTTATTGTGATCATCCGCTCATCTTTGACGAAACCATTCACGTTCCTTTGTGGATCAAATTCCCGGGGAACGTTGAAGCCGGGAAAGAATGCGAGTTTCCCGTGGGTCACGAGGATCTTGTTCCAACGATCCTCGCGCTCGCCGGTGCTCGCGAGGAGATCTGGCCGGGACGTGGGCGGAATCTTCTCGAAATCCTGAGTCGGGAGAACCCGGGGGAAGGAAGAGTGATCCTTTCTTTCCACAACAAGATGTTTCAAGGTTCTGTCCGCACGGGGCAATATGTCTGGATTGAAAACCTGGACTTGCAAGGCGTCAGACCGCACATGATCCATCTCTACAAAGATACGGGACTTTTTGACGCCCATGGCCAGAAAATCACCGACTCCGCCCTGGAGGAGAAGCTCCATGAAGAGTTGCGAGGCTTTCTGAACCGATGCGCCAACCGATTCAGCCCGCGCGATCTGAAAGATGAGCACATCCGGTCCCGATTGAAAGACCTCGGATACATTGAATAACGAAAGGATTCGCCCTCGAGGATCCAACATGCAAGAATTACCGCTGGATCAAGCGGCCCTTCCTATAAACAAGACCCCCCACGACAGGCTGTTCAAAGACGTCGGGGTGCAAGGCGGATGGGCCTGGATCTTGAACCTAGCAGGCTCCAGCCTCCGGTACTTCAATGCGCTGCTTTTGGCCAGGATGCTCGGGCCGTGGGGTTATGGTCTTTTTTCCTACGCGGTGAGCGTGGTGACCGTTAGCGTGGTTCCCGCTTCTCTGGGCATGGGCATCGCGCTGGTTCACTTCTTGGCTGGAAAGCGCGCAAAGGAAGATTGGGCCTCTTTTCGATGGTTTGTCCAGGTTTCCTGGAAATTGTCCCTTGCTGGAAGCCTTGCTGCGAGCTTCGTCGTCTTCTTTGAGAGCGGGTGGATCGCGGAGTCTATTCTTCACAACGTCGGCTATCAGATCCCTCTGGCTGGACTCGCCCTTTCCATCCCCTTTCTGGTCCTTTTCAACTTGGCGTCCGGCGGGCTACAGGGCCTGCATGCGATTCGCCGAAAGGTCTTTATTGAAAGGGTGGCCCACCCACTCCTCTATGCCATTCTTCTGGCCGGACTGGCGTGGCATTTTCCTTCGCTGGAGATGGTGGCCGCCTGTTTTTTTCTTTCGGCCGGCGCCGTGTTCGCTTTTGGGTGGGGCCTGTACTGGAGTCGGTTGAGGGACCTTCCCTTGAACCTTCCCCCGCGACCTGCCTGGCGTGATCTCTTCCGCTTCTCCGTCCCCGTCCTTTTCCTTCAGCTCCTCAACTACTTCCTTCTCTGGTCCGACGTGCTGGTGATGGGCCTCTTCGCCAGCCCGTCGGAGGTGGGGATCTACACCGTGGCCTCCCGGCTGGCCACGGCGGTGAGCATGCCCACGGAGGCCCTTTCCGCCTCGCTGGCCCCCTCCTTCTCCGCCCTCACCGAAACGGGGGACCGGAAGACCCTGGGCGACCTCTACCGGACCTCCACCCGGTGGATCTTCCTCGCCTCCACGGCCATCGCGCTGGGGCTGATCCTGGGCGGGGAGCCCGTCCTTCGGGCGGTCCGGCACGAGTACGCCGCCGGCTTTTCCGTCCTGGTCCTCCTCTCCCTCGGCCAGGCCCTCTCCGGCTCCTTCGGCGCCAACGGGACCCTCATCACCATGACCGGGCATCCCAAGGTCAACCTCGTGAACGCCGTCTTCTTCGGCCTGGGAAACCTCGGCCTGATGTTCCTGCTGGTCCCCCGGTACGGCGCCATCGGCGCCGCCACCGCCGCGGCCCTCTCCCTCGCCCTCGTGAACGTGGTGCGGGCCCTGGAAATCTGGGCCCTTCTCCGCATCGCCCCGTGGGACCGGAGTCTCCTCAAGCCCCTGGCCACGCTCATCGCCGCCGCCGCGGGGGGAGCGGCGGCGGCCCGCTTCCTCCATCCGCTGGCGGGGCTCACGGTGGGGCTTCCCGGGTACGCCCTCCTCTGGCTCCTCCTCGGCCCCGCCCCCGAGGAGCGGGAGTTGCTGAGGAAGTTCGCGGAGAGGCTGGGATGGAAACGGGGGGCGGCATGAGGCGGAAAAGGGAAGCCGCCGGCGTGGGGCAGGGGAGGCATGGCGCGGGCGGGCGACAAAGCCACCGACGGCGTGAAAACACGCCTGTCCAAGAAAAGCTGCTAGGCTCTCGTAGAAGCCAGGCGGTACGGGCGCCGCGCCTCAGGCGCGTCTGGGGAGGCCTCAATCGGGCGCTTCCGCGCCAGCGCGTCCGCGCTCCGCTTGATGGCCTCCCGGCGCCCTTCGGGCGCCCCGTCCCGCTCGTGCCCGCACACCGATCCCGCCCCCCACTCTCTTTGGATTGAGGCCGCAAGTCCCGGACCTTGGGCTTTGTCGGACTTCGGCGTTCGAATCCTCAACGTACCTAAGTACGCCTCCGGTTCGCCCGCCTCGTCCTCCTCGCCCAAGGCCCAATCCTGCGGCCTGCCTTTCACCCTCCGCTTCGCTCCGGGTGAAAGGCGGGAAACCTCCCCGCATAGGATTTTGGACAGCAGTGTCGTGAAAAGGTGGAAACCATGAATTGCTGGAGACCTCGCTCCAGGCCCCCGCGGACTTCCGTCCTTCGGGAAGTTCCTTTGTGGCGCTCCCCGAAGGTCCTGGGTTCGACTTCTCCGGGCCCCCTCCCATGACCCGCCCCCTTCTCGTCATCGGCCTCGACGGCGCCACCTGGGACCTCATCGGCCCCTGGGCGGAGGCGGGGGAGCTGCCCTTCTTCCGCCGCCTCCTCCAGGAAGGGGCGCGGGGCCCTCTCCGCTCGGTGACGCCCAACCTGACCCCTCCCGGCTGGACCACCGCCTTCACCGGCGTGAACCCCGGCAAGCACGGGATCTTCGACTTCTTCACGCTGGATGCGGGGGCGGAGGCCCTCCGGGTGGTCTCCAGCGCCGACCGGCGCGCGCCGGCCCTGTGGGAGATCCTCTCGGCCGCCGAGCGGCGGGTGGGGGTCTTCAACGTCCCCTGCACCTACCCCGCCGACACCGTGAGCGGATTCTTCGTGACCGGCATGGGGACCCCGGCGCTGGAAGGTCCCTGGACCCATCCCGCCGCCGAGGGGGAAGCCATCCGGCGGGACTTCCCGGCCTTCCGGGCGGGGGCCGACCCCAAGCCCATCGCCGAGGGGCGCCTGGAGGCGTACCTCGACGACCTCTACGCCCTCACCGAGATCCAGGAGCGCCTCTTCCTGGACCGGGCGAGACGGTACGGGTGCGACGTCGGTATCTTCGTCTACGACGACGTGGACCGGGTGATGCACTTCTTCTGGCGCTTCATGGACGAAAACCATCCCCGCCACGAGAAGGCCCCCGAGCGCCTCCGGAACGCCATCCGGAGTTACTACCGGAGGCTGGACGAGGGAATGGAGCGGATGTGGGAAGCGTGGGGGACCGGCGCCGACCTCTGCGTCCTCTCGGACCACGGCTTCGGCCCCCTCCATACGGACGTCTTCCTGAATCGCATCTTCGCCGACCGCGGTTTTCTCGCCCCCCTCCCCCTGGCCGCCGAGCTGATCCGCAAGCCCCTCTGGAAGAGGGCCGCGCGAGTCCTTGTCCCCCAGGGCCTGCGGACCTGGTTCCGCCGCAACGTGAAGGCCTCCCCCCTGGGGAACCCCCTGGGCTGGATCGACTGGGAGAGGACCCGCGCCTTCTACGCCTCCGTCTCGGGCCGGAGCGTCTACCTCAACGTGAAGGGACGCCAGCCCCGGGGGACGGTGGAACCGGGCGCCGAGTACGAAGCGGTGAGGGCCCAACTTCGGGAGCTGCTTCTCTCCCTGAAGGATCCATCCACCGGCGAAAGAATTGCACGGGATGTGCACTTTCGTGAGGAGGTCTACAGAGGCCCCTTCGTGGAGCAGGCCCCCGACCTCGTGATCCAGGAGGACGGCCGGTACGCCTACCGGGTGGACTGGTCCGAGCGCGCCTTCGCCCCCGCCTCCCAATACGGCGTGGACAAGTCGGGCTCCCACCGCCGGGACGGCATCCTGCTCCTGCACGGGCCTTCCTTCAAGGGCGCCACCCTCGAGGGGGCCGCCCTGGAGGACGTGACCCCCACCCTCCTGGCCGCCGCCGGCCTTCCCGCGGGGGAGGAGATGGACGGCCGCGTTCTCGAGGAGGCCCTCCGCGTTCCCCCGCCGGCCGGCCGGGCCTCCTACGCCGCCCTGCGCGGCGGAAAGGGTTCCTCGCTGGACGCGGGCGAGGAGGCCGAGCTCGCCGAGCGCCTTAAAGGGCTGGGGTACATGTAGCTTCGAAGGGGACCTGGATCGTGATGAGGTGATGAGGTAATGAAGTGATGAGGCGGAGGGCGAAGATGGCTGGAGGGAGCGGACCGTTGAAAATGGATGAGGGGAAAGGCCGGCCGGTCGCGGAGCCGCTGGGAGAGTATGCAGGCATGCGCCCCCATGAAAGGCTCGACTGTTGGAAGTTGGCCATGGACGTGGTGGAGGAGGTGTACAGAGTGACGAAGACTTTCCCCAAGGAGGAGACTTACGGCCTTGCCTCTCCAATGCGAAGGGCCTCCGTCAGCGTGCCGGCCAACATTGCGGAAGGTTCGGCCCGGAAAACGGATCAAGAGAAGAAACAGTTCTATTACATTGCGAGGGCTTCGCTCAGCGAGCTGGAGACTCACGTGGAGATTGCGCGAAGGTTACAGTTCATGCCGGACGATGCGGTTTCCCTCCTTCAAAAGCAGTGCAGCCGCATAGCCGCCATGATCAACGGGATGGTCAGAAAATGAACCGCGTTGCCCTGTCTTTCTCCCTCATCCCCTCATCCCCTCATCACCTCATCTCGTCTCCCCAAGGCCTCCTTCCATGACCCGCCTCGTGGTTCTCGGTTTTGACGGCGCCACGTGGGAGCTGCTGGACCTGCTGGCGCAGGCCGGCAGGATGCCCAACCTGGCGGCTCTGCTCAAACGGTCGGTCCACGGCCCCTTGCGCTCGGCCCACCCGCCGGTGACGGCCCCCGCGTGGGTTTCCATCGCCACGGGCGTGAACCCCGGCCGCCACGGCTGCTTCGATTTCAACCGCCCCGACGGGGCCCTCTCCCGGCTCCGTCCCCTGCAAGCGTGGGACATCGCCGAGAAGACCCTCTACGAAATCCTGGCGGAGCGGGGTCGGCGGGTGGTCCTCATCAACCTCCCCGTGACCTACCCGCCCCTCACCGCGGAGCCCACCCTGACCTCCCTCCTCACCCAGGGGGACAACGCCGTCTTTCCGCCGTCCCTCAAGGAGCGCTACCCCCTGCTCCAGGGCTACCGGGTCTTTCCCGACGCGCGGCTGCGGGCGCGGGGGGAGTCGGAGGCCTACCTCCGGGACATCCGCCACGTGGAGACGGCCCGCTTCGACGCCGTCCGCTCCCTTTGGCAAGAGCCCTGGGACCTTTTCTTCGCGGTGATCTCGGGGACCGACTGGGTGAGCCACGAAGCCTTCCCCGACCTCGCCGAGGGCCGCCTGGAGCGTTGTCCCCAGGCGGTGGGGATGTTCGAGGACGCCGACCGGGTGCTGGGCTGGATCGCCGAGCGGCTGGGCCCGGACGACGGTCTCCTGCTGGTGTCGGACCACGGCTTCACCACCGCAAAGGGGGCCTTCTACCTCAACGAATGGCTCATGGAGCGGGGCTTTTTGGAGCCCGACTACGCCCGCCCCGGCTTCCCGCCCAGCCACCGGATGGAGGAGGAGGCCCAGCGGGCCCTGGGCCAAAACGCGCGAACCTTTCCGGCGGCCGTTCTCCGGGCGGTGCACCGGCGGAGCACCGCCCGCCTCTTGGCCAAGGTCTACCGGCGGCTGGGCGGCTCCTGGCCCCTCTTCTTCCGCCCGGACCCGGAGCGGAGCACCGCCTCCACCCTCACGGCCGAGTGCCACGGCATCACCCTTCACGAGCAGGGGGCCTTCGCCGACGGCACCGTCCCGGCCTCCCGTGTGGAGGAGACCCTGGCCGCCCTGGAGGAGGCCCTGGCGGGCCTTCGGGACCCCGACGGGGAACCGGTCTTCCGCAGCGTCCGGCGCCGCGAGGCGGTCTACCACGGTCCCCGGACGGCCGAGGCCCCCCACCTCCTCCTGGAGCCCGCCCGGTGGGGGGTGGCCGCCGCCGTGAAGGCCCTGAAAAACATCCCCTTCGTTCCCCACCGGACGGGAATCCACGCCTCCCAGGGGATTCTGCTCGCCCACGGCCCGGGCCTGGCGGAGGGGCGCCTGGGCCCGGACCTGCTGTCGGTCACCGACGTGGCCCCGCTGGTTTTCTACCTTCTGGGGGAGCCCGTCCCCGAGGGCCTCGACGGCCGCCTCGTACCCGACCTCTTCTCCCCCGGCCGCCTCGACGCGGCCCCGCCCTCCTACGCCCCCGTCGGCCTCCCCCAGCGCGGCCGGGGGGACCTCGACGGCGAGGCCATCCAGGAAAGGCTGCGGGGACTGGGGTACATGGGGTGATCGGTGGACGGCCGGGAAAATAGGGCGATGAGGAGTGAAGCGCGCGCCGCCGGGCCGAAACCGGGCCTCGAGAGGGCGTTCGTCTTCGACTCTCCCACCCCCCTCCTCACCGGCTCACGAAGATGACCGATCCAGCCCAATCGAGCCTGGCCATCGTCCTCCTCACCTGGAACGGCCGGGAGGACACGCTGGCGTGCCTGAAAAGCCTGGAGACGGCGGGCTTTCCCGCCCCGCCGGACGCCGTGGTGGTGGTGGACAACGGCTCGGAGGACGGGACGCTGGAGGCGGTGGCGGAACGCTTTCCCTGGGCGGAGCGGATCCAGAACGGCGCCAACCTCGGCTTCGCCGGGGGGAACAACGCCGGGCTCCGGTGGGCCCTGGAGCGCGGATACGGCGCCGTCCTCCTCCTCAACAACGACACGGAGGTGGAGGCGGGGGCCCTGCCCCTTCTTCGGGAGGCACTCCGGGACCCCACAGTGGGCGCCGTCCAACCGCTCCTGGTTTCCTTCACCGACCCCACACGCATCGACTCCTCCGGCATCGAACTCTTCTCCCTCCCGGGTGCACGGGACATGCACATCGGAGGGCCGGCGGAGGAGGTCGGCGCCGAGCCCCGAGAGGTCTTCGGATGCTGCGCCGCCGCCGCCCTCTACCGCGCCGAGGCCCTCCGGAAGGCGGGCCTGCTGGACGAGGACTTCTTCGTCCTCCTGGAGGACGTGGACCTGGCCTTCCGCATCCGCCTGGCGGGGTACCGGGCCCTTCTGGTTCCCCAGGCGCGGATCCGCCACAAGCGGGGGATCAGCGCCCAGGGCCGCCTCTCGGGGGAGAAGAAGTACCTCCTGCACCGGAACATCGCGGCCCTCGCCCTGCGGTACTGGCCGGCCCGGTACCTCCTGCAGTACGGGCCCTTCCTCGTCAAGGGGGCCCTGTGGGGATTCTGGAAGGCCCTGCGGACGGGGAGGGGCAGGGCCTGGGCGGGACTCATGACCCGGTCCATGGCCCTAAGGCGGCAGCACCGGCGGAACGGCAGGTGGAGGGATATCCAGGAACGCTGGATGCGCCCCCTCGGCTGGGGATACTACCCCCGCAAGGTTCGGGAGCGTCTCGGCGGCCCACCGGCCATTCCGTGACGCCCCAAAAGATGGCGGTTCAAGGCAGAAAAAGAAAAGATTGGAACAACGAGGTCGGGGAGATCGGGAGGGGGCTCTTCACTCTTTACTTTCACAGGGAGATCGGGGAGATCAGAGAGGTTTTTACTCTTCACTTTTGACTCGCAAACTTCTCGCTCATCAAGACAGGATTTTTCCCCCATGGTCATTCAACCTCCCAAGATCGGTGTCGTGATCCTCAACTACAACGGAGCGGAGGAGACCCTCCGGTGCCTGCGGTCCCTTCGGGCCTCCCGGGGCGGGGAGCGCCGCGTCTGGGTGGTGGACAACGGCTCCGCCGACGGATCTCCGGAACGCATCCCGCCCGAACTCCAGGAGGGCGAGGTCTTCCTCGAAACGGGGGCCAACCTCGGCTACGCCGGCGGCAACAACGCCGGCATCCGGGAGGCCCTTCGCTGGGGCGCCGACTACGTCCTGATCCTCAACCCCGACGTGGTAGTGGAACCGGACTTCCTTCCGCCCCTCCTTCGGGCGCTGGAGGCTTCCCCACGGGCCGGCATGGCCTGCCCGCTGGTTCTCCAGGAGGACGGCTCCACGGTCCAGTCCCTGGGAGGAGAGGGAAGCCTCTGGACCGGCCGCTTCGCCCGCCGGCTCTACGGGACGCCCCTCTCCAGCCTCCGGGAACCCCGTTGGGCCGAAGTCCTGTTCCCCCACGGCGCCTGCGTTCTCGTGCGCCGCGCCCTCTTCGAGGAGGTCGGGCTCCTGGCGGAACCCTACTTCCTCTACTACGAGGACGTGGAGTTCGGCCTGCGGGCAAGGCGGGAGGGCTTCGCCACCCTCGCCATCCCCCAGAGCCGGGTGCACCACAAGGACACCACCGAGGCGGGGGCCAAGAGCCCCCTCGTCTCCTACCTGGGCACCCGGAACGCCGCGTGGGTGGTGGCCCAGTACGGTTCCTTCCCCCAGCGCCTCGCCTTTCTCCTGCTTTCGGCCTACCTCCGCTGGCCGCTCCGCTTCCTCGCCCGGCTGTTCCGCGGCCAGTTCCGGGCCGCCGGGGCGGTGGTCCGGGGCGGGTTCCACGGGCAGTTCCGGAAGGAGTGGCGGGCGGGGGCCCACCTCGCCGTGCCCTGGGAGGGCCGCCGCCGGGTCCTGGAGCCCCTGCCCTGACGGGGTTCCCGCCCGGCGGCACCGCTTCCAAACGGGGGGCGTGTTCGGTGGATGGGGAATTTGTCAAGGTGGGAAGCGAGGGTGGATAGACCGTTCCCACTTGACAGGCCCCCATTTCTGACCTAGTATTCTCGTGCGGTATACCAGAAAACCCAAAGAAGACGGGCCGGCCGGATGGTCGCCGCAGGTCTTTGGGAAGCCGCGAGAGCCGAGGGGAACCGGCATGGCAGAAGCGCCGCGGGACGGCGGGAGCTACGAGGCCCCGCCGTCCGAGTACCCGGAAGGCAACCTGGACCTGGGTGCCTACCTGCGTCTCTTTCTCGAGTACCGCTGGTGGATCGCCGGCGTGACCCTGGCGGCGGTGGTGGCGGGGGCCCTCTACGCCTTCCTCGCCACCCCCGTCTACACCGCCACCGCCACCCTCTTCCTGGACCGCGGCCAGCAGAAGGCCCCCAAGGAGCTGGGCAACGTCGTCTCGACGGACCTGACGGTGGAGCTCTTCTACAACTCCCAGGTGGAGATCATGAAGAGCAAGGAGGTGGCCCAGCGCGCCTTCGAAAAGTGCGGCCTGGCCCGCCATCCCCTCTTCGCCGGAGAGGAAAACCCGCTGGAAGCCTTCCGAAAGATGATCACCGTCCAGCGGAAGCGGGAGAGCGCCCTCTTCACCGTCTCCGTCACGGCTCCCGACCGGGAGAACGTCGCCGCCTGGGCCAACGCCGTGGCCGACGCCTACGACGAGGTGACCCTCCAGAACCGCCTCAAGATCCTCAGGGAGGCCGACCGCCTCATGGGGGAAGAGGCGGCCAAGATGGAGAAGGAGTACCAGCGCCTCAAGCGGCTCTACGGTGACCAGCTCGCCGCCTCCGGATCGTACTTTCCCGAGAACCAGAAGGAGATCCTGGACAAGCGTATCGAGACGCTGGAACTGAAGCGGGGCGACGTGGAGGTCCGCTACCGGGAGGTTTCGTCGGTGGTGGACCAGGTCTCGGCCATCCAGAGCCACGGGGGAGACCCGGTGCCCCTGCCCTCCACCGCCGTGGACCCGGCGCTCCAGGATATGACCCAGCAGTACAACGACATGGTCCGGGACCTCTCCCGCCTGCTGGTGAAGTTCACTCCCCAGCACCCCGACGTGGTGAGCCTCCGCTCCCGCATCGCCCGGCAGGGGGAGGCCATCCTCACCACCTACCGCCACCAGCTCGCCGCCTTGAGCGCCGAGCGGGCCTCCCTGGAAGCCGATCTGGGGCGCCTGAAGGCGGAGGCCATCGCCGCCACCCAGCGGTCGGGCTCCTCCGAATCCCTGGCCGCCGGCGTGGAGGCCATGCGGAAGTACATGGAACTTCTCGTGGAGAAGATGCGGGAGGTGGACGTCGCGGCCAACCTTCTCTCCAACACCGTCCAGGTGGTGGACCGGGCCGAGACCCCCACCAGCCCCAGCCGGCCCAAGAAGCGGATGGTCTTCCTGCTGGCTCTCCTCCTGGGGCTCATGGCCTCCACCGGATCGGTGCTCCTCCTCAACCTGGTGGACCAGCGGATCAAGGACCCCGACGTCATCGAGAAGCGAACGGGCCTGCCCCTCTTCGCCGTCCTGCCCCGCCACTCGCCGGAGAACCACTCCTTCTCCGTGGAGGCCTTCCTCAACCTGCGCACTTCGCTGGTCTACGCCAGCGACCACAAGGCCCGGAAGACCTGGATGGTGGCCTCGGCCTCTTCGGGCGAGGGCAAAAGCACCGTCGTCGCCAACCTGGCCATCACCCTCGCTTCGGCCGGGGAAAAGGTCCTCCTGGTGGATTCAGACCTGCGCAAGCCGTCCCTCCACCGGTACTTTGGGGTGGAGCTGGAGCCGGGCCTGGCGGGCTACCTGGCCTCGGAGGAGGAGGACGTCGCCCCCTTCCTCAAGGATCCGAAGAAGGAGAACCTGGCCCTCCTCACGGCCGGCAAGGTCCCCGCCAATCCGCCCATCCTCTTCGACATGGAGAAGTTCCACCGCTTCCTGGTGGACTCCCGTTTGCGGTACGACTGGGTCCTCTTCGACGCGCCGCCGGTTCTGGCGGTAACCGACGCCCTGGTGCTGGCCAGCCACGTGGACGGGGTGCTCCTCGTCGCCCGCCACCGGGACACCCACCTTCCGCTGGTGGAACGGACCCTCGCCGAGTTCGCCCGCATCGGCCGGGAGGTGGCCGGCGGCGTGCTCAACGACTTCGAGCTGGCGCGGAGTTCCTACTACTACAACTACTACAGCCGCCACTACCGCTACTACTACGGCAAGGACGCTCCCCTGGCCTGGTGGCAACGCCTGTGGAAGGCCGCCACGGGCCGGAGGCCCCGCGGAGGAGGGTCCTCCATCCTATGACCGGCACCTGGGCGCCCTCCATGGATGATCCTCGAAAGGCGTGTACACTCCCCCCGGCCCCGGAGCCGGCGTGCCGCCCTGTTTCCTCCCGGAAGGGGAGGTAGGGCCCGGAAGACCCTCGCGGTTGTCCGGGCCGAAAAAGAGCCTCATATTAACTGCTTAAGTGGCGGAGCAGGGCCCGGGGAAAAGTGGTAGATTCCGTGAATTCTTGCCAGATCCGAGACGAACAACGAGGCGGCCGGGGCCCGGCTTCCGAGGCACCCCCGCCCCCCGCCTTTCCCGACGAGGAGCTTCCCTGCTTCCGCTAACGGCAGCCCTCGGGGCCATCTTGCTCTTCTCGGTCTTCGCCTTCGCCGCCGTGGAACCGTGGGCGGCGGCGGCGGTGGAGGCGGCCCTCTTCCTCCTGGCGGGGGCGGCCTTCCGGGACAACCGTTTTCTCCGCCTGCCGGAGAAGCTGCTCGTCCCCTTCGCGCTGGTGCTCCTCCTGTCCCTCACCGCCGCCCTTCAGCTCGTCCCGCTTCCGCGGGCCCTCTGGGCAATCGCCGGCGACGAGCGGGCCACCCTGGCCTCCGAGGCCGCCCGGGCGGAGGTCCTGCTCCGGTCCGAGCCCTACCGGACCGACGCCCTCACGGGAGCGGTTCTGCCGGAGGACCGGGACCCGGTCCTGACGCCGCCTCCGCCGGGATGGATCCCCGCCACCTTCGCCCCCCGGGCCACGGCCCGGGCCCTGGTGGCGCTGCTGGCCTTTCTGGCCTTTCTCCTCCTCCTGGAACGGGCGGCGGAGAACGGCCGGGAGGACCTCCGGCGGCTGGCCCTGGCCACCGGCATCGCCGGGGTGGCGGCGGGGGCCTTCGCCCTGGTGCAGTTCCGGCCCGGGGCCCAGAAGGTGCTGGGGGTGCGGGAGAGCGTCCACGCCGCCTCGGCCTTCGGGCCCTTCATCAACGAGAACAACGGCATGGGCTTCGTCAACCTGGCCCTCTGCCTCCTCTACTACCTGCTCTACCGCAAGGCCCGGGAGAACCCCCACCCCACCAACCGCCTGGGCCTTCTGGTCCTGGCTTCGGCTTTGGCGGCCTTTCACGGGGCCCTTCTTTTGATCCGGACCACCGGCGCCGGCTTCTGGACGCCCCTTCTCCTCCCCGTGATCCTGGCCCTCCGCCTGCTGAAGGAGCGGCCGCGGGCCCTTCGGGCCGCCTCCGCCCTCTTCTTTGCCGCCCTCGCCCTGGCCGGGGGGGCCATGCTCCTCTGGGGCTTCACCGACCTCCACGGGCGGATGGGCATCTGGAAGAACGCCCTCTCCGGCGGGCACCTCCTGTTGGGCAACGGCCTCGGAGCCTTCGCGGAGCGCTTCCCCTCGGTCCTCGAGGACACGCCCACCCGCAGCGCCGTGCTCTGGCTCTACCCCGAGAACGAATACCTGCAGCTCCTCTTCGAGGGGGGGATCGCCGGCGCGGTGGCGGGCCTGGCCGCCCTCCTCTGGGTCTTCCGGCTGGGGGTGGAGGCCCTGGCGGCCCGCGGCGGCGCCTTTCTGCTGGTACCGGCCCTCTGGGGCGAGGCCCTCCACGCCGTCACCGACTTCCACTTCCACCTCTGGCCGGTCCTCTTCGCCTACACCCTGGCCGCGGCCCTGGCGGCGGGAGCGGCCAACCGGTCGCGCCGGAGTCCCCGGAGGAGCGGCGGCTCCGAGGCGCCCCTACCGTGAGGCGGTCACCCTTTCCCCGGATCCTCGGGCCCCTTCTCGGTGTCCTGCTGACCGCCGCGGCCGTGGTTCTCCACCTGCCGGCCCTGGAGCGGCGCCCCTCGCCCTTCGCGCGGGGGGCCTACGCGGTCCTGGCCCGGGCCGAGGAGGACCTGGCGGCGGGCCGGTTTTCCGATGCCCTCCGCCGATTCCGGGCGGCCTACGTCCGCACCCGCCACGAGGCCCAGTCGGGCTTGGCCGAGCGGGTCCGCAACCGGGTGGCCCTCGCCGGGAAGGAGCTCCTCCGGCGGGACCTTTCCCTCGCCTGGCCCTTCCTGGAGGCCTTCGCCCTCCTCTCGCCCGACTTTTCCCGGGACGCCGCGGCGGCCGAAGAGTGGGCCCTGGAGGCAACCCGGGGCCGCGCCACCCGATTCTCTTACGACCTGCTCCGGGCCGACGGCCGCACCTACTGGGGGGCCGCCCCCGAGGCCGAGTGGACGGGCCTCTGGCCCCTCTGGAAGTCCTGGTACCGCTTCACGAAGAAGAGCTTCGCCGCGACGGCGGCCCTGGAGGCGAAACCCGGCTGGCCCGTCCGCGCCTTCGCCCTGGACGTGACCCTGGACCTCGCCGGCGGGTCCCTGCCCTTCCCCTCCCGGCTGGAGGTTTCGGGACCCTTCGCCCCCGGCACCGCCCTCCTCTTCGGGGACCGCGGCCCCCTGCGGGAGGTCCCCCCGGGGGGACCCGGCCGCTGGACCGTCGCCGACGCCGCTTCGCGGGCGGGCCGCCTGCCCTCCCGGCTCCTCTTCTTCACCGACGCCGTTCCCCCCCGAAGGGGGCTGTCGGTCCGGCTGGTCCGCGAATACCGGCCCCTCTTCCCATAGGAAATCCCGGCGGAGAAGGGTGCCGCCTCCGATGGCCCGCCGCGGGCTTCCGTTCCGCCAGAATTCCCCGGTCCGGCCGGGGACGGATGATCCAACGCCATGACCCGTAACGTCCTCGTCACCGGCGGCGCCGGCTACATCGGCTCCCACGCCTGCAAGGCCCTGCGCCTCGCGGGGTACACGCCGGTGGCCTATGACAACCTCTCCCGCGGCCATGAATGGGCCGTCAAGTGGGGGCCGCTGGAGGAGGGGGACACGAGGGACGGCGCCCGCCTCCGGGAGGTTTTGAAGCGCCACCGCCCCGAGGCGGTCCTCCACTTCGCCGCCTACACCTACGTCGGCGAGTCGGTGGAGCGCCCGCTCCTCTACGCCGCCAACAACGTCGCGGGGACCGTCTCGCTCCTCGAGGCCTGCCTCGAAGCGGGCGTCCCGCGGGTGGTCTTCTCCAGCACCGCCGCCGTGTACGGCGTTCCCGAGACGGTCCCCATCCCCGAAAGCCATCCGCGCCGCCCCATGAACCCCTACGGCCGGACCAAGGCCTTCCTCGAAGACCTTCTCGCCGACGCCTTCGCGGCCCACGGGCTGGCCTCTTTTTCCCTGCGGTACTTCAACGCCGCCGGGGCCGACGAGGACGCCGACACCGGCGAGGCCCACGACCCGGAGACCCACCTCGTCCCCCTGGCCCTGCAGGCCGCCCGCGGCGCCTTGCCCCGCCTCACCCTTTACGGCGACGACTACGACACCCCCGACGGGACCTGCATCCGGGACTACGTTCACGTCAGCGACCTGGCCGAGGCCCACGTCCTGGCCCTCAAGAGCCTCGAGAAGGCCCCCCGGGCCGCCGCCTGCAACCTGGGCATCGGCCGGGGCTTTTCGGTGAAGGAGGTGGTCCGGGCCGCCGCCGAGGTCACGGGCCTTCCCATCCCCGTGGAGGTGGGCCCCCGCCGCCCCGGAGACCCCCCCGTCCTCGTCGCCGACCCGGCCCTCGCCGGGAAGGAACTGGGCTGGACGCCCCGCTTCACCGACCTCCACGCCATCCTGGAGACGGCCTGGCGCTGGATCCTCCTGAAGCCGTGAGGGCCGCGAGGCCCGGCGGATGCCCATCCTTCGGTGGCCGAAAAAAGGCCCGGAAAGGCCTTGGAGATAAGGGGGGGCTCGCCGGCCAATCCCCCGTCCAGGGATGGGGGGCATCGGAGCCGGAGGCCAAGACGGCAGGAGGAACGGCGCGAGGCGCGGGGCTTGGCCCATGGGGAAGAACGGTGAACTTTTCGTACTGGAAGAGAGGGCCTTTGCCTTGGATGGCACCCGTGTTCCCGAAGGTCGTGCCAATCCATGGCGAAATCGGGGCGGGCATGGCCGCCCGGCGAGCCATTTCCGGCGTCTTGCCCTTTTCCACTTCAGGCCCTAGAATGGCATCGAGGTTCCCATGGATATCGAAGCGATCCTAAAGGTCCTTCGCCAAGACAACGAAAAGACCCGCCAGCACTTCGACAAGAAGGCGGCGGAGATGGCCCTCCATTTCGACGAAAAGGCGGAGGAAACCCAGCGCCACTTCGACGAAAAGGCCGCCGAGATGCAGCGCCATTTCGACGAAAAAGCGGCGGAGACGGCCCTCCATTTCGACGAAAAGGCGAAGGAAACCCAGCGCCACTTCGACGAAAAGGCCGCCGAGATGCAGCGCCACTTCGACGAAAAGGCGGAGGAAACCCAGCGCCACTTCGACGTCGTCACCGAAAGCCTGCGGGCCGATATCCGCCTCATCGCGGAAGGGCATGGGGTTCTTTCGGAAAAGGTGGACGGTCTGGGAGCGCGGATGGATCGCCTGGAGAGCCGAGTGGACCGTCTGGAAATGAAGGTGGACGTCCTGGACAGCCGTCTGGACCACGTGGAATCCAAACTGGACGGTTTCATCGCGGAGACGCGGACCAACTTCGGAGAAGTGCGCGCCGCCGTCAAATTTTCCTACGCCGAACTCGACCGGCGGGTGAGCCACTTGGAAGCCTTTGTACAGGACCTTTCGGCGCGCCTGCAGCGCTTGGAAGCCCGGGAGCCCGCCTAACCTCCCGTGAATACCCGGTCGAAATGCCCACGGCGCCTTCCGCCCCAAAGCGCGAGGCCCGCACCGCTTCCCTTTGCGGCCCGATCTTTCTGGGGGGTTCTCGATGGACATGCCTCTTGACGCCGCGTCCTTGAAGGCACGCCTGGAATCCCGCGAGGCAACCGTGGCCGTGCTGGGCATGGGCTACGTGGGCCTTCCGCTGGCCATGGCCGCCCACGACGCCCGCTTCTCGGTCCTCGGCTACGACGTGGACCCGGCCAAGGTCGAGAGCCTCAACGCCGGCCGCTCCTACATCCGCCACATCCGCCCCGGCAAAGTCGCCGAGATGGCCTCCTCCGGCCGCTTCCGGGCCACCGGGCGCAGGGAAGACCTGGCCCGGGCCGACGTCCTCGTCATCTGCGTCCCCACGCCCCTCACCCGGCAGCGGGAACCGGACATGACCTTCGTGGACGCCACCACCGAGACCCTCGCCTCGATCCTCCGCCCCGGCCAACTGGTCGTCCTTGAATCCACCACCTACCCCGGCACCACCGAGGAGCGGCTGAAGCCCCGGCTGGAATCGGACGGCCTCCGCTGCGGCCGGGACTTCTTCCTCGCCTTCTCCCCCGAGCGGGAGGACCCGGGCAACCCCCGCTTCGGCACCACCAACACCCCCAAGCTGGTGGGCGGGGTGGACCCGCTCTCGGGGGACCTCGCCGAGGCCTTTTACGGCGCCCTCGTCGAGAAGGTGGTCCGGGTGAAGGACGCGCGGACGGCCGAGGCCGCCAAGCTCACCGAGAACGTCTTTCGGGCCGTCAACATCGCGCTGGTCAACGAACTCAAGATGATCTACGACCGGATGGGCATTGACGTCTGGGAGGTCCTCGACGCCGCCTCCACCAAGCCCTTCGGTTTCATGCGCTTCAACCCCGGCCCGGGATGGGGGGGGCACTGCATCCCGCTGGACCCCTTCTACCTCACGTGGAAGGCCCGGGAGCACGGCATGT
>Ga0272448_1002445_pt1 | contig 23208 bp, 21 predicted proteins | sample YNPCB0191_FD_202220 | JGI IMG/M metagenome (GOLD analysis project Ga0272448, IMG submission 202220) | Hot spring sediment microbial communities from Yellowstone National Park, WY, United States - YNP-CB-019-1 | ecosystem: Environmental > Aquatic > Thermal springs > Hot (42-90C) > Sediment... | reverse complement strand
AGGCGATGGCATCAGCATGGCACGTGAAATAATTTCTTCATTAAAATAAAAATTTATTTTTATGAGAATGAAAATAATTTTGTTGTTTCTGCTGTTTGCTGTAGCCGGCAGTAATGCCCAGCAAAGACCTGAAAATTTCCTTACCCCTGCCGAACAGGCTGAGGGATGGCAATTGCTGTTCAACGGAAAGAATTTTGAAGGGTGGAAAACATTTAACGGAAACACTTCCTGTGAAGGATGGTCGATAGAAGAGGGTTGTATGGTATCGCAAGACATTCATACCGATCATGGCGCCGACATTATTACGGTGAAGGAATTCGGTGATTTTGAGCTTTCGCTCGAATGGAAAATAACACCGGAAGGAAACAGTGGCATCTTTTACCGTGCCCGTGAAGGAAAGGCAGAAGCCATCTATGAAATAGCCCCCGAATATCAGTTGCTCGATGACGAAGGATGGGGAAGTAAAGTCACCGACCTTCAGAAAACAGGAGCATGTTATGCCATGTATGCTCCGCTGTCCGGTAAGAAATTGAACCCGGTAGGGGAATTTAATGTATCGAAGATAGTGGCAAAAGACAGTCTGGTACAACACTGGCTGAATGGCGAAAAGATAGTGGAATATAAAATGTGGAGCGAGGATTGGTATCAGCGTAAAGCGGCAGGCAAATGGAAAAATGCTCCTTATTACGGGACTGAACGTCGCGGCCACATCGGTTTTCAGAATCATGGGAAAAAAGTATATATTCGTAATGTGAAAATAAAACCTTTGTAAAAAAACAATTCCATGGGGCGAAAAATGATTTTTTTTCTGTGCAGTCTTGTTCTCTTTTCCTGTAAACCGGAAAAGAACATCTATGAAACCATTGTTCCTCATCCGCTTTCCATCAAGCTTTTTCGGGGAAGTTTTATGTTTAATGACCACATGGTCATTGTGTGGGATCCCCGTGTGAATGGTTCAGAAAAAACAGCCCGTTATCTTTCAGACCGGATAAAAGATGTATTAAAGTGGAATATCCGTGTGAAGAAAGATGCAGGGAAAAGGGATTATAATTACATAGGATTGTCTTTGTTATCTTCCGCCAACGACCTCGGACGCGAAGGTTATGTGCTTGAAGTCAATTCAGACAGCGTGATGATTTATGCCAATGAAGCCCCCGGATTGTTTTACGGCATCCAGTCCCTTCTTCAGGTGATTGTGATGAATAAAAAAACATTGATGGAAACAGGACTGCTGGAATTGCCCTGTGTGTCGGTAAAGGATAAACCCCGTTTTGCATGGCGAGGAATGCACCTTGATGTTGCCCGTCATTTCTTTGATAAAGCTTTTATAAAAAAATATCTTGATGTGATGGCTTTTCATAAATTGAATGTTTTTCACTGGCATCTTACCGATGATCAGGGCTGGCGCATCGAGATAAAAAAATATCCCCGCCTGACAGAAGTAGGAGCATGGCGAAAGGACAATGGCAACCGGGAATGGAATTATGTTGTGGAACCTGCCGAAGAAGGCAAACCGCGTTATGGAGGTTTTTACACCCAGGAAGAGATCAGGGAGATTGTGAACTATGCCGCAGAACGTCATATTACAGTGGTTCCCGAAATAGAAATGCCCGGTCATTCATGGATGGCGTTGTATGTGTTTCCGGAGCTTTCTTGTACGGGGAAACCATGGAAAAAACCCGATACCGTAGCTTTTGAATTTACCGATCCTTTTTGTGCAGGAAATGAAAAAACATTTGAGTTTATTGAAAATGTCCTTTCGGAGGTCATCGATCTTTTCCCTTCGCCATATATTCACATAGGCGGCGACGAATGCAGGAAAACGCCGTGGGAAAAATGTAAAAAATGTCAGAAACGAATGCAGGAGGAAGGTTTGACAAAGGTCGAAGAACTTCAAAGTTATTTTATCAGAAGAGTGGAAAAATTTGTCAATTCGAAAGGCAGGCAGATCATCGGCTGGGATGAGATTCTGGAGGGAGGAATAGCCCCCGGAGCTGCGGTGATGAGCTGGCGCGGGGAGGAAGGAGGAATAGAAGCTGCACGGCAGGGGCATCATGTGGTGATGGTACCATCCCGCTATTTGTATTTTAAGTCGGCTTACCAATATGATCCTTCCACTGTTCCCCTCCGGGAAACCTATGATTATGATCCTGTTCCTGCTGTGCTTACCGACAAGGAAAAACAATACATCATGGGTGTGCAGGGGTGCTTGTGGACCGAAACTGTGTACTCCGACAGCATTGCCATGGAAAAACTTCTGCCACGCCTGGCAGCCCTGGCAGAAATAAGCTGGCTGCCTGCAGAACAGAAAGATTTTTCCCGCTTTATTTCGTGCCTGCCTTTTCACTATCAGCGTTTTGATGCCATGAACTGGAACTATTATCTTCATGCCCCTTCGGGTGTGGAGGATGACATTTTCTATACCGATCGTTATTTGATTACCCTGTCGTCAGAAATTCCGGGAACCGAAATTCGCTATACTCTTGATGGTTCCGAACCTGTATTGAATTCAACGTTGTATACGGGACCTGTTGAGATAACAGAAAATGCCCTCCTGCAAGCAAGGGCCTTCTTGAAAAACGGAAAAGGGAGTATGGTGAGAACGGCAGTGTATAAAAAAGTTGCCCTGAAAGAACCTGTGAATCCGCCGGCACTCAGGCAAGGGCTCCACCTTACTGTAAGAAAAGGAAACATTCAGCGTCTCGATCAATTGACATCGCTTCCAGTGACAGGACAAGGGAATATCTCCGGTTTTTTAATTCCTGATTCGTTGCAGGGCGACTATTTTGCGATGCAATTCGAGGGATTTATTAAGATAAAAAAGAATGGAGTGTACACTTTTTATTTACGGTCCGACGACGGATCGCGTTTATTTATTGATGATGAGGAGGTGGTTAATTACGATGGTGTGCACGGAGCAGGAGAAGTTTCAGGAAAGATAGCCCTTAAAGCGGGATACCATGCCATCCGGGTAGATTACTTTGAAGCTCGCTATGGGCAAATACTTGAGGTGAAGTGGAAGGATAAAAAAGATGGCGACAAAGAACCTGTTCCTGCTTCCATCTTATATTGTGTTCGTTAAAAAGACAACAACCGGCAACGAAGAAACAGTAAAGATAAATTTTTATCTTTGCATGCAAGCCATCACTCCATGAAAAAAGATTTGACACTGGCAGACGAAACTTTTGATGAACATTTCACCAATGTTTATCATTTGATTCTCGAAGGGGGACTGAAAACGTTCTCCTATGCCATGCTGGATACAAGAGTGAATAAGTGCCTGTTTTTCCAGCGTTATGTGATTGGCGATTTTTCGGAGGAAATTGCACTTGAAAAAATTGAGGAAATATTATCCCGTGATACTTTGCTTGACAAACCTTTTAAGGAAGCTGCTTTTTTATACAAAGGAACAACCTATGCCCTTATTCCTGATGAGTTTTTTTCAAAAGAAGAGGCTAAGAACCTTTATGCTGTGCAAAATACCCTCGGGGAATACGACGAGCTTCACACCTATCCTGTCCGTGCCTTCGGCGCCACCTTATGTTACGCTGTTCCATCACGGTTGTGCGTTTTGCTGAAACGGAAATTGCCCCATTTGCATATTCTTCATGAAAGTGCTGTTTTGCTTGAAGGAGCAAGTCATAACCTCTATGAAGAAGAAATGGTGGTATTGGCAGAAGAGGATTATCTTACCTGTATGATCGTTCACCAGAAGAACATCAGGTTCCTTAATTCTTTTTATTTCCGTGCCCCCGGAGATGTCCTTTATTTCCTTATGGGAGTGTGTACTTCCTGTCAACTTGATCCTGCATCAGTCCGGCTGGCGGTGATGGGTTCCTTTGACAAAAATGCAGAAGTGATAAAGATGATAAAATCTTATTTTCCTCATCTCCGTTTTCTGAAACCCTCCTCTGACATTGAATACAGCTATAAATTCCGTGAACTGGAAAGTCATGAAATGACTCATTTATTGAATGCCTTTGTATGCGTATCATAAGTGGTACTCATAAGGGAAGGCCCATCAGGTTGCCGGCAGTTTTTTATGCCCGGCCCACAACGGATTTTGCCAAGACAGGATTGTTTAATATACTGAGCAACCGGGTTGATTTTTCTTCCATTACGGTGCTGGACCTTTTTTCCGGTACAGGGAGTATTGCGTACGAATTTGCTTCGCGGGGTTGCCCTCATGTGGATTTCGTAGAATCTCATCCCCTTCATTTTTCATTTATCCGGAAAACGGCAGAGACTTTCGGGATGAATGCTTTACGGGGATTTAAAACAGATGCTTTTCTTTTTCTCCGGCGCTCCTCCATCCGCTATGATATTATTTTTGCCGATCCTCCCTATGACCTTCCCGGCATTGAAACACTCCCTTCCCTTGTGTTTGAAAATTCGCTGTTGAAAGAAGGAGGATATCTGATTATAGAACACTCTTCCCGTATCAACTTCGATCATCACCCTTCTTTTATTGAAAAAAGGGAATACGGAAAAGTAAATTTCAGTTTTTTCCGTTAAGGAAAAGAAATCAGAATTCACAGTTTTTGGGCGTCCGCGCAAAAGGAATTACATCGCGGATATTGCTCATGCCGGTAACGAAGAGCATAAACCGTTCAAAACCTAATCCAAAACCACTGTGAGGAGCTGATCCATATTTGCGTGTGTCGAGATACCACCACAAATCTTTCATGGGTAAATTAAGCTCTTCGATGCGTTTTTTCAGTTTTTCATAATTTTCCTCACGCTCAGAACCGCCGATGACTTCTCCGATTTTGGGAAACAACACATCCATGGCTCTTACCGTCTTGCCATCGTCGTTTTGTTTCATATAAAACGCTTTGATTTCTTTCGGATAATCAGTGAGAATTACAGGGCGTTTGAAATGTTTTTCCACAAGAAAACGTTCATGCTCTGATTGCAGGTCAATACCCCATTTCACCGGAAATTCAAAGGATTGTCCTGATTTTTCAAGGATCCGGATGGCTGTGGTGTAATCCAGTCGTTCGAATTTATTTTCTGTAACAAATTTCAAGCGGTTGATGAGTTCATTGTCATAACGGTTGTTTAAAAAATCAAGATCATCACGGCAATTGTCGAGGGCATACTGGATGAGATATTTGAGAAAATCTTCGGCCAGATCCATGTTGTCGTGGATATCGTAAAAAGCCACTTCAGGTTCAATCATCCAGAACTCTGCCAGATGACGTGGGGTATTGGAATTTTCAGCTCTGAAAGTGGGACCGAAAGTATATATTTTAGACAAAGCCATTGCGCCGAGTTCTCCTTCCAGCTGGCCGGAAACGGTAAGGTTGGCTGGTTTCCCAAAAAAGTCTTCACTGTAATCCACCTTGCCGTCTTTGAGCGGGAGATGATTAAGATCGAGGGTTGTTACCTGAAACATGGCTCCGGCTCCTTCGCAGTCGGAGGCAGTGATGATGGGAGTGTGAAGATAATAAAAACCATGCTGGTTGAAATAGTTATGAATGGCAAAAGCCATGGCATGACGCAAGCGCAGAATGGCCCCAAAAGTGTTGGTACGGGGACGCAGATGGGCAATCTCACGGAGAAATTCCATGGTGTGTTCTTTCTTCTGAAGAGGATAAGAGGAAGGATCGGCAGGTCCGTAAATCTCTATTTCTTCTGCCTGAATTTCCACCCGTTGGCCTGAGGCAGGCGATTCAACAAGCCTTCCACGGACACCGATGCAGGCACCGGTGGTCACGTTTCTGATGGTTTCTTCCTTGATTTTTTCCAGGTCTACAACGACCTGAATGCTGTGAATAATGGAACCATCATTGAGGGCAATGAAAGATACTTTTTTATTGCCACGGCGGGTGCGTACCCATCCTTTCACAATCACTTCTTTTCCTGCTTCTCCGGAGGAAAGCAAGGTCTTTATTTCTGTTCTTCGGCCGCTGATCATTGCACTTTTTATTTAAACAGAGAGCAAAGGTAGAACATTTTCAGAAATAACGTGGAGATAAAAAGGTAAGTGTGTTTAAGCACCCTGATTCATCAGACAGGAAAATAGGAAAAATCGTGCAAGAAAAACAAAAATATAATATCATGCGTGCATTGAGCCTGTCGAAATGCACGCATGATTCATACTGTCGATACTGTCTCCAAAAGTGTGTAAGAAATGTTTTTTAAAGACGGGGAAAATCAATTTACACACTTTGAAGGAACTGTCATACTATTAAAGATACAATTTTTTATACTCTCCCGTGACGCAGGTAGTAAAAAAAGAAACGGAAAGGAAAATAAAGGTGAACACACAGGGTTTTGAAAAGGCCGAAATGTTTTTTCATGATCAGGAAACGTTCCTTCAGGCCGGTGAACATTCGTTTTTTGTTTAATCCCCCATCGGTGAAGGAAGAAATAATCAGTCCGGTATATACGGTGGCAGAAGATTTTTTCAGGCACCGGATCATCCAGTCGTAGTCTGACGTTATATGGTATTGAAGATCATACAGGGGAGCTATTTCTTTTTTTACCAGAAAAGATTGATGACACACCAGCATTCCGTAAAGCAGATTTTTCCAGCAGAGGTGTTCAGGTGCTTTCAGTCGCCGTAAACCCAGTTCTTTTCCCGTACTGTCCACAATCATTGTCTGGCCATAGTATACGTCTGCTTCGCCGGGGAGACCCGCTATTTTTTCAAGCACATCGGAAGAATAAAAGTAATCGCCTGCATTAAGAAAAAGAAGGTATTTCCCCTTTGCCATCCCGATGCCTTTATTCATCGCTTCGTACAGGCCGTTGTCTTTTTCACTTATCCACCGGCTTACAGGGGGGCAACTGTTTTTGAGCAATTCCACCGTTCCGTCACTCGATCCGCCGTCAATCACCAGGTATTCATAATCAGAGAACGTTTGTGCTGCCACACTTTTCAGGGTAACAGCCAGCGCATCCCGGGCATTGTAGGTGACTGTGATAATGGATATGAAAGGTTGTGAAAGCATAAAAGGCAGCGGACTTATTCAACGGTAACCGACTTGGCAAGGTTCCGGGGTTGATCTACATTGCAACCTCGCATGACGGCAATGTGGTAGGCAAGCAACTGAAGAGGAACAACTGCCAGCAGGGCACTGAATGTTTCATTGGCCGAAGGAATTTCTATCACATGGTGAGCCATGTTGCGGATGATGGTATCGCCTTCGGTAACCACGGCAATGATTTTCCCTTTGCGTGCCTTTACTTCCTGCACATTTGAAACGATTTTTTCATACGATTTATCCTGGGCCGCAAGAAATACCACCGGCATGTTTTCATCAATGAGGGCAATGGGACCGTGTTTCATCTCTGCAGCCGGATATCCTTCGGCATGGATGTATGAAATTTCTTTCAGCTTCAGTGCTCCTTCCAGTGCCACAGGGAATAATTGTCCGCGACCAAGATAAAGGCTGTTGGAAGCATTTTTGTACAGCGAGGCAATGTCTTTGATTTTTTCATTCGACTCCAGAATCTTTTCTATTTTCTCCGGCACTTGTTTCAGGTCATGAATGAGTTGTTGGCACACGGTGTTGCTGAGAAGTTTCTTTTTCTTTCCCAGCACAATGGCCATCATGGCCAGGACAGTTACCTGGCAGGTAAAGGCTTTGGTCGAAGCCACTCCTATTTCAGGTCCTGCATGAGTATACACCCCTGCATGGGTTTCGCGGGGAATGCTTGAGCCCACCACATTGCATATTCCCAGCACCGTGGCTCCCGCTTCTTTGGCCAGCTGGATGGCAGCCAGCGTGTCGGCTGTTTCACCGCTCTGACTGATGGCAATGACCACGTCGTCTTTGTACAGAACGGGATTGCGGTAACGGAACTCGGAGGCGTATTCTACTTCTACCGGAATGCGTGCCAGGTCTTCCAGCAGGTACTCGCCCACCAGTCCGGCATGCCAGGAAGTGCCGCAGGCCACAATAATAATCCGTTTGGCTTTTTCCAGCTGGGGCATGATATTGTAAAGGCCTCCCAGGTGAATGTCGCTTTCATCGGCTGTAATACGTCCCCTGAAAGTGTCTTCAATGGCACGGGGTTGCTCAAAGATCTCTTTCAGCATGAAATGATCGAATCCTTGTTTGTCAATCTCTCCGATGTCCAGGTCCAGCACCTGGATCTTCGGTTCAAGGAGGTCGTTTTTCTGGGTTTTCAGGGTAAGGGAATTTTTAGAGAGAATAGCCACATCGTTGTCGTTCAGGTAAATTACTTTTTTGGTGTGTTCCACCAGGGGGGTGGCATCGGAAGCAAGCAGATATTCATTGTCGCCAACGCCGATCACCAGGGGACTGCCTTTGCGGGCGGCGATTAGTTTATCCGGTTCGTCTGCACACATAATCACCAGTCCGTAAGCCCCAATGACTTTTGACAACGCCAGCCTTACCGCAGTTTCGGCATTCACGTTGCCTTTGATGTAAATGTATTCAATCAGGTTGACCAGTACTTCTGTATCGGTTTGGCTGGCAAAAGTGTAACCGCGGTCAATCAATTTGTTTTTCAGCAAAGCATAGTTTTCAATGATGCCATTATGGATAAGAACAAACTTGCCGTGCATGGAACGGTGAGGATGGGCATTGACGTCGTTTGGTTCCCCATGAGTTGCCCAGCGGGTGTGACCGATGCCTGTGAAGGATCTGGAAACTTTGTTTTTTGAGTGTCTTTCCAGATCGCTTACTTTCCCTTTGCATTTGAAGATTTCTATTTCATTTTTGTCGTTCAGCAGGGCAATGCCGGCCGAGTCGTATCCCCGGTATTCAAGCCGTTTGAGTCCATTGATTAAAATGGGATAGGCAGGCCGGTTTCCTATGTAACCCACGATGCCACACATACATTTAAAACGTGTTATAATATATTTTTAATACAGGTTTTTTGATGGCTGTTCCTGCAGGCATAAAAAGACCTGAAGAGATTTCCCTTCCATAAGCATTGTAATTGATGACAAAGGGCAGGAGGATAAATTCAGTATACTGCTGGCTGGATTTCAGGTAATCGTTTATGTAACGGGTGATGTTGATGGTATATTCTCCATACAGGGAAGAATAGGTGGATGAAAGAGTGGCTGAAAAAATTCCTGGCGTTGTTTCTTCTATTTTCCGGTATTGTCCGTTTTCGTCGATGGCAGCGAAAAGAAGTTTTGATGGGAAACGGTAAAGGGAAGAAGCAAGTAGAGTGCTGTCGGTTTTGATTACAAGGATAGCCTGATGTAAGGAGTAAGGGGCTTTAATTTTTGTCCTCAGGGAGGCAAGATCCTTGAAAACGATTCGGGCAGCTACTCCATTGGGACCATGAATGAAAGCCCTTTCTCCCGTGGAAAGCGAAGAAAGAACAGGGGTATTTCCGTAATTGTGCGAGAACATGGTAATGCAGTTCAGGTTATGAAGGCCTTTGGTGCCGGAAGCTTCTTCAGAGACAGTGCTTGCAAATTTATAAGAAAAGGTTTGAAAGGACGCATTTTCATTGTTGTGATATATCACATCAAGGGATAAAGAGCTGAATCTGAACACGCCCAGTGATCCGCCGCTGGATACTGAATCGGTGTTCACATACAACCCTTTAAAAAATGCCAGAAAAGAGGAAACGGTACTCATGGTAGCTGAATCAGCCCCAAGAAGATGATTGCCTAATGAAGTGTCCAGCGGAATGGAAAGGGTCCTAAAGGGTGCCAGTGAAGCAGTATACCCGTGGGCCAGGTCGGTGGGGAAGTAACTTCCTTCCGGACGAAGGCTGGAAAGGTACACACTGTCGGTGTCGGCAGGATAGCTCCGGCTGAGCTGATATACATGAAAGGTGTGCATGGCGTTGGTGTCGCCTGTCACGGCATCGAAGGTGAACCTCAGGAATACCGAGTCGGCAACGGGATGAGTGCCAAAGCTGGCAGGGAAGGATGACTGAGATGGTTCCACGAGAAAAGAAGCATTGCAAAGTCCAAAAACAGGATCTTTCATGCTTCCGATAACCGAATAAGTGACTGTTTGTGGGTCGCCAACCATCGTTTTAAAAAAATCCGGATTGGCCAGCGGAGAGGAAGTTTGCATGGGATAAGTGAGCACGCCTGTCAGTTCAATTTCAAGCGAGTCATAGTATAACGATTGTAACCTTTTGTCGGGAGGGATGATGTTAACGTCAGGAAAAATAGATTCTTTTTTGCAGGCGGTGATCATGACAATGATTGCCGGCAACAGAAATCTTTTTTTTAATAGGGAAGAAAATGTCCGGAAGAGAAACAGCAATGGATTGCAAGACTTAAAAGAAAAGCACATAGGGGTTATTTAAGAATTTTTTTGTAAAAATTCGCATATTCGTCAGCGTAGTTATCATCTCCGGGATGCTGGAGGACAGGTTTTTTTAACAGCTTGATGAATTCTGTTACTTTGGGATTGATGTTTTGGGAGGCGCAAACCACTGCATCGGAAAAGGTAAGAGCCATTTTTGTGAGGTTGATGTAATTAGGCGTTTTGAGCATTTCAATGTCTTTTTCGGCAATGTCGTCAAATTTTAATTTTTTTCTGATGGCAGGGTTTAATGGCGGGGAAAATTCATTGTGGTATACTGAGAAGACTATTTTTGCGTTGCCTACCAGCGGATCGTCGTGATATACTTTTTTAACATAAAGAGGAATAAAGGAAGTGAACCATCCGTGACAGTGGATGATATCCGGTGACCAGCGAAGTTTTTTGATGGTTTCGATGACTCCCTTGGCAAAGAAGATGCTGCGTTCGTCGTTGTCTTCAAAAAAAACATTGTTTTCATCGGTCAGTACAAACTTCCGCTGAAAGTAATCCTCGTTGTCGATAAAATATACCTGCATGCGGGCTGAAGGAATGGAAGAAACCTTGATGATAAGCGGATGGTCATGGTCGTTGATGATGATGTTCATCCCCGACAGACGGATTACTTCATGCAGTTGGTTACGCCGTTCGTTGATGCACCCGTAACGGGGCATAAAAGTGCGTATTTCAAAACCTCTTTCCTGAATTCCCTGAGGCAGATAACGGGATATTTTTGAAATTTCTGTTTCGGGCAGATAAGGAGTGATTTCCTGAGAAATGAACAATACTCTCGTGCTTTCCATCTAGCCTGGGCTTTTACCCTGTAAAGATACAGCATTTTTTTTATTCATGCATGAAGTACTATTCATTTTCAAGATATTAGACTTTTATGGGTATGTTAATTGATAAAAAATACATACCCCCTTTCTACCCCTTTTTTAAAAATTTTTTATAACAAAAAAATTGTTTTATTTTCAATTAATTGAAAAACAATTACTTATGTTTTAATTTTTAATAAAAAAGGGAGGAGAATCAGTCGTGCAATTCGCCTATAAGAGGGTAGTTGGTTTCGTATTCAATGGTAAAACGCAGCAGGCGGTCCTTCATTTCATTGATGATTTCTTTGTAAGAAGGGTCGTGAATCAGGTTGTTTAGTTCCTCCGGATCTTCCTTTAGGTTGTATAGTTCATGGTCGCCGGCCAGGCGGTAGATGTATTTAAAATCGTCTTTTCGGATCATTTTTGAACGGATCATTGTGTCGGGAAAATCGTGCACCACTTTTTGTTTGGCCTGTTCATGACGATTCTTGACCGGAGCCGGTCTGAGGGTGGCTTCCCGTTCCACCCCTCCCTGGGAGAAGACGGCATCTTTGTGTGTTGAGGTCTCGCCCCGGGCAAGTGCAAGAAACGATTTGCCCTGCATCCATTCCTGAGTACCGTAGCCAAGAATTTCTGTGATGGTGGGGGCTACATCAAGCAGTTCCACGAGATGATGGATTCGTTTTCCTGCAGGCAAAATTCCTGGCAGCCTCATCATCAGGGGAACTTTAACAATTTCGTCGTAAAACATGGTATCCCATTTTTCAAAACAGTTGCGGGAACCGTTAAAGTCGCCGTGGTCAGCCGTGTAGATAATCAGGGTTTTTTCTTTCAGTCCCAGCCTGTCCACTTCATCAATGATACGTTTTACCATGCGGTCGGCGAATTCGCACATGGTATAGTAGGCACGGCGGATACGCCGGCGGTCTTCGTCTTTCAGGTGTTCAAGTTCGTAGCTGGTACGATATTGTCTTTCTACCGACGGGGCTTTGTCGAGGGGCAGGGGATTGGCCATTGGAATTTTTTCCAGCGGAATCTGGTATGCCGGCATCTGAGTGAGTTCCTGATAAGGAGGATGAGGAAGCCCCATGTCAATGAGGGCAAAGAAAGGGTTGTCTTTATTTTCTCTTATAAAGTCAATGCTCCACCGGGCATGAAGGGCATCGGGCAGGAGGTTGTAGTCATAATCTTCTTTTACTTTGCCTTTGAAATGCATTCGTTTCATTTCGTCGGTTTGTGGCTCAGCATAAGGGTCAGGCCTGTTTTTCCATTCCGGCGAATCCCAGCGTGAAGTAGCATCGAACCACCGTTGGTGAAGGTTCCAGTCCACCTGGTGATTTTTCCCTATCAGGGCGGTTTTGTAACCCTGGTCGCGAAGGAACTTAATCAGATTGGGCTCATGGGCCATGATAGTAAAATCATTATTGTTGGTTACTTTTTCTACCGGGTCAAAATATTTTTTCCCTGTAAGTGTCCGGTGGCCTTCGCAGTGGGGATAACGCGAAGTTATCATGCTGGCACGCGAGGGGACCGACTTGGGCATTTGTACATACGTATTGTTAAAAATCACCCCTTCTTTTGCCATCTGTTCGGCAGCAGGCATGCTGGTGAGCGGGTTTCCGTACACACTCATGGCACGGGTGGTCATCTCATCGCAGGTAATCCAGATGATGTTCAATTTATTTTTTGCCTGCAACAAAGGAGCCTTCCATTCATTGCACAGGTCCTTGTTATTTTGTGTTCCGGCATCATTGCCTGCATAAGCAGACCATGTTCCTGCACTACCCGCAGCCACACTTCCGGCTGCCACTTTCTTTAAAAATTCTCTCCGGTTACTCATGGAATTGTTATTTTATTTTTATAAAACTGAATGAGTTATTTTTTATTCGTTCACACTCAGCAATCATTAATCCTGGCCAGGTAATCATCAGAAGGGAATAAATTTCTTTTTTTTCATGCAGGGATGGTTTTAATTTAGTCCTCTGTTAAGAGGGGTTTTTTTATGAATGTTAAAGGTACATAAATTTTTTGTCTTCAATTTGTTGTTGCGAGGAATTTTCCACCCATGTTTTTTCTTATCGGGCAGAAAGATTTACAGATTGCTTTTTATCATCCTATAAGATGATCGATCAGGGAGCTAAGATAAATTTAGCTTTTCATGGATTTTTTTGATTTGCTAAAAACAAAAACGGAGAGTCTCTGTGAAGAAACTCTCCGAAAAAATTTTCTGTAACCTTTATCTCAGGCTTTGCCGGCAGAACCGAGCACATTGATGATTTTGTGTTTGTAAAGTTCTTTGAGTTGTTCACGGGCAGGGCCAAGGTATTTGCGGGGATCAAATTCGGCCGGTGATTCAGCAAACACTTTGCGGATGGCGGCTGTAACGGCAAGACGGCCATCTGAGTCGATGTTGATTTTGCATACGGCCGAGGCAGCTGCCCGCCGAAGCTGCTCTTCCGGAATACCCACAGCGTCTTTCAGCTTACCTCCGTATTGGTTGATCTGCCGTACCAGTTCTACAGGAACAGAAGAAGCGCCATGCAGAACGATGGGGAAACCGGGGATTCTTTTTTCACACTCTTCAAGAATGTCAAAACGCAGCGGGGGAGGAACCAGAATACCGTCGGCTGTGCGGGTGCATTGTTCGGGTTTGAATTTGTTGGCCCCGTGCGAAGTGCCTATGGAAATAGCCAGCGAGTCAACCCCTGTTTTCTTTACAAAATCTTCTACCTCTTCAGGTTTGGTATAGTGGGTCACTTCCGACGATACTTCGTCTTCAATGCCTGCCAGTACCCCCAGTTCGCCTTCCACCGTGACATCATACTTGTGGGCATATTCCACTACCTTGCGGGTAAGCTCCACGTTCTTTTCATAGGGCAGGTGTGAACCGTCAATCATGACCGACGAAAATCCGTACTCGATGCATGATTTGCACAATTCAAAAGAATCGCCATGATCAAGGTGCAGCACAATGGGAATGGCAGCTCCAAGTTCTTTGGCGTATTCCACGGCTCCCTGTGCCATGTAGCGGAGGAGTGTCTGATTGGCGTATTTACGGGCACCGCTGGAAACCTGCAGAATCACGGGTGATTTTGTTTCCACACACGCCTGAATAATGGCCTGAAGCTGTTCCATGTTGTTAAAGTTGAAAGCAGGAATGGCATATCCGCCTTTAACAGCTTTGGCAAACAGCTCTTTTGAATTAACAAGTCCTAATTCTTTATATGAAATCATGTTATTTATTTTTTAAAGTTAAACAATTTAAACAGGTAAAAATTACTTATTTTAATTTGGGACGCAGTTTTCTCACCTGTTCTCCGGCCTGCCAGATTTCGCTTTCGCGAAGTTCTTTCAGTTCTTTTTCGAGTTGTGCTTTATAGTTGGGACCGCTGGTCGATTCAAGAACACGCTTGCATTCCCGGCCGTCTTTTACCCGGGCATAAAGGTCTTCAAAAACAGGCTTTACAGCGTCACGGAAACGGGGACGCCAGTCGAGGGCTCCACGCTGGGCTGTGGCCGAGCAATTGGAAAACATCCAGTCCATTCCATTTTCATCCACCAGGCGGATAAGCGATTGGGTAAGCTCTTCCACGGTTTCGTTGAAAGCTTCACTGGGACTGTGTCCGTTGTCACGGAGCACTTGGTACTGGGCATCCATGATGCCTGCCAGGGCACCCATCAGCACGCCTCTTTCGCCGGTGAGGTCGCTGAACACTTCTTTCTCAAATGTGGTGGGAAAGAGGTACCCTGAACCAATGGCAATCCCCAGTGCCAGTGTTCTTTCTTTGGCTCTTCCGGTAGCATCCTGGAAAATGGCATAACTGGAATTGATGCCGGCGCCTGCAAGAAAATTACGCCGTACACTTGTGCCCGACCCTTTGGGGGCACACATAATCACATCAATGTCAGGAGGAGGAACGACGCCGGTGTATTCCCTGTAGGTAATCGAAAACCCATGGGAAAAATACAATGCTTTACCTTTGGTCAGATGAGGCTTTACCGTAGGCCACAAAGTCCGTTGAGCAGCATCCGAAACAAGGTATTGAATAATGGTTCCTTTCTGGCAGGCTTCTTCAATGGGGAAAAGCGTTTTTCCGGGAACCCATCCATCTTTGATGGCTTTTTCCCAGTCGGCCTTAAACTCGGGTGCCTGGCCCACAATCACGCGAATGCCGTTGTCACGCATGTTAAGCGATTGAGCCGGTCCTTGTACACCGTATCCGATGACGGCTACGACTTCATCTTTTAAAACTTCCTGTGCTTTTTTAAGCGGAAATTCTTCACGTGTGGTGACTTCTTCAATAACTCCACCAAAATTAATTTTTGCCATAATATTAAGTTTTAATTGGTTTAATTTTTTTTATTCTTTGTGATACTTATCCAGAGCTTCCAGATAGTCTGAGAAATGTTCTGTGCTGGATTTGGTAATGGCGATCCTGCCCGACCGTGTAAACTGTTTTACTTCGCCGTATTCACGCAGTTGCCTGAAGAGAGCGTCAATTTCTTCTTCATGACCTGTTTTTTCAATCACGGTGTACACGGGAGTTACCTCAAGGATCTTTGCATTATATTTTCGTACTGTATTTTCAATAATATCTTCCCCGTAGAGGGATTCCGTCGGAACTTTAAACAGTGCCACTTCCTGATAAATAATTTCAGGACGGCGATGATAGTAGGCCTTGAGAACTTCAACTATTTTTTCTATCTGGTTAACAATTTTAATCACCAGGTCTTCGGTGGTGTTTACCTTGATGGTGAACTTGTGGATGCCTTTGATGGCCGAGGCTGAAACGGTAAGGCTTTCAATATTTACATGCCGGCGCGTAAAAATGATGGTAATCCGGTTTAATATCCCCACAGCATTTTCTGAAAAGGCTGTAATGGTGAATTCTTCTATCTGTTGTTGTTTGTCCATTTTGTGTTGCAATTTTAGTTTATAAAAATCTAATAAACAAACTCATTGGCCAAGCAGCACATTGTTAATAGCTGCACCTGGCGGAACCATCGGGAATACATTGTCTTCTTTTTCTACCGTTACTTCAAGGAGATATGCCTTTGGGCTTGCCAGCATTTCATCAATGGCCTTATCAAGCTGTTCCCGTTTGTCTACTTTAGATGAATTCAATCCGTAGGCAAGGGCAATCTTATGAAAGTCGGGGTTGTACATGGGGGTTTCTGAATAACGGTTGTTCCAGAAAAGTTCCTGCCATTGCCGTACCATTCCAAGGTAATGATTGTTCAGTAGAATAATTTTTACAGCCACCTCGTACTGAATCATTGTAGCCAGTTCCTGAATGGTCATTTGAATACCGCCATCGCCTGCAAATAAAATCACTTCTTTATGGGGACAGCCCACTTTGGCTCCGAAAGCGGCAGGAAGACCAAACCCCATCGTTCCCAGTCCTCCGGAGGTAATAAAATGCCGGGCATGCTTATGAAAGGCATACCGCGACACAAATATCTGATGTTGTCCAACGTCAGTTACATAGATGGCTTCCCCTTTGGTTCTTTCATTCACTCTTCGTACCACTTCGGCCATTGTGATGCCGGGTTTGTCAGGGAAAAGGTCTTTTCTGATCACTTTTTCTTCTTCTACTTCTCTCAGCTTTTTGAATGAAGCCACCCATTCAGGATATTGCTTTTCTTTGATATGGGCAGTAAGCAAGGGCAACACTTCTTTTACATTCCCGAGAATGGGCACGTGTACCTTGATGTTCTTATTTATTTCGGCATTGTCAATGTCAACATGGATGATTTTTGCCTGGGGGGCATAGCTCGAGAGCAGGCCTGTTACCCTGTCGTCGAAACGCATGCCGAGGGCAATCAGCACATCACATTCGTTGGTGTTGATGTTAGGGGCGTAATTGCCATGCATTCCCAGCATACCCATGTTGAGTGGATGGTCGGCTGGCATGGCAGTGGATCCGAGGATGGTCCATCCGAAAGGAATGCCTGATTTTTCAATGAAAGCCTTTAGTTCACCGGATGCGTTTCCGAGCAGAATGCCATGTCCTGCCAGCACAAAAGGTTTTTTAGCTTCGTTAATGAGCAGTGCTGCTTCCAGTATTTTTTTCTCGTCTAACGGAGGATAGGGAATGTAGCTTCTTATGAAACGGCATTTTTTGTAGTGAAATTCCATTTCGCCTCTTTGGGCGTTGTTGGTCAGGTCGAGCAATACAGGACCGGGCCGTCCGCTTGCGGCAATGTAAAAAGCTTTGGCGATGGCTTCAGGAATCTCTTCTGTGGTAGTGATCTGATAATTCCATTTGGTTACCGGCATGGAAATACCTATCACGTCGGTTTCCTGAAATGCATTGGTGCCTAACAAACTGGCAGGAACCTGACCGGTAATGCATACTATAGGAATGGAATCCATTATGGCATTAGCCAAGCCCGTAATGAGGTTGGTGGCTCCCGGTCCCGATGTGGTAAAACATACCCCTACTTTACCTGTAGCCCTTGCGTATCCTTCGGCAGCATGAATAGCCCCCTGTTCATGCCGGTTAAGGATGTGCTTTACTTTGTCTTTGTAGTCATACAGGGCATCGTACACGGGAATGATTTGTCCCCCGGGATAACCGAAAATAGTATCCACTCCTTCTTCGAGGAGCGAAAGAATGACAGCTTCCGACCCTTTCACTTTTCTGATAGTTTTTTTCTCACTCATAAAAATTCAGCACTTTTTTAAGTTATTCAATCAGCCTGATGGCGCCAAGGTCTGCGGAAGAAACAAAGGAGGCATAAGCCTTCAACGATTTCGAAACTTTTCTGTTCCGGTGAATGGGCGTGTAGGCGTCTTTTCCTCTTGCTTCTTGTTCCTGTCTCCGTCTTTGCAGTTCTTCTTCAGAAAGCAAGACATTGATCTTTCTTTCAGGAATATTTATTTCAATAATGTCACCGTCTTTGATAAGGGCAATTTCCCCTCCTGCTGCGGCTTCGGGTGAAATATGGCCGATGGAAAGTCCGGAGGTTCCGCCGGAGAATCGCCCGTCGGTAATCAGGGCACATTCTTTTCCAAGATTGCGTGATTTGATATAGGAAGTGGGATAAAGCATCTCCTGCATTCCCGGTCCGCCTTTGGGGCCTTCGTAACGGATCACCACCACATCGCCGGCTTTTACATCGCGGAGAATACCTTCACAGGCTTCTTCCTGCGATTCAAATACCCGTGCCGGTCCGCGGAAGGTAAAGATGGAAGGATCTACGCCGGCAGTTTTTACTACACAGCCTTTACGGGCAATGTTGCCAAACAATACAGCCAGTCCTCCGTCTCTGAAGTAAGCATTTTCCACGCTGCGAATACAACCGTTTGCCCTGTCGAGGTCGAGCGATTCATACACGTTTTCCTGCGATGCAAGAACGAGATTAAATTTTCCTCCCGGCGCACTGCGGTACAATTCCCATGCTTTGGGAGAATGGCTCTCACGCATCACATCATAAGTTTTCAGTGCGGCTTTTAAGTTTTTGAAATCAATCCGCCTCACTGAAGTATCAATCAATCCAGCCCGGTCCAGTTCGCCCATGATGCCCAGGATGCCTCCGGCGCGGTTCACATCTTCGAGGTGGTAGTGAGAGCTGGGGGCCACTTTGCATAACACAGGAATTTTTCGTGACAGTTCGTCAATGTCTTTCATGGAAAATTCCACCCCTGCTTCGTTGGCAATGGCCAGCAGGTGAAGGACGGTGTTGGTGGAACCGCCCATGGCAATGTCTACGGCCATGGCATTCAGGAAAGCTTCCCGTGTGGCAATTGAACGGGGAAGAACCGAGTCGTCATCTTCAAAATAATAACGTTCGCACAACTCCACAATCAGCGAAGCGGCTTTCTTAAACAGTTTTTTTCTGTTTTTGTGTGTGGCAACCACGGTACCGTTACCGGGTAAAGCCAGTCCGATGGCTTCGCTCAGGCAGTTCATGGAGTTGGCGGTGAACATGCCTGAACAGGACCCACAAGTGGGACACGCATGTCGTTCAATGGCACTTAATTCTTCATCGCTCACCCGTTCATCAGCTCCCATGACCATGGCATCAATCAAATCGTATTTTTTGCCGTTGTATACTCCTGCTTCCATCGGTCCCCCCGATACCATCACCGTAGGAATATTTAACCGCATGGCGGCCATCAGCATTCCGGGAATAATCTTGTCACAGTTGGTAATGCAAATCATGCCATCCACTTTGTGGGCATTGCACATGTACTCCACACTGTCGGCAATCACTTCCCGTGAAGGGAGCGAATACAACATTCCATCGTGTCCCATGGCAATGCCATCGTCAATGGCAATGGTGTTGAATTCAGCAGCAAAGCAACCTTTGGCTTCAATCCATTTTTTCACCTGTTGTCCTATGTCGTGAAGATGAACATGGCCGGGGACAAACTGCGAAAAGGAATTTACCACGGCAATCACCGGTTTGCCTATGTGTTCGTCTTTCATTCCATTGGCACGCCATAATGCCCTTGCTCCTGCCATGCGGCGGCCCTGTGTTGTTGTTGCACTTCTTAATGTTTTTGCCATATTAATTGTTTTTTATGTTTTTAATTAAAAAAAGCCTTTCCCGCGAGTGAGAAAGGCTTTTTCTGGTTTCTTTCCGTGATGCTACATTCTCACCGCGCAATCGTTCCCGTTACGACTACGACTACTACAGTAAGAATATGTACCAATTGTTTTAACATCACCTGATAAAAAGTTTTACAAAGGTAAAGGATATTTTTATGTAAATCAAAAATTTTTTTGTCTTCATAATAAAAAAATAACATTATGCTGAAAATCAATTATTTAAAAATAAATAAACGGGAGGTTTTCAGGGAAACCGGCAGGAAAGGTTGTTTTTTATTTAACTTTGGCAACAATCATTTGTTTTATTTCTGTGGGCAGAATACTGGCTCTTGATTATGGCAGAAAACGGACAGGAATCGCTGTAACGGATTCGTTGCAGATGATTGCAAACCGTTTGACAACAGTGAACACAAAGGATATTTTTGTTTTTTTGAAAGATTATTTCGCCGGCGAAAAGGTAGACGTTGTCGTGGTAGGGTTGCCGGTAAAGCTGAATAATTCTCCTTCGGAAATTCAGGAAGAAGTAAAAAGATTTATTGCTTCTTTTAAAAAACAATTTCCGGATATTGCTGTTGAGACAGTGGATGAACGGTTTACTTCGTCGCTGGCTATGCAGGCAATGAGGGAAGGTGGGGTGGCCAGGATGAAACGGCGCAACAAAGCCCTTACCGATGCGGTGAGTGCCACCATCCTGTTGCAGGATTATTTGAGGGCAAGGGAAAACAAAAAAAACAGAGAAAGGAACGTATGAAATTGCCGGTGTATGTATATGGGCATCCGGTGTTGCGGAAAAAAGCAGCAGAAATTACTCCTGCATATCCGCAGCTGGAACAGTTGCTGGTTGACATGTGGGAAACAATGAAATCCGACGGGGTGGGATTGGCAGCTCCGCAGGTGGGGCTTTCCATCCGTCTTTTTGTCATTGATGCTTCGCCTTTTGCTGAAGATTTTCCTGAAGCTGAAGGTTTCCGCCAGGTGTTCATTAATCCTGTGATGCTGGAACAGAAAGGTGAGGACGAAAAATTTAATGAAGGTTGCCTGAGCCTCCCCGGAATCCGCGAAGACATTGTCAGAAAGAACAGCATCCGTATAAAATTTTTTGATGAACAATTCAAAGAACATTGCGAAGAATATCATGGCATACGGGCACGTATCATCCAGCATGAATATGATCATCTTGAAGGGAAATTGTTTATCGACTATTTGTCGCCTGTGAAAAGGAGGTTACTTAAATCGCGCCTCGATGCCATCCGGAACGGAAAGATAGAGGTGAAGTATAAAATCAAATTGCCTTAACTGTTTTTTTCTTTTTTTGCTCTTATCATTTCCCGTTTACCTCCCGGAGGACCCGGAAGCTTTTCCACAGTAAACCCGCAACGGCGAAGAATCCGTTGCACTTCTCCTTTTGCACAATAGGTAACCAGCACGCCTCCTGCAGTAAGCGACAGGTACATCGTCTTCAATATTTCCTCTGTCCACAGGGCAGGTTGTTTTGATGGGGCAAAAGCATCATAATAGATAAGGTGGTATGTTTCGCCGGCCAGGGAGGCAGTAGTCAGATCGGCGAGAGTCTTTTGTATATCGAAAAAAGGCGAAAGGGCCACTGTTTCGTTCCATGGCGCCTCATGAATGCGGAAAAAGAGAGATTCACGTCCTTTCCCGTGAGGCAGGGATGGATAATTGAGGGAAGCAATTACAACCCGGTCGAGAGGGTAATCATCAAAAGCATGGTAAAATACTTTTTTTCTGCTTTTTTCTGCTTCAATGGCTGTGAGCCATGCATTAAGCCCCGTGCCAAAACCAACTTCGAGGATCCGTACAGGATTTTCTTCCGGATAATAAAATCCGTGTTGGATGAACACATGGAGTGATTCCGTAAGTGCTCCATGACGCGAATGGTAAGTTTCATCCCATTCCTGCAGGTAAAGGGTATGGGATCCATCGGCAGTGATGAGAAGGGAAGGAGTGGAAAAAGGACGACATCTGTTCATGAACGGCTAAAAGATCATGGTAAAGATGGAATGGGCAAGGGCATGGGTGCGGACCGACTTTTTATTTACCCATATTCTGCATTCAATGTTGTTGTCCGACTCGTTCATCACCACCACGGCAACTGATCCATCGGGATTAATCGCTGCCACTGCCCGGAGAGCATCGTGATTAGAAGAGGAAGCGATGACCTGTGCCCCCGGACGCATGAATTTTGAAAAATGTCCGATGTAGTAATAAGAATTCTGATAAATGACTTCTCCTGTTTGTGTGTTGCCGTGAATGGGAGCAAAACAATAGTTTCCCACATGGTTAGGTCCTCCTTTTTCATCAAGAACAATGTTCCAGTCGGTCCATCCTTCAGCTCCGTTGTTTATGTCGTGGATGATGGAACGGCCATAATTTTCACCCCAATTCCAGTCGCTGATTTTTGCCGGGTCGAAAGGATAATTGCATGCTTCGGTCAGAAGAAGATGTTTTTGAGGATACGCCCGGCGCACCTTGTTCACATTGTCAAAGTGATCGCCTGCATACCAGTGAAATCCTGTTCCCCATACATAGCGCGAAGCCTCCGGATCGCTGTATACTTCGTGAGCCCTTTGAAACATAATTCCCCGGTTGTGGTCCCAGATGATGAGGCGGATATCCTTTAAGCCACTGCGGTGCAGGGTAGGCCCCAGATAGTTTTTAATAAAATCACGTTCCTCCTCTGCCGTGTAAATACACGATTCCCATGTCTGCACGGCCATTGGTTCGTTCTGTACGGTGATGCCCCATATACGAATGCCTTCTTTCCGGTAGGCCTGGATAAATTTGACATAATAGTTGGCCCATGCTTGCCGGCACTCAGGTTTGAGCTTTCCTCCGTAAAGCATGTTGTGATTGGTTTTCATCCATGCCGGCGGACTCCAGGGAGAAGCAAAAAGGGTGATGTTGGGTACCATGGTCACAATGCGTTTAATGAGGGGCAGGCGGAAGGCACGGTCAGGATCGATGGTGAAGGTGGAGAGGGAAGTGTCGTTGGCGGCCACATAGGTGTAGCTATGCGAAGAAAAATCGCAGCTGTGGATGGGAATGCGTCCGAGGGTGTAGCCGATGCCCGAATCAGCATGATAATAAGCAGTGAGTATTTCCTGTTGTTTTCCATAGGGCAGTTTGGCCATCGTTTCGGCTGCAGCATCGGTAAGAGCACCTCCAAAACCGATGAGGGTTTGAAAGGTAATTTCAGGAAAAATCATGATGGCGGCCTTGTTCTCCTCGGGCTGTGGATCATCTTCCCATGGCAGGGAGCCTTTGAAAGTCAGTCTGTCTGTGGTGTTTCTGGCTGTCAGGTAAAGACGGGCATTGCCATAACGGAAAGCCGTTGTTTCATGCCGGCGGCAGGCACAAAATAAAACGAGAAATGCAAAAAAAGCGGTAAGTTTTTTCATTGCGTTGAATTTTTCCGGAAAGATAAAAATTTTTGCCGGTGAAAACACAGGCAGGTTTGACTTTATAGAGTCGTAATGAGAGGCGTTATTCCAAACGCCTGCCTGAAATTTTCTTCCACCTGTTGTTGTAATTGTTCCTGTGAAAGATGAAGTATTT
>Ga0272448_1002442_pt1 | contig 23238 bp, 19 predicted proteins | sample YNPCB0191_FD_202220 | JGI IMG/M metagenome (GOLD analysis project Ga0272448, IMG submission 202220) | Hot spring sediment microbial communities from Yellowstone National Park, WY, United States - YNP-CB-019-1 | ecosystem: Environmental > Aquatic > Thermal springs > Hot (42-90C) > Sediment... | reverse complement strand
TATTCCAGCGTAGGGGCCCCGACCCCCTACCGTTCCCCCGCAGGGGGAATTGGGCTGGGGGGTGTGGCTTGGCAGCGGGGTGGCCGGCGTGGCCGTGGGTTGGTGGGATGACCCCCTACTGTTCCCCGCGGGGGAATTGGGTCGGGGGGTGTGGGTTGGCGGCGGAGTGGCCGGCGTGGCCGCGGGTTGGTGGGATGACCCTCTACCGTTCCCCCGCGGGGGGAATTGGGCTGGGGGGCGCCGATTGGCGGTGGGGTGGCCGGCGTGGCCGCGGGTTGGTGGGATGACCCCCTACCGTTCCCCCGCGGGGGGAATTGGGTTGGGGGCGCCGATTGGCGGCGGGGTGGCCGGCGTGGCCGCAGGTTGGTGGGGTGACCCCCTACTGTTCCCCCGCGGGGGGGAATTGGGCTGGCAGGTCGACGGGGCCAGCGAGCGCGGGGTGCCGAGCAGCGGCGACGGGCGCACCCCAATCCCCCCTTCGGGGGGACGGTGGGGGGTCGGGTTGCCTGTGCACGGCCAACCCGTGGCGTCGCTGCCGCACAGGCGAGCAGTCCCCACATTGCGGCGAGCATCGGCAAGCCAACCCAATCCCCCCTTCGGGGGGACGGTGGGGGGTCGGCCTGCCTGTGCACGGCCAACCGGGGTCTCGCAGTCAAGCGGAGGCTCTATCGCCCACATTGCGGCGAGCGCCGCGGAGCAGGCCCAATCCCCCCTTCGGGGGGACGGTGGGGGGTCGGGTCCGCCTGCGCACAGCCAACCCGCGGCCTTGCGGCGACGCAGACTGCACGAGGTGCATCTTGCCCCCAGAAGACATCATCTTCGGCCAGAGGGTCAGCGACGAGAAGCTGCAGCTCGCGCGGGAGCTGCGCCGCGCCATGACGCCCGAGGAGCGCATCCTGTGGAAGCATCTGCGCGCTCACCGGCTGCAGGGCCTGCACTTCCGCCGCCAGCAGGTCATCGATGGCTTTGTGGTGGATTTCTTTTGCTTCGACGCCGCGCTCGTTGTCGAGGTGGACGGCGGCGTGCACCGGGCGCAGGCCGCATACGATGCCGAACGCGACCTTGTCCTGAAGAAGCGCGGGCTGCGCGTCGTGCGCATCACCAACGAGGACGTCCGGTGCAACCTGGCAGGCGTGCTCGCGCGCATTGCCGAGGCGGCGGCACCCTGCCCTTCGCCCGAAGGCCAGGCGAACCGGCGGCAGCCACCGGAGCCGGGCGTCGGCGCCAGCCCGTCCAGGCGACCCCCAAAGGGAGGACCCATGCCAGACTCTCTCGATCCTCGCCGGGCCATGGTCGAACTGGGCCGGCTCATCTACGCCCGCCAACTCTCGGACTCGGCCGGGGGCAACATGAGTGTGCGCAGCGGCGGCCGCATCTACATCACGCCGCGCTATATGGGCAGCCGCCATCGCTGGTCGATTGCGCCCGAGATGATTACGGTGCTCGATGCGGCGAGCCAGCGGGTGGTGGAGGGCCCGGGCGACATTTCGCGCGAGGCCAGGGCGCATCTGGCCATCTATGCCGCCTTTCCCGAGGCCGGCGCGGTGATCCATGCTCACCCGCAGTACGTGCAGGTGTTTGCCTGCGCCAACCGGCCGCTGCCGGCGGTGGCCGAGTACACGCAAAAGTACGGCACCATCCCCTGCATCCCGCCCAGCCAGGCCCACAGCCAGGCGCTGGCCGATGCGGTGGTCGAGGCCCTGCGCCCGCGCCAGGCCGAGCTGGCCGAGCACGGGCTGGCGGTGCTCCTGCCCTACCACGGCATCATCGTCGCCGGCCGCGACCTCGACGACGCCTACGATACCCTCGAGCGCATGGAGGTCAACGCCCGCTGCGCGCTGTGGGGTGCGCTACTGGCGCGGCTGTGAAGGCGGGGAGAAACGGGCAGGCCATGATTGTGACGGTGACGCCCAACACGGCGCTCGACCGGGTGATCTTTGTGGATGGCTTTGCCTGGGGCCGCACGGTGCGGGCGCGCGAGGCGCTCTGGAGCCCGGGGGGCAAGGGCTGCGATGCGGCCTGGGTGGTGGCCGAGCTGGGCCAACCGTGCGTGGCGCTGGGCCTGGCCGCCGGCGAGAGCGGCCGCCGCCTGCAGGGCATGCTGGAAGAGCGCGGGGTGCAGGTCGATTTCGTGTGGGCCGCAGGCGAGACGCGCACCAACTATGTGCTCGTCGATGCCGCCCAACGGCGGCAGAGCACGGTGGCGGTGAGCGGCCTCGAGGTATCGGCCGGGCACCTGGCGGCGCTGGAGGCGCGGCTGGAGCATTGGCTGCCGCGCTGCCGGGCGCTGCACCTGGGGGGCGGCGTGCCGGCGGGCATGCCGCCCGACTGGTACGTGCCCTGGATCCGCCGGGCGCGGGCGATGGGCTTGCCCGTCCTGCTCGATGCCAGTGGGCCGACGCTGGCCGCCTCGGCCCCGGCCGGCCCGACGGTGCTCAAACCCAACCTGGATGAGCTGGCCGAGCTGGTGGGGCGGCCGCCGGGCGGGCCGGCCGAGGTCCTGGCGGCGGCGCAAGAGCTCCTGGGCTGGGGGGTCGACCTGGTAGTCGCCAGCCTGGGGGCCGAGGGGGCGCTGGCGGTGACGCGCTCTGTGGCCTATCGCCTGCCGCCGCTGCCGGTGGAGCCGGTGAACTGCGCGGGCGCGGGCGATGCCATGATGGCGGCGCTGGCCATCGCCAGCGCGGAGGGCTGGCCGCTCGAAGAGGGGCTGCGCCTGGCCATGGCGGCTGCGGCAGCGGTGGTCATCACCCCCGGCACGGCCGAGTGCCACCGGGCCGATGTGGAGCGCCTGCTGCCCCAGGTGCGGCTGGAGGCGATGTCCATCAGTAGGTCAGCACGACCTTGATCGTCTCGTCGGGGTGGCTGGCGATGAAGGCGTAGGCCTCGGGCGCGCGCTCGTAGGGGATGCGCTGGGTGACCATGCCCTCGGTGGATAGCAGGCCGCGCTCGAGGAGGTCGATGGCGGTGCGTTCGAGGCGCTCCAGGTCCCACAGCGGGTAGAGGCGATGCGGGCAGCCCCAGACGGCCATGCTCGAGATGAGCGTGGGCCGGTTGTGGTGCCACTCGGCGCCCAGGCTGAGGGGGGCGGCGCTGCCCTTGTAGTAGCTGGCAGCCACGACGCGGCCGCCCACCTGCACCGAGCGGATGGCCTGGTGCAGGGCGGCGTAGGAGCCCGAAATCTCCATGGCCACGTCGACGCCGCGGTTGCGGGTGGCGCGCTTGATGGCCAGGGCCACGTCGCCTGCTGCCGGGTCGAGCGCGTCGTCGGCGCCGTAGCGGCGGGCCAGGTTGCGGCGCGCCTCGATCAGGTCCACGGCAAAGATGCGCATGGCGCCGTTGAGGCGGGCCATCTGCACGGCCAGGAGGCCGATGGCGCCCAGCCCAAAGACGGCCACCACATCGCCCAGCTTGAGCTGGGCATCGTGGACGGCGTTGAGGGCGAAGAGCGCCGGGTCGGTGAAGAGCGCCGTCTCGGGGCTCATGTTGGGCGCCAGGGGGTAGAGCTGTTCGGCGCGGGCCACGTTGGTGGGCCGGTGCACCAGCCCGCCATGCACCAGGTCGCCCACCCGGAAGCGCGTCACGCCCGGGCCCACCTCGACGACCTCGCCCACCAGCCACGAGCCCAGGTGGTGCGGATAGAGGGTGGGGTTGTCTTCGGGCAGGAAGAGCCGGCATTCCAGGTCGAAGCGCTGGGTCAGGAAGGGCGTGTCGCCGGTGTAGAGGGCCATCTCGGTGCCGTGCTTGATGCCCGAGACGATGCTGCGCACGCGCACCTCACCTGGGCCGAGGGGCGGCTCGCTGTACTCGCGGAACTCGATCGTCCTGGGAGCGACGAGAACGAACTCTTTAGGCACCGGTTCACTCCTCCCGGCCCAGCCGCTCGACGACGGCGTAGATGAGCCGCTCGGCGTTGCGCTGGGCAGGCCTGAGGTCCAGAAGCTTGGTCACCCACTGCCAGGGCCGGCCGATGATGTCGTAGACGGCGCGCACCACCAGCAAGGGCACGCCCTGGGCCGCGCAGACGCGGGCGATGGCCGCGCCCTCCATCTCCACGGCCACGATGCCGTGCTCGCGGGCCAGCGCTGCCGCCCAGGCCGGCCGGCCGGCGGGGCGGTTGGTGGTGGCGACGCCGCCCTGGATCACACGCGGGCTGCGCCCGCGCACCGGGCGCAACAGGGTTTCGCCGGCTACGGCGCGGGCGATGGCCAAGAGGTCCGGGTCGGCCGGATAGCGCGCGGTGACGTGACCGCTGGCGCAGTCGTAGATGCTCTCTGCCAGCACCAGGTCGCCGATATCCACGTGGGGCGCCACACCGCCCGATACGCCGGTGAGGATCACCGCCTGGGGCGTGTACTCTTCGAGCAGGGCGTGAGCGGCGTTATGGGCCGCCCGGGGCCCCACGCCGCAGGTGGCCAGCACGGCGGGGCAGCCGGCGAGCAGCCCCTCCTGCCAGCCGCGGTGCTGCCTCCGTTCCCATGGGCCGGCTTCGAGCGCCCGCGAAAGCCCCGCGCTCTCTACCCCCATGGCCGTGATGATGGCGATGCCAGGCCGGCCGCCCAAACTCTCCACCGGGTCGCAATCTCCTCCGCGCGATAGGATGCCCGACGCAGGGGCCAGTCCGCTCACCGCCCCGCCGTTCCTCTCTTCATTCTAGCAAGCGGGGCGGGCGTGTCAAACTGTTTCGGGCCTATCTGGCACAGCCCATGCTCCGGGCGGGCCAGCGCCCGTTGTTCCGCTACGGCATGAAGCCCAGAGTCTCCCAGGGTCTGTGCAGCCCTGGGCGAAATAGAGGACGCGGAGCTGTCATTGCGAGTATCCCAGGGCTCGCGCAGCCCTGTGCCAGGCAAAGGGACTTGCTGCGGCCCCTGGCCGCAGCCGGGTCTTGAGCTCCGCTCGCCCCCGGCCCAGCCCCTGGGTGGGGGTTTCGCACCGGGCGGGGTGCGGAGCGTGTAACCCGGTCCGTGGCCCGGCGGCCGAAGTTCCTGAACAGGGGGGCGGCGGCGGCCGACGAAGCAATCTCCATCGTGGGTTGGGGATTGCTTCGCGCCTGCGGCGCTCGCAATGACGGTGTGGAACGTCCTCAGCAGGGGCGGGGCGGCCAGCGATGCCTGCCCCACCGGCGTGCCGGCAGCGGGCGGGGCGCCGCAGGAGGGCTGCCCTCCTCCTTAGCGATGGATGACCACCGGGGTGCCCGGGTTCTTGTCTGACGCGTAGACGTTCTGCGCGCCCTTGGGCAGCTGGGGATCGGCCCAGGCGAAGAGCCAGGCCGCGTCGTCGAGCTTGAGGTTGACGCAGCCGTGGCTGGTGGGGGTGCCGAAACTGGTGTGCCAGTAGGCGCCGTGGAGGGCGTAACCGCCATAGAAGTACATCACGTGCGGCACGTTGGGCAGGTAGTAGCCGGGGCCCGACATGTTCTGCTTGGTGAGCTTGAGGTAAATGCGGTACGTGCCCTCCACGGTGGGGGTGCGGGCGGTGCCCGTCGAGACGACCATGCGCCGCACCGGCGTGGCCCCCTCCCAGGCGGTGGCGGTCTGCTCGCTCAGGCTGACCTCGATCCACTTGCCGGCGAAGCGCGGGGTGGGGCTGGGCTGGGGCCGGGCGGTGGGCGAAGGGGTCGGGGTGGGCGATGGCGCTGTGGTGGGCGTGGGTGTGGGCGTTGGGGGCTCGGGGGTGGGGGCAACCCAGGTGGCCTCGGGCGTCCACACCGCGGCGTCGACGACGGCGGCCTGGCCCATTGGCGCGGCCAGGCTGCAGCTCACCAGCACGACGACGGCGAACAGGCTGGCCAGGCAGGCGATGACGGTGGCGATGCGCGCCGGCAGGTGGGGCTTGGGCGAGGCGGGCAACGGCTGCAAGCGCGGCGACGCCGGGGGCGGCACCACGCAGCGCGCCGCCGACTGGGCCTCGAGCCTCTCCCAGGCCCAGCGCAGGCCGGCAGCCGCGCGGACGTGGCCCGGGTGCTCCTCGAGGATTTCGCTCAAGATTTGCACCGCCTCGCGCGGGTCCTCGGCGAGGGCGGCCAACCAGAGCCGCGCTTCGGTGTTCGTGGGGTCGGCGATCAGGGTCGCGCGCAAAAGGCGTCGGGCGCGGACTTGCTCGCCGCGCCGCGCCGCCGCCTGGGCGCGCCTCAACAGGTCGCCCGCCGGCCCCCTGGGGGCCGGTGCAGCACCATGCTCGATCTCTCCAGGCTCGGGCACCAAGTTGCTATCTCCTCAGCATCGATGCTCCCAAGGCCGGCGGGAACGCCCAGGCTCTCGGGATGGCCACAATGTCCAACCCTGAGTCGGGGCGAGGATAGCGAATCCTGCGCCGTCAGAACCTTGACGATAAACCATCCTTGTTCTATAATGTGAAGAGTGCATAGCGTGGTTGGCCGATTGTTGAGGGTGCGTGCATGCCCCTGCAAAGTGAGCCAAGAGGATGTGCGTTCTAACGCCCTGGCAACCGCTCGATTTGGGTGGCACAGGGCGTTTTGCGTCTTGGAACGGGTGAGTTCTGTTTGGGTGCGTGGCAGAAAAGTGAGGGTCACACCATGGATCTACCCAGTCTGGACGGTATGGCCGCTTTCATCCGCCGCACTTGTACAACCTCCAAGGCTCACGCGGAATTCGATTCACCCGCAGCCCGGGATGCCGATGAGGCCGGGCCAGGCGCCGCGGCCGGGGGCGCGCCCGAGGCCTCCGCATCGGCCGCGGCGGGCGAGCAGCCGCCCGCCAGCGGCCGGGAGGCGGATTGGCGCCTGGCCGAGCAAGCCCGAGAGGATGGCCAGCCGCAGGAGGCGACGGTGGTGGGTTGGAACCGGGGCGGGCTCCTGGTGCACTGGCGCAACCTGCAGGGGTTCCTGCCCGCCTCGCAGTTGCAGCACATGATCCGTTACACAACCGATGACGAGCGCGATGCGGCTTTTGCCAGCCGCGTGGGCGAAGTGCTGCGCCTGCGCATCATCGAGGTCGACCGGGGGCGCAAGCGCCTGGTCTTCTCGGAGCGGGCTCTCCAGTGGGGCCCCGGCAATGGCCAGAGCCTGTGGGACGACTTGCGCCCGGGCCAGGTGCGCCGGGGCCGCGTGCGCAACCTGTGTGACTTTGGCGCCTTTGTCGACCTGGGCGGCATCGATGGCCTCATCCACATCTCCGAACTCTCGTGGCGCCACGTCCGCCATCCCTCCGACGTGCTGCGCATCGGCCAGGACGTGGATGCCTACATCATGTCGATCGAGCCGGAGCGCAAACGGGTGGCGCTGAGCCTCAAAAAGCTCACCGAGGATCCCTGGCAGAGGGTCGGCGAGCGCTACCGCGTGGGCGAGACGATCGAAGGCACGGTGACCAACGTGCTCAACTTTGGTGCCTTTGTGCGCATCGAAGAAGGGATCGAAGGCCTGATCCACATCTCCGAGTTTGGCAATGGCAACATCGCCCACCCGCGCGACGCCGTGAGCGAGGGCGACCGGCTGGTGGTGCGCGTCATTGGCATCGATGTGCCCAACCGGCGCCTGGCCCTGAGCCTGCGGCTGGACTAGCCCTGCGCGCCCGCCCAACCGCGAGGGGTCTGGTGCCCCATTGGATCGGCATTGCCGCAGGTAGCCCACGAACGTGGTATCGAGGCACCGGCAGTGGCTGGCCCAGCGCTGGCCGCAGGCAAGGGACGGAATTCAGGCCATGCAGACGCTGAAGCATCCTCGGGGTGGCCCAAGAGAAGAACCGCGACCGCTCTCCTGGTGGTGGCTGCGCAGGCCCGAGACGTGGGGGGTGGCCCTGGCCCTGGCCTGCGGTGTGCCGGCGATGGCGCTGCTCTCGATCCTGGGGGGAGCGGTGGGCCGGGCTGTGGCCGGTGCGTGGCGCGGCCTGTTTGGTTGGGGCGCCTACCCGGTGGTGGTGCTGGGGCTGGCGGGGGCCGTGCAGCTCCTGGCCGGCCAGCAGGCGGTGCGCTGGTTGCGGGTGAGCCCGCGGCAGGTGCTGGGGCTGGAGCTCGTGCTCTTGGGTTGCCTGGGCCTGGCCCACCTGCCCTACCCCACGTGGGAGGGCCTGTCTCTGGCCAAAGCGGGGAGGGGCGGCGGCGTGGTGGGCTGGGGGCTGGTGTACCTGCTGGAGCGGCTGGGCAGCCGGCTTCTGGCGGGGCTCCTGCTCTTCGCGGCGGCCGTGGGCGGGGCCGCGCTGCTCTTCGACCTCTCGTGGGCGCTGGTGCGTGCGGCGCTCGGGCAGTTCGTGGCCGTGGTGGGCCGACAGCAGTCGGCTTGGCCGCGCGACGGCCAGCCTTCGCCGCCGCCCGCGGAACTGCCGGTGATCCGCCAGAGCCCTGCGGCGCGCCGCGCCGCGCCCCCGCCCTCACCGCCGGTGGCCGTGCCCCGGCCCGCTCCCAAGCCTGCGGCTCGCCGCTGGCGGCCGCCCCGCAGCGCCAGCCTGCCCCCTCTGGAGCTGCTGGCGCCCGCCGTGGGCGCCGCCGCCGACGACGCCGAGGCCCGCCTGCAGCGCCAGATCATCGAGGAGACGCTGGCCAATTTCGGCGTGCCGGCCCAGGTGGTGGAGGTGCGGCACGGGCCCACGGTGACTCAGTTTGGGGTCGAGCCGGGCTTTATCGAGCGCAAGGCAGCCAACGGCATGCTGCTCCGGCGCAAGGTGAGGGTGGGGCGCATCGCTGCCCTGGCCAACGACCTGGCGCTGGCCCTGGCCGCGCCATCGATCCGCATCGAAGCGCCGGTGCCGGGGCGGCCGCTGGTGGGCATCGAGGTGCCCAACCGCAGGGCCAGCCTCGTCAACCTGCGCTCGGTGATGGAGGCCGACGCCTTCCGCCGCATCCAGTCGCCCCTGCGGGTGGCGCTGGGCCAGGATGTGTCGGGCCAGGCGGTGGCTGCCGATCTGGCCAGCATGCCCCACCTGCTCATCGCCGGGGCCACCGGCTCGGGCAAGAGCGTTTGCATCAACGCCCTCATCGCCTGCCTGCTCATGGGCAATACGCCCGAAGGGCTCAGGCTGGTGCTGGTGGACCCCAAGCGGGTGGAGCTGGTGAACTTTAACGGCATCCCGCACCTGTTGGCGCCGGTGGTGGTAGAGGTCGACCAGACGGTGGCCATGCTGCGCTGGCTCTGCCAGGAGATGGACCGCCGCTACAAAGAGTTCGCCCAGGCCGGGGTGCGCCATATCGAGGGGTTCAACGTGGCGGCCGGCCGCCGCCGGTCAGAGCGCATGCCCTACCTCTGCGTGTTCATCGACGAGCTGGCCGACCTGATGATGGTGGCGCCCGACGAGGTGGAGCGTTCGATCTGCCGGCTGGCGCAGATGGGGCGCGCCACGGGCATCCACCTGGTCATCGCCACGCAGCGTCCCTCGGTCGATGTGGTGACGGGGCTGATCAAGGCCAACTTTCCGGCCCGCATCGCCTTTGCGGTGTCGAGCCAGGTGGATTCGCGGGTGATCCTGGATGCGTCGGGTGCCGAGCAGCTGCTGGGCCGTGGCGATATGCTCTACATGTCGCCCGAGGCCAACCGGCTGGTGCGCCTGCAGGGCTGCTTTGTGTCGGATGCCGAGCTGGCGGCCATTGTGAAGCACTGGCGGGAGGCCGCTCCGGCCGATGAGGAGGAGCCGGAGCAGCCGCCGCCGTGGACCTCGCTGCTCGAGGAGGAGCCGGCCGATGGCGATGAGGCTTTGCTGCGCGAGGCCACGGAGATTGTGGTGCGGGCGCAGCAGGCGTCTACTTCGCTCTTGCAGCGCCGCCTGCGCGTGGGCTATGGGCGGGCCGCCCGGCTGATGGAGGAGTTGGAGGCGCGCGGCGTGGTGGGGCCCGACCCGGGCGGCGGCCGGCCACGCCAGGTGTACCTGGCGCGCGAGGATGCGGATGGAAGCGAGGACGAAGAGGAGCCATGATCTACGTCGGCACCAGCGGCTATAGCTACGACGACTGGGTGGGGCCTTTCTACCCGCAGGGCCTGCCCAAGAACGAGTGGCTGGCCTACTATGCCCGCGAGTTCCCTGCCTGCGAGGTGAACTTTACCTACTACCGCCTGCCCAATGCCCGCACGCTGGCCGCCATGGCCGACAAGGCGCCACCGGGGTTCGTCTTTACCGTCAAGGCCAGCCAGGAGCTGACCCACGGCCGCGAGGACCCCGACACCGCCTTCGCTGCCTTTCGCGCTGGCATCAGCCCTCTGATTGAACGGGAGTGCCTGGGCTGCGTGTTGGCCCAATTCCCCTATTCCTTCCACGCCACGCCCGAGAACCGCGCCTACCTGCAGCGCTTCCGCGACCGGCTCGAGGGCCTGCCGCTGGTCGTCGAGTTCCGCAACCGCGCCTGGATCAAGGATGCGACCTTTGAGCTGCTGCGCGAGCTGGGGCTGGGGTACTGCTGCGTCGATGAGCCACGGCTGCCGGGGCTGATCCCGCCGGTGGCGGTGGCCACGGGGCCGGTCGCCTACGTGCGCTTTCATGGCCGCAACGCCAAGAAGTGGTGGCAACACGAGAACGCTTACGAGCGCTACGACTATGCCTACAGCGAGGAGGAGCTGCGCGAGTGGCAGCCCAAGATCCAGGCGCTCGATGGGCAGGCCGAGGTCACCTTCGTCTTTGCCAACAACCACTGGCAGGGCCAGGCGGTGGGCACGGCGCGGCAGTTGCGCCTGCTCTTGGGCGTGTAGAGGGCGCCCTGCTGGCTGCTAGCCGCGCTTGGCCGCCAGCCGCCCGGCAAAGCGCTCCAGGTCGATGATGGCGCGTTCGTGGCGGGCGCGCCCCACCACTTCGTGCTCGTCGCGCGCCACGATCTGGAAGGTCAGGCGGCGGCCTTCGACGGCCACCAGCTCGGCGCGGGCGATGACGAACATGCCCACGGGCGTGGGCGCCAGGTGCTCCACGTCGATGCGCGCCCCCACCGTGGCCATGCCCGGGGGCAGGCGCGGGTCCACCGCGGCCACGGCCGCCCGCTCCATGAGGCGGACCAGCTCGGGCGTAGCCAGCACCTCCACGCCCCCGGAGCCCAGGTGCCGGGCGGTGTTCTCGGGGCCAACCACCATTTCGCTCTCGGCGCTCAGGCCGGGGGTGATCCCCTCAACCATCGATCGTCCTCCATCCGAAAAAGGGCCGGCTGCACGCTACGCGCGAGCCCGGCACCTGCCGATAGGGGGTTTCCTGCCGGGCGGCGGCGAAGCGGGTGACCCGGCCTCGACCCGGATTCCGCGTGTGATCAGTGCAGGATCTTGCTCAGGAACTGCTTGGTGCGCTCCTGCTTCGGGTTGGTGAAGAGCTCCTCGGGGGTCGTCTCCTCGATGACCGATCCCTCATCCATGAACACGATGCGCTTGGCGGCGGCGCGCACGAACCCCATCTCGTGAGAGACGACGACCATGGTCATGCCCTCATGGGCCAGGTCGAGCATCACATCGAGCACCTCGGTGATCATCTCCGGGTCGAGGGCCGAGGTGGGCTCGTCGAAGAGCATGATCTTGGGCTGCATGGCCAGCGCCCGGGCGATGGCGACGCGCTGCTGCTGGCCGCCGGAGAGTTGGCCGGGGTAGCTGTCGGCCTTCTCGGGGATGCCGACCTTGGCCAAGAGGTCGCGCGCAATCTGGGCGGCTTGCTGCCGGTCACGCTTGCGGACGATGCGTTGCGCCAGGCAGATGTTCTCGAGCACAGAGAGGTGCGGGAAGAGGTTGAACTGTTGGAAGACCATGCCCACCTCTTCGCGCACCTTGTTGATGTTCTTCGATTCGGTCACCGGGATGCCGTCGACCACAATGGTGCCCTGATCGGGCGTCTCCAGGTGGTTGATGCAGCGCAGGAGGGTCGACTTGCCCGAGCCACTGGGGCCGATGATCACGACTACCTCGCCCCGGTAGACGTCGAGGTCCACCCCGCGCACGGCGTGGAGCTGGCCGAACCATTTGTGCACACCGCGGATGCGGATGATCGGGTCAGCGGCCTCAGCGCACATACGACGATCTCCTCTCGATGTAGGAGACGATGCGGGCCGCAAAGACGGTGAGGAGCAGGTAGAGCAGGGCCACCATCGTCCAGGTCTCCAACGGGTTAAAGTGCGAGCTCATGAACTCGCGGCCGCGGCGCGTCATATCGGCCACCGCGACGACCGAGACCAGGGAGGAGTCCTTGAGCAGGGCCACGAACTCGTTGCCCAGGGGCGGCAGGATGGTGCGGATGGCCTGGGGCAGGATGACATAGCGCATGGCCTGCACGTAGCTCATGCCCAGCGAGCGGGCGGCCTCCATCTGGCCCTTGGGGATCGACTCGATGCCTGCGCGGTAGATCTCGCCCACGTAGGCGCCGTAGCAGAAGGTGAGGCCAAAGATGGCGCCAATCTGCGGGTCGATGCTAAAGTTGGCCATGCTCTGCCCCAAGTTATGCAGGGCCGGCGCCCCCTGCAGGAGGCTCCTCCCCAGGCCCTGGACCAGCGCCGGCGAGGCGTAGTAGATGAACATGAGCTGCACCAGGAGCGGGATGCCACGCACTACCTCGACGTAGACCGAGGCCACCCCACGCACGGCCACGTTCTTCGAGATGCGCCCCAGCCCCGCGATGAGGCCGACGATCAGGATGCAGAGGTACGAGATGACCGTCGTCTTGATGGTGACGACGATGCCATCGGTCATGAAGAGCACGATACGCTGGTAGGGGTCGGGCCACAGCACGGTCATGGCCACGACGAGCACTCCAACGACCACGAAGAGGAGCCACCAACGGTCCCACCCGGCGAAGCGCCCCGGCGTGGCCGGCCGGGGCAGCTTTTCCAGCCGTTCTAGGTCAGGCATGCCATTCTTCCCTTCCTACCTATTGGTCCCCTTACAGCAACGTCTACCGTGCGGCGCGGGTGCGCCGCACGGTAGACGGATGGCGATGCGTGGGGGTGAGTGGGTGCAGGGCAGCTATTGCTTGGCCTTCACCCACTTCTCATCGAGTTGCTGCAGGATGCCCTTGTCTTTGACGGCCTTTAGGCCGGCGTTGATCTTGGCCAGCAGGGCCTCGCCGCCCTTCTTCACGGCGATGCCGTAGTACTCTTGGGTGAAGGGCTGGCCGACGGCCTTGATCTTGCTCGCGTTCTTGGCCACGTAGCCGTACACCAGCGGGCTATCGGCCACCACGGCATCGATCTGGCCGTTCATCAGGTCCATGAAGGCCTGGCCGATGTCGTCATAGGTCTTGAGGGCCGACTTGTCGATCTTCTCAACCTCGATGGCGCCGGTGGTGCCCACCTGGGCGCCCACCTTCTTACCCTTCAGGTCGTCGGGCTTGGAGATGGTGTTGTTGTTGATGCCGACGGCGATGAGCTGGCCGGCGTTGTAGTAGGGGTCGGAGAAGAGCATCGACTTTTTGCGGTCTTCGGTGATGGTGATGACCGAGATGGCGGCGTCGTACTGGCCGGTGGCCATGCCCGCCAGCAGCGGGTCGAAGCCGATGTTGACCCACTTGATCTTGAGGTTGGCCTCTTTGGCGATGGCGTTCATCAGGTCGATGTCAAAGCCCTCGAGCTCCTTGGTCTGTTCGTTGACCATCTCGAAGGGCGGCCAGGTGGCGTCGGTGCCGACGGTGATCTCCTCGGCCGGCGCAGTGGTGGCTGCCGCGGGCGCTTTCGTCGGCGGCACCGGCGTCGGTGCGGGCTGGGCACAGCCGGTCAGGGCCAGGCCCAGCACCATGACGATGGCCAGCGACAGGAATACTGTGCGTTTCATGTGAGACTCCTCCTCTGTATTGCGTACTGCGTATTGCGTACTGCGTGTTGCGTAGTGCGTCATTGCTAGCAGGGCTGCACCGATCGCCTAACGGGGCAGGCACTGCGCCTCACGCATTACGCAGTACGCAGTACGTAATACGCAGCACGTAACACGCAACACGCAACACGTGCCCCGTCTTGCGCTGAGCGCCTCACCCGCCCAGATACGCAGCCCTCACCTGGGCGTTCTCGCGCAGCTCGGCGGCCGTGCCTTCGAGCACGATGCGGCCCGTTTCGAGGACGTAGCCCCGGTGGGCCACCGAGAGGGCCATATGCGCGTTTTGCTCGACCAGCAGGATGCTGGTGCCCTGTCGGTTGATCTCTTGGATGATGTGAAAGATCTCTTCCACCAGGATGGGCGAGAGGCCCATAGAAGGCTCGTCGAGCAGGAGCAGCTCGGGCCGCGACATGAGGCCGCGCCCCATGGCCAGCATCTGCTGCTCGCCGCCCGAGAGGGTGCCGCCGAGCTGGTTCAGGCGCTCCTTCAAGCGCGGGAAGCTGAGAAAGACCCGCTCCATGGTCTCGGCGATTTCCTTCGGGTCCGAACGGGTATAGGCCCCCATCTCCAGGTTCTCGCGCACCGTGAGGGGGGCAAAGATCTTGCGGCCCTCGGGCACCTGCGAGATGCCGAGGGGCACGATCTTGTGGGCGGGCATGCGGGTCAGCTCATGGTCGCGGAAGCGGACCGATCCCTCGCGCGGCCGCAGGAGGCCGCAGATCGTCTTCAGGGTGGTGCTCTTGCCGGCGCCGTTGGCTCCGATCAGGGTGACGATCTCACCCTTCTCCATGTGGAAGGAGATGCCCTGCAGGGCGTGGATGGCGCCATAGTACACATGCAGGTTCTCAACTTGCAGTAACATCAGGGTGCCGTCCTTGTTGCCGCGCCGCGCCCGAGGTAAGCCTCGATGACCTGCGGGTTGTTCTGGATCTCCTGGGGCTTGCCCCGGGCGATCACCTGGCCAAAGTCCATCACCGTGATGTGCTCGCAGATGCCCATCACCACGCGCATCTGGTGCTCGATGAGCAGGATGGTGAGCTGGAAGCGTTCACGCACAAAGTGGATCAAGTCCATGAGCGCGCCCACTTCGGAGGGGTTCATGCCCGCGGCCGGCTCGTCGAGCAGGAGCAGCTTGGGCCGGGCGGCCAGGGCGCGGCAGATCTCCATGCGCCGCTGCTCGCCGTAGGGCAGGTTCCTGGCCACCTCATACTGCCGGCCCAGCAGGTGAAACACGTCGAGCAGCTCGCGGGCGCGCTCGGTCATCTCGCGTTCGCGGGCAGCATAGCTGCCGGAGCGCGTGATCGCCTCGAGGGTCGAGTAGCCGTCGTGGACGTGGCAGGCGATGCGCACGTTGTCGAGCACCGTCAGGGTGGGGAAGGGGCGGATGTTCTGGAAGGTGCGCGCGATGCCGGCGCGGGTGATCTGGTGCGGTTGGAGGCCCAGGATGGATTGGCCCTGGAAGAGGATATCGCCGCCCGACACGGGGTAGACGCCGGTGATCAGGTTAAAGACCGTCGTCTTGCCCGCCCCGTTGGGGCCGATGAGGCCCGCCAGGTCCCCCTCTTCGAGGGTCAGGTCGAAATCCGAGACGGCGCGCAGGCCGCCAAACTGTTTCGAGAGCCCCTTGATCTCAAGTATGGGCGCCATTGGCTTCCACCCTGCCTGCTGACAGTGGCTTCTCCTCAGCCTCCTTGGGCTTGAGGAAGGCCATCTCGTTCGTGCCAAAGAGGCCCTGGGGGCGCAGGATCATCATGATGATCAGCACCACCGGGTAGATCACGTACCGCCACTCGAGGTACTGGGCCAAGTCGCCCGACAGCAACATGCGCAGCCCTTCCAGGATGGCCACCCACCCCGCACCGGCCACGATGGTGCCGCTGAGCGAACCCAGGCCGCCCAGCACCACGATCAGGAGCGGGTCGAACGACTTGATAAAGTCAAAGCTCATCGGGTGCAGGAAGACGTAGGTGTGGGCATAGAGCGCCCCTGCCACACCGGCGTAGGCGCAGCCCATCACGAAGGCGATGGTCTTGTAGCGGGTGACGTCGATGCCCATCAGGTTGGCCGCCGTCTCATCCTCGCGGATGGAGAGGCAGGCCCGGCCGGGGCTCGAGAAGCGCAGGTTGCGAGCCACCAGGATGCCGAGGAGCAGCACCACGAAGGACCAGAGGAATATCAGGTCGGGCGACTTGATGCCGGTCATGCCGCGGGCACCGGAGGTGATGGGGATCACCTTGTCCGAGTTCTCGAGCACCACCCGCACGATGATGCCAAAGCCCAGGGTGGCGATGCCCAAATAGTCGGAGCGCAGGCGCAGGATGGGCAGGCCGATCAGGTAGCCAATCCCCGCCGAGAACACCCCGCCGAGGATCAGGGCCAGGAGGAAGGCCCACGGGGCCACGCTGCTGCCCGACGAGCCGACATAGTGGGTAAAGATGGCCGCGGAGTAGGCGCCCAGGCCCATGAAAGCGGCATGGCCCAGGGAGAACTGGCCGGTGAAGCCGTAGATGATGCTCAGGCCCAGCGAGGAGAGGATCATGATGCACATGTAGCTGAGCACCAGGGCCAGGTAGGCATTCACCAGGCCCACCTGGATCACTCCCTGGATCAGGATCCCCACCGCGAGGGCGATGGCGAATACAGCCCAGAGTGGCAGCTTCTTCATCGTCGCTACACCTTCTCGACCTCAGCCTGGCCAAAGAGCCCGGAGGGTCTGACGAGCAACACCAGGATCAGGATCAGGAACGCCACCCCGTCGGCCGCCGTGGAGTAGATCGACTTGGCCACCACTTCGGCCACGCCGATGATCAGGGCACCCACAAAGGCACCCGGCAGGCTGCCGATGCCGCCCAAGACGGCGGCGGTGAAGGCTTTCAGGCCGGGGATGATGCCCATAAAGGTCCAGATGGTGGGGTAGGCGGTGGCATAGAGCACGCCGCCGGCGCCGGCCAGCGCGGCGCCGAGGCCGAAGGTGAAGGAGATGGTCAGGTCCACGTCGATGCCCATCAGGCGGGCGGTGTCGCGGTCAAAGGCCGTGGCGCGCATGGCCTTGCCCATCTTGGTGTAGCGGATGACATAGTTGAGGGCCAGGAGCAGGATGGTCGCGACCACGGCAATGAGCACCTGGATGGCACTGATGCGCAGACCGGCGATCGTCCAGGTCACCGAAGGCAACGGCGTGGGGTAGGTGATAAAGTTGGGCCCAAAGACGAATTTGAGGCTGCTAAAGTACTCCAGGAAGAGCGACACCCCGATGGCGGTGATCAGGGCGGCGATGCGTGGGGCGTTGCGCAGCGGCTTGTAGGCCAGCCGCTCGATGATCATGTTGAGCACGGCGCAGAGGACCATGGCGGCCAGCATGGCGATCAGGAAGAGGATCAAGCCGTTGGCCCAGCTCACTGACGAGAAGGTGATGCGGTTGATGGCCCTGAGCACAAAGTAGCCGACAAAGGCCCCCACCATAAAGACGTCACCGTGGGCAAAGTTGATCAGCCGCACGATGCCGTACACCATGGTATAGCCGAGGGCGATCAAGGCGTAAACGAAGCCGAGGGCGATGCCATTCAGCAACTGCTGCAACCAGTAGGTCAAGGTCATACGTCCCCCCCTGTGAGTAGGGGTGAAGCATCGGGCCGCCGGCTCGATGCTTCACCCCTACGCCGATTGGCATAGGATCAGGGCTTGGCCAGGCCACCGAAGTGGTACTTGCCGTCCTTGATCTGGATCATGCAGATATCCTTGAGGGGGTTGCCGTTGGCATCGAACGTGACTTCGCCCGACACAGCCTTGAAGCCCTTGGTGTTCTGCAGGGCATCTTTGACCTTGGCCGTGTCCTCGGTCCCCGCCGTCTTGATGGCGTTCAGAAGCAGGTTGGCCGCGTCGTAGGCGAGGGTCGCCAGGGCGTCGGGCTCAGCGCCATACTTGGCCTTGTAGGTCTTGACAAAGTTCTGCACCTCGGGCCGCGGGTCCTCGGGCGAGTAATGGTTGGTGAAGTAGCAGCCCTCGAGAGGCTTGACGTCGAGGTCGGGCGAGTCCCAACCATCGCCGCCGCCCATGGGGCCCTTGTAGCCGGCGTCTCTCGCCTGCTTGGCGATCAGGTTGACCTTGTTGTAATAGTCGGGCAGGTAGAGAAAGTCGGGTTTGGCGGCCATGACCTTGGTGAGCAGCGCGGAAAAGTCGCTATCGTTGATGCTGTAGGCTTCAAAGACGTCGACTTTGCCGCCGAGCTTCTCAAAGCCGGCCTTGAAGGTCTCGGCCAGGCCCTTGACATAGTCGTTGCCGTTGTCATAGAGAACGGCGGCCTTCTTGGCCTTGAGGGTCTCGTAGGCGAAGCGGGCCATGGCGGGCCCCTGGAAGTCATCGATGAAGCAGGCGCGGAAGATGTACTCCTTGCGCTTGCCACCGGGCCACGGGTCCACGGTCACCTTGCCGTTGGTCGAGGTGCCGCTGATCATGACGACCTTGTTGTCGTTGGCGATCTGCGAGATGGGGATGGAGCACTTGGACTGCACCGAGCCCACGATGAACTTGATGCCGTCCTGCTTGATCATCTTGGTGGCAGCGTTGGAGGCCTCCGCCGCATCGCCCTTGTCGTCGCCGAGCACCATCTCGAGCTTTTTGCCGTTGATGCCGCCCTTGGCGTTCCACTCTTCGATGGCGAGCTGAGCGCCGTTCTTGGTGGATTCGCCAAAGGTCTTGACATCGCCGGTCATGGGGGCGATGACGCCGATCTTGATCGTGTTGCCGCCACCGGCGCCGCCGCAACCGGCCAGGGGCACGAGCATGGCAGCGACCAGAAGAATAGCGAAGAACTTGGTCCGCATATAGCCTCTCCTCCGAACTGAAACACGCGACCTGCCATTACGGTACGACGAAAGGACCTCGAATGACGCAGGGCGGCCAGCCCCATGCTCCGCCACGATGAGGAGGGGGTCGCGACACGGACCCGTTTTTGGCTCGAGAGCACCTCCTTTCCCGTTTGCAGAACGGCGATCCTGCCGATGCGAGGAGTTGCTCCGGGAAGGAAGAGAAAAACTCCCGCGTGGTTCCGACAAGCGAACTCGCTGCACCGAAAGGACCTCTCAACGCCGAGACGCGCATCGGTTGAACTAGCCGGCCGTCACCACAACGGGAGCATCACTGTGACGCATTATAGGAGACCTTCTGAATCCTGTCAAAAAACACTGTGCATTGCTCCGTCAAGCCACGCAGGCCGGGTTTCACAACCCGGCCCTGTCGCATCTGCGGGCCTGCCGGTGCGCAACCCCCAGCCAGGGCCTGGGCCGGGAGCGCGCCCAGCTCAAGACCCGGCTGTCACCGCTGCTCTCGTAACCACAACTCTTTATCGGACAGGGGCCGAGGCGGCCTACAAAGCCGCCCTACAGAAAGCCGCCCTCCGCTGCTGGCAGGGCGCCGCGGTGCGGGGGATGCTGCATAAAGAGCGACACATGTAGGAGGGGGCCAGCCTGGGGCGCAGGGGGCACCCCGGGCCGGCGGTGGCCGGGCACACCGACGCGCCAGGGCCGGGCCAGTTCAGTTTGGGGGCAGACACGCGGCAGGGGGCTCCGAGCTCCTCGCGCTGTGTGGGCTTGGCCGTCGTTGTCGGGCCAGCCCCCCTACCGTTCCCCCAACGTGGGGGAATAGGTGTCTCTCCGCCGATTGGCGTTGCGGCGCCAGCCCATCCCCCCACGTTGGGGGGACAGCCTGCCCTGAGCAACGCGAAGGGGTGGGGGGGCCACAGCCGCGCCATGACGCCTTGCTGCAATGCAGCAGGGCATTCCGCACAGGCTTGCCCCAAACTGAACTGCACCCGCCAGGGCCGGGTGCTTGCGCAGACGCCCGGGGCACTGTACAATGTCGGTGTGGTGGGAGCGGTGTTGTTGGCTCTGGAGGATCGAACATGGAAGGCCACAATGCGGCGGAGGACGAGGCAGAGCGGCGCCTGAGCGAGCTTCGTGCCCTCTACGACCTGAGCCTGGCGGCGGCATCGCTCGACCCCGAGGCCATCCTGCAGATGATCGGCGAGCGGATTACCGGCCTCTTCAACGCGGCGGCGCTGTTCGTGGCGCTGGTCGACGAAGAGAACGACGTGCTGTGCTTTGCGCACTCGGTCGACCGCGGGCAGGTGTTGGCGCCCTTTACCATGCCGCTGAACCAGGGCAGTGCCCTGACGCACTATGTGTTGCGCACTGCGCGCCCGCTCCTCATCGACGACCTGTCGGCGCCTCCGCCGGGCCTGCCGGCCACCCCGCTGCATGTGGGCGAGGCGGCGCGCTCGTGGCTGGGGGTGCCTCTGGTCGTCAAGGGGCGGGCCATCGGCGTGATGAGCGTTCAGAGCTACACGCCGGGGGCCTTTGACGAGGATGACCAGCGCCTGCTGAGCCTGGCGGCACAACAGGCGGCCGCAGCGCTCGAGAATGCCCGCCTCTTCCAGCGCACTCTGGCGCTCGAACGCCGCTACCATGCCCTGCTCGAGGCGCTCGATGATGGCTATGCGGTGGTGCAGGGCGGGAAGGTGGTCTTTGCCAATGCCCGCCTGGGCCACATGTTGGGGACGGCGGCCGACGAAGTGCTGGCCAGCGCCCTCGCGCGCCTGGGGGCATCGCTGCCGGCGGGGCAGGCCACGCGCCTGCGCCAGCGGCTCACGCGCCGCGACGGGTCGGAGCTGCCGGTGGAGCTGAGCCTGAGCACCATCGAGTACGAGGGCCAACCGGCCCTGGCCGTCATGTGCCACGACATCTCGCACGAAGCCCGCCTCGAAGCGCAGCTTCTGGAGGCCGAAAAGCTCTCGGCGGTGGGCCAGCTCGTGTCGGGGGTGGCCCACGAACTGAATAACCCGCTCACCACCATCAAAGGCTACGCCCAACTGCTGCAGGGAGAGGTGGCCACGCCCTCGGTGGCCGAGGACCTGAAGAAGGTCGAAGAGGCTGCCGACCGCTGCCGGCGCATCGTGATGGACTTGCTGACCTTTGCCCGCCGCTACGAACCCGAGCTCACCGACACCGACGTCAACGAGCTCTTGCGGCGCACGGTGGCCCTGCGCTCCTACGAGCTGCGCGTGCGGTCGATCGCCGTGCAGTGGGCGCTGGACCCGGCGCTGCCCACCATCCAGGCCGACCCGCACCGGCTGCAGCAGGTGATCCTGAACCTGCTTTTCAACGCCGAGCAGGCCATCTTGAGCGCCGCGGAAGAGGGCTGCATCACCATCCGCTCGCTGGCCCTGCCCGACGGCCAGGGCATCCGCTTCGAGGTGGCCGACACGGGGCCCGGCATCGCGCCAGAGCATATGGGCAGGATTTTCGACCCCTTCTTCACGACCAAGAAGGTGGGCGATGGCGCCGGCCTGGGCCTTTCCACCGCCTATGGCATTGTGAAGGAGCACGGCGGGCGCATCTGGGCCGAGAGCGAGCCCGGCGTCGGGGCAACGTTCATCGTAGAACTGCCGCTGGTCGCCCGAACGGCGAATAGCGGATAGCGGATGGCCGATGGCCGGTTGAGAAAGTGCAAGGTACTATCGGCCATACGCCACCGGCCACAGGCTATCCGCCAGACGCCACTGGCCACCTGCCGATGAGGAGCATAACCATGGCCATTGCTCTGAGCCAGTACCCCCGGCCTCCAGCCGATACCGGCTGGGGCTTTCACGACTCGGCGGGCACGGCTGCCCGCCCGGCCGATCCGGCCGCCTATGCCCGCTACCTGCGCCAGAACCTGGGCATCACCTGGTTCAAGGCGCTGGTCTCGGGCACCAATAAGGTCGACCTGGTGCACGCCTTCAGCGAGCAGGGCATCGAGGTGGTGGTGCGCCTCTACGCCTACCGGCCCCACCCGCACTATGTGGTCTCTCCGGCCGATGTGCGCGCCTACGTGCAGGCCGGTGCCCACTACTTTGAGTGGGGCAACGAGCCCAACCTGCAGGACGAGTGGGACGTGGCGTCGTGGAACGAGGGCGCCCGGGTCGACAAGGTCTGCGAACAGTTCCTGCGCAATGCCGATGCGATTCGCCAGGGGGGCGGCATCCCGCTCATGGTGGCCCTGGCTCCGGGCGGCCACTACCCGCACCGCGATTGGTACCGCACCACCTTTGAGTGGCTGCGCCTGCACGGCAAGCTGGGCGTGCTCGACGGCGCGGCCCTGGCCGTGCACAACCGGCCGCTCAACCGGCCCCTGGCCCACCTGGACCCCGGCGGCTGCTGCTTCCTGGAGTACGAGTGGATCGATGACCTGGTGAAGGCATACGTGGGCCACAGCCTGCCGCTCATCGGCACCGAGGCCGGTTACGAGCCGGGCTGGGACCAGGACCCGACCTTTCCGCCCGTCGACCTGACCCGCCACGCCGAGTATAACGTGGAGCTGCTGCGCTGTTTCGGCCCCTACGGCAGCCGGCGCTGGCGCGACGCACTCTTCTGCGCCTGCCTGTGGCTGGTGGAATCCTTTGGCCACCACGACTTTGCCGATGCGGCCTGGCACAACAACGCCCGCTGGGCCGGCGGCGGAAACCTGCCGGCGGTGGACCTTTTGCGCCGCGAGTGGCAGGCCCATCCCTTCCAGCGCACCTGGGATTGGGAGAACCAACGCCCGGATTATGACCAGGCCACCTGGCGTGGCTCGCCCAACGCCGACCTGCGCCCGGCCGGCGCATTGCCGAGCCTGGTGGTGCTCTACCCCACCGGCGCCGACTTTGACGCGACGATGAAGCGCCTGCGTGACCCGGCCAGCCAGGCCTCGTACCACTATGTGGTGGCGCGCAACGGGTCCATCTACCAACTGGTGCCCGAGGCGTACCGGGCCTGGCACGCCGGCGACGCGTGCTGGCAGGGGCGCCGTGTGAACGACTATGCGGTGGCGGTGGGCATCGTCCACCGCGACGGCGAAAGCGACCCCTTCCCTACGGCCCAGATCAAGCCCGCGGTGGCCCTGGTCCACTACCTGATGGGCAAGTACAAGATCGGCCTGGAGGGCGTGCTGAGCTCGTACATGGTGCTGGGGCAAACGCCCACTGCCCCCGACGCCTTCGACCTGGAGGCCTTCCGCAAGCGGTTGGCAGAGGCCGACATTCCCTGGCCCGATGACGAGACGGTGCGGGCCGCGGCCTGGGCATCGCTGGGCATTCCCTACAACTCGACTGCAGCCTTTCCCCGCTTTGCCCGGGCGAACGAGCTGGGCAACCCCGAGACGGCCGAGTTCGACTATACCGTGGGCGGCCGGCTCTACCGCGGGCAGGGCTACAGCGAAGGCATCGTGTACGGCGAGGCGGGCCGCTGGGATGATCTGAAGATCATGATGTGGTGAGGCGAGGCGCATCGTGTCACGCCCAAAGGAGGCTCGCTGATGCTCCAGTACCGCGACTGGTACGGCACACCCTACTGGTCCGAACGCACCATCGACGATCAGGAGTTCCGGATCACATACCTGATCATGCACGATACGGAAGGGCCGCGCGATGCGGCGCTGGCCTGGTGGAGCAGCCCCGATAACCCGAACCAATCGAGCGCGCACGACTTGATCGATGCCAGTGGCGTCATCTACCACTGTGT
>Ga0272448_1002441_pt1 | contig 23241 bp, 20 predicted proteins | sample YNPCB0191_FD_202220 | JGI IMG/M metagenome (GOLD analysis project Ga0272448, IMG submission 202220) | Hot spring sediment microbial communities from Yellowstone National Park, WY, United States - YNP-CB-019-1 | ecosystem: Environmental > Aquatic > Thermal springs > Hot (42-90C) > Sediment... | reverse complement strand
TACTTTAGCTAATATCTCCCAAAATAATAAACTTGCCGATTATTTCCATTGTAATCCAATGACCATTTGTCTGGGGTGTCACCATCAAACTGCTCTCTCGCCGGGGAAGCCAGTTCCTTCCTGTAGCACCTGTCATAGTCTTACTCAGACTACCTACTTAAAGGAAAACTCGCTTCACCTGGAAAAAGCCTACCATCGTCAGTGCCTTGGCTGCCATACCTCAATGAAGGCCGGTCCAACTAATTGTAATAACGGCTGTCATATTCCCCAAAAAAGTGAAGTTGCAAAGGGGGCACAATAATGAGTGTTTTTTAAATATTCATAGCTTGCAGGCAGCGGACCACTGCATCTTCCCAATGAGGCATCACCAACCCGGTAAATTTTTGTAATTTCTCAATGCTCAAAGGTGAATAAAAAGGTCGAGGAGCAAGTCTTTCGCTTTGGGCTAAGGAAATGGGAACAAGTCTCAAATCACTTCCAATTAAATTTAGAATTTTTTGCGCAAATTCTTGCCAGCTACAGTAGCCAGTATTAGCAATGTGAAAAATACCTTTTAAGTCATTCTTAAGTAAAGATAAAACTGCTATACTCAGGTCCGGAACATAGGTAGGTGAACCAATCTGGTCAGATACCATCTTTATTTCTTTCTTTTCTCGGGCAAGTTTGATAATAGTATTTGCAAAGTTAGAACCATAAGCACTAAAAAGCCAGGAAGTGCGAATTATCAGGTAATTATCTAAAATTTCCCGGACATATCGTTCCCCTTTTAGTTTAGACTTTCCATAAATTGAAAGGGGAGAAGGTGTATCTTCTTCCTTATAAGGCTCAGCCTTTTTCCCATCAAATATATAGTCAGTACTAAAATATATACACTTTGCGCCGATTAATTTGCAGCCGAGAGCAACATTCTTTGCGCCTTCGGCATTTACTGCAAATGCCTTCTCTTTCTCTTTTTCACAAAGATCAACATCAGTAAATCCAGCAGCATTAATTACCACTTGAGGCTGAAATTTTTTTATGTTTTCAACTGTCTGAGTATAATTAGTAATATCTAATTCGCGGTGGGGAGGAGTTATGCAGTCAAAAAATTTCTTTAAAGTTAGGCTAAGAACAGAACCCAACCTCCCTTCTGATCCAATAATCAACACTTTTTTCATAATAACTTGGTTTAAAAGTATTATTTCTCCCGCCAGTGTCCCCTTTTTAACTGGATATCAAATTTCCCACCAAGATTTATTCGCTTGATACCAATCGATAGTCATTTGAATCCCGGTTTCAAAGGAATAAATTGGCTGCCAGCCCAATTCATTTACAATTTTATCTACTGCCAATGCATATCTCCAATCATGTCCAGGTCGATCCGCTACAAAATTAATGAGCGAAGTAGGTTTATTTAATTTCTGAAGAATGATTTGCGCTATCTCTAAGTTAGTTTTTTCACAGTTGCCTCCAATATTATATATTTCTCCTGCTCTTCCTTTTCGTAAAATTAAATCAATCGCCCGGCAATGGTCCTCCACATAAATCCAGTCCCGGATATTTAGTCCATTACCATATAGTGGCAAGGGTTTATCCTGAAGGGCATTGGTGATAAATAAAGAAATAATTTTCTCCGGGAATTGATAAGGACCATAATTGTTAGAGCAACGGGTAATAATGACCGGAAGCTTAAAACTTTTAAAATAAGCTCGACAAAGCAAATCCGCGCTGGCTTTACTCGCGGAATAAGGATTATTCGGTTTTAAGGGGGATTCTTCGGTAAATTTACCTTCTTTAGCTAATGATCCATATACTTCGTCAGTGGAAATATGAATAAATCGATTTATTTTAGATTTTCGCACCGCCTCTAATAAAACTTGCGTTCCTACTACATTAGTTTGGATAAATATTCCCGGCTCTCTGAGACTGCGATCTACATGAGTTTCAGCCGCAAAATTAACTACTGCATCGAATTTTTGCCTCATAAGATCAGTAACTAAATCCCTATCTGCTATATCCCCCCGAATGAACTGGTAACGCGAAAAAAAATCCGGATCATTCTCCACGACCTTTAGATTTTTCCGGTTTCCAGCATAGGTTAATTTATCCAAATTCGTTATATGCACATCGGGATAATTTCGGAGCATAAAAAAAATAAAATTAGAACCAATAAAACCAGCACCACCAGTAACTAAGATTTTCATTGCCTATTTGCCTAAAAAAAAGATAATTAGCTGTCTTTCCGGGCCCAATCATAGGGAATATTATTATGGTAAGGGTCAATCCGATATTCATCCGGATGGTCATAGTTATAAACTTCGGTAGGAATATTAAGCGCAATCGCTTCAGTTTCACTGATACATTTAAAACCATGAAAAACCTGCGGAGGAATACAAAGCAGTTGGGGATTATATTCACCTAAAAAAAACTCATTTAACTCTTGATAAGTGGGAGAGTCCGTTCGATTATCATAAAGGACTACTTTCATCATCCCCTTGATCACTACAAAATTATCATATTGAATCTTATGATAATGCCAGCCTTTTACTACCCCAGGATAAGCAGTAGTTAAATATAGTTGACCGAACTGGATAAAAATTTCGTCATCAGCGCGTAATATCTCCATTAATCTACCCCGCTCATCGGGAATAATTTTTAAATCTTTTATTTTTACCCCTTGAATCATAAGTATCGCTCCGCTATTATATTTTGTTTGCTCCAGTTTCCGCTACTAAATTGGTAGCTAAACGCAAGGAGTCAAAGGTACCCGCATCCGTCCACCATCCATCTAAGATTTCATAAGTCATCTCGCCTCGTTCAATATAAATATTATTTACATCAGTAATCTCTAATTCACCCCGGTTTGAAGGCTTAAGGGTTTTGATATGTTCAAAGACCTTATGGTCAAAAAAATAAATTCCAATAACCGCATAGGATGACGGTGGGACTTTCGGTTTTTCTTCAATTCTTATCAATTTACCACTCTCAAAAACCGCTACCCCAAATCGCTCTGGATCAGGGACTTTTTTTAATATAATCTTGGCTCCTACTGGCTGATGTCTAAAATTTTCTACCGCCGGGATAATATTTTTTTCAATAATATTATCACCTAAAATAACACAGATCTTGCCATTATCCGCAAATTCTTCCGCTAAACTTAAGGCGTGGGCAATCCCACCCTCTCCTTCCTGATAAGTATACTCAATATGCTGTAAACCAAATTCTTTCCCATTGCCAATCAGCCGTAAAAAATCACCTGCATTATTACCGCCAGTAACTAAAAGTATTTCTCTAATATTAGCATTAACCAAAGTCTGAATAGGATAATAAATCATTGGCTTGTTATACACCGGGAGCAAATGTTTATTAGTTACTTTGGTCAAAGGATAAAGACGGGTGCCTAATCCTCCCGCCAAAATCACTCCCTTCATTTTTCTCCTCGTATTTAAAATAAAAGGAAGTCAAACTTTAACTAATTCTTCAAACTCCTTCTCCGAAATAATAGTAACTCCAAGAACTTTTGCCTTTTCATATTTACTTCCTGGCTCACTACCTACTACCACATAGTCGGTTTTTTTGCTCACGCTGGAAGCCACTTGTCCACCTAATGATTCCACCAAATTTTTTGCCTCCTCCCGGGTAAACCGGGATAATGCACCAGTAAAGACAAAGATTTTCCCTTGCAATTTACCTTCGGCTATTTCTTTCGGAGGAATTAATTTAATTCCCGCGTTTTTAAGCTTCTGAATAAGTTCCCGGTTACTTTTTTGCGAAAAAAAAGAGACTATACTTCGTGCTACCTCGGGACCAATCTCTTTTAGTTGCATTAAATCTTCTTCTCGCGCCTCCATCAAATCTTCAATCCGAGGGTAATGCTTTGCCAAAATTGATGCCAGGTGTTCACCTACTTGGCGAATCCCCAGTGCATAAATAAAATGGGCTAATTCCTTTTTTTTGCTCTGTTCAATTGCCCTGATGATATTAGAAGCTAATTTTTCTCCCATACGTTCGAGGGGAATTAAATCTTCCTTTTTTAGCGTGTAAAGATCGGCGACATTCTTAATCAAACCGACATCTACCAGCTTATCAATTAGTTTATCTCCTAATCCTTCAATATCCATTGCTCGTTTGGAAGCAAAATGTTGGATAGTTTTTTTCAATTGAGCGGAGCAAGAAATATTAATACAACGGTGGACTGCTTCACCAGGTAGTCGCACTACCTTTGATCCACAAACCGGACAATTAGCCGGAATTTTAAAAGGCATTTCCTTACCGGTCCGCCGTTCCTTAAGCACTGCTACTACCTCAGGAATAACATCGCCGGCTCTTTGAACAATAACTGTATCTCCTACCCGAATATCTTTTTTATCAATCTCATCCTGATTATGAAGGGTAGCGCGGCTCACAGTCACACCCGAAATTGAAACTGGTTCCATAACTGCAACTGGCGTTATTGCTCCCGTTCGACCCACCTGGGGGATAATTTGAATTATCTTTGTAGTAGCCTGGCGGGGAGAAAATTTATAAGCTAACGCCCAGCGCGGACTGCGGGAAATGGCTCCTAATTTTTCCTGGAGAGAAAAATCGTTTACTTTTATAACTACTCCATCGATTTCATAATCCAGAGTTTCGCGAATCTTTTCTATGGAATGATAATAATCAATAACTTCCTTAATATTTTTACAGAGCTGAATATGGGAATTAACCTTAAACCCCCACTGCGGTAAAGTATTTAAAAGCTCCCACTGGGAAACAAATGAATATCCTTCTACTAATCCAACTCCGTAACAAAAAATATCTAAGGGACGCTGAGCAGTAATCGAAGAATCAAGCTGACGGAGTGAACCGGCAGCAGCATTGCGAGGATTAGCAAATTTTTGTTCTCCTTTTTCCTCCTTTTGTCGGTTAAGTTCTTGGAAAGCTTTAACACTAATATACACCTCTCCCCGCACTTCCAAACGCGATGGTATCTTAAGGTTCCGGCTAATAAGTTTTAGCGGAATTGATTTGATTGTCTTAAGATTCTGAGTAACATCTTCTCCGGTAATCCCATCACCCCGAGTAGCACCCACAGTGAAAACTCCATCCAGATAAACAAGTTCTACTGCCACTCCATCCAGCTTTGGTTCCGCTACATAAGTAATCTCTCCTTCACTTTTTAGAAACCGTTTTACCCGACGATCAAACTCCACTACTTCCTCTTCGGTAAAAGCATTTCCCAAACTTAGCATCGGAACATTATGAACCACGGTAGAAAATTCCTCCAGCGGTGGAGCACCAACCCGCTGGGTAGGTGAATCAGGAGTAATCAGATGGGGGTACTTTTTTTCTAATTCTTCTAATTCCCGGAAAAGACGGTCATACTCTTCATCGGATATTTCCGGGCTATCTAAAACATAATATCGATAGTTATGGTAATTGATTAATTCACGAAGCTCTTCAATTCTTTTTTTGGGTTCGCTCAAGCCTTTTCTCCTTGAACTACCGATTAAACATTTTCATTCTTTCTCTTTTAGTCTTAATGGAGCGATACTGTTTTTCAATCTATTTATAAGTTTATCCTGATACTTTCGCCAATAACGGAAACGAACTTTCATCGTTTCATAATCTTTTTCATTATCAACATCCAATGCCGCTCCGATAACTTTAGTTTCCACTATCTTAAACCGGCAGTCGAGAAAATTTGTCACTATTTTTTCTACCTCATCCACCTTGATCAATTTCCGAAATGGGGGGGTCAGCCTTTCCAAACCTAAGCGAGAAAGTAAAAGGTTCCAATGGAGCAGAAGAAAATAATATATCCCTTTCCACTGGACATGGGCGCGGTAAATAGCTAATAGCAACTTTAAAAAATTTAAGAATTGCTTCTGGTAGCGATAATCATATAATTGTTGAATATAGTGGCGATTTTTAATTTTTAATGGCTTTACCAGGTGGAGATTATTTTGCCGGTATTTTTTTTCTTTAGCGTGAAAATATGCCATCTTAATCCCCCGCTTATATCGCGTAGGATAAAACGGCTTCAATCCATCTTCAGTACTCATACCCAAGGAATAATCGATTGAATCCAGGTCACACTGTTCTAAGAACTCATTAATTTCCTGGGAAGTAATTAAAGGAATATCCCCGGGTAAATACAACATCGCTTTTTCTTCGGCTTTTCCGTGATAAACACCCCCTCCTTTTCTTTCCATTTCCAATGCAGTTTCAAAAGCTAAAAATGCATTCTCATATAAATTGCGGCGCTGTTCTAAGGGGATAACCCTTTCGGGAGAAAGTAAACTCAGGTAATGCTGAGCAATAGCTTTTTCGATTCGCTTTTTATCTCCCACAACAAATATTCGATTTACATACGGTGATTCTTCTAATGCTTTAAGGGAATAAAAGAATAAAGGTAATCCATTTAATTCGAGAAAATTTTTATTCTCGCCTCGAATGGGGCGAATTTTTCCCCGATCTCCAATAAGAATAGCAGCATCAACTTTCATAAATAGAAGATGGCTTCTCCTCGGTTAATTCTCTTTCCAACCATGATCACCAATCAAAGGAACAAAAATACAAAGAGTGCATTCTTTTTTTTCTACTTTCCCACCCCTTTTTACTACCCGATAAAGCATCTGGGAGTAACGGGAGCCAACCGGAATAACCATTACTCCTCCTTCGTTTAACTGCTCAACTAATACTGGAGAAATCTCCGGCGCACCCGCAGTTACTATAATTGCATCAAAAGGGCTTTCTTCCTGCCAGCCATAGCTTCCGTCACCTAACTTAAATTTTATTGAATCGTATCCTAACTGGGTAAGTAATTGCTGAGCCCGAAATAATAAGGTCGGTATCCGCTCGACCGTATAAACCCATTTAGCCAATTCTGCCAAAATTGCCGTTTGATAGCCTGATCCGGTTCCAATTTCTAATACCCGGGAATCAGCTTTAAGTTCCAAACATTCAGTCATAAGCGCTACCATATAGGGCTGGGAGATGGTTTGACCTTCTCCAATGGAAAGTGGGCCATCATCATAAGCGCTATCCCGAAATTTTTCCGGGACAAAGAGGTGTCGCGGAACCTTTCGCATTGCTGCTAACACTCGTTCATCCTTAATTCCGCGCGCTACTAACTGGCGTTCAACCATTTGAAGCCGCTCTTTCTCCCGGTCCAAATTTTTCCCTCCGCAAAAATATATTACAAGCTAACCAAAGTTAGCTGTTCTAAAACATATCGTCTTATTTCTTGAGGCGAAGAAAGATTAATTACTACTTTTCCCTCTTCAATAAGAGGAACGAGTAATAATTCCATCTTTCCTCCACAAGAACAAACAACTTGATTTTTACCTCGCGGGATTACCTGGGTTTGGAAACATTGCGGACACCTCCACAAATCCTTTCTTCCCGAAGGTTTACCTCTTTTAGCCAGTGGCTTGCCATCAACTTCCACAATATCCAGGGAAAAATCAACCACCGGAGCATTAGAAATATTTGTCCCTACCCCAAAAGCATCTACTACGGGGTAGAGTGCTAAAATAGCTTTTTCATCAATATTACCGCTAACAAAGATCTTGACCTGATTAAAACCGTGAAGATCAAGCTCCCAGCGAACTTCTTCAATAATTTTTAAAAAGTTCCCCCGTCGGGATGAAGGTGTATCCAGTCGTACCGCAAAGAGGTCTTTCCCTAAAGCCCGGGCTACCTTCAGCGCAGCAAACTTTTCATCATCAAAGGTATCAATCAAAGAAACGCGAGGAATTTTTGGGGAAATTATTTTATGAAATGCCTGGGTTGCTTCTACGGTATCTCCAATTACCAAAATAAGAGCATGCGGCATTGTTCCCATCGCTTCTTCTCCAATAAACTCTGCACTTTTAGTTACCGCCACTCCATCACAACCACCAATAAAAGCACTTCGCTCAATCATCGGAGCAATTACCGGATGCATCCTTCTCGCCCCAAAACTGACTACCGGCTTATTTCCCGCCACCTTACGACATCGGGCAGCCGCAGTAGCAATTCCGCTTGCCTGACAAATAAACCCAAGTAAAGCGGTTTCAAATACTGCAAAATCTTGGTAATAACCCTCAACTTCTAAAACTGGTTCATAAGCATTAAAAATCGTGCCTTCTTTTAGCCCGCGTAAATTAATCGGCTTCCCTTTAAAAAGTTCAATTACTTCTTCAACTCCAGCAAAAACTGCCCACTTCCACTCGCTCGGCAAGCCCTTTACCCATACCTCAGCTGCAACTCGCTTATTGAGCTTTAGCGCCTTAAGTATCTCGACAGTACGTAAGAAATAAACGTCTGTAACTTTTCCCGCTTTAATTTCTTCCTCGGTAGCTACCTGAAACATCCTTCTCCCCTTTAAACTTTACTCGATTAGATATAAATCAGAAATCAAATGGAACTTAAGTTATAAAAAGCATCCTTACCTAAATAACGAGCAGTTTCGCCTAATTCTTCTTCAATCCGAAGGAGCTGGTTATACTTGGCAATACGCTCGGTCCGTGAAACTGATCCGGTCTTAATAAAGCCAGTATTACAAGCTACTGCTAAGTCAGCAATAGTAGTATCTTCTGTTTCTCCGGAGCGATGCGAAATTATTGTGGTATAACCGGCCTTCTTGGTCATTTCAATAGCATCAATAGTTTCGCTAAGAGTCCCAATTTGATTAAGTTTGATAAGCACTGAGTTTGTAATCCCTTGTTCAATTCCCTTTCGAATAATCTTGGTATTGGTTACGAAAATATCATCACCCACAATCTGAACTTTTTTCCCTAAGGCATCAGTTAAGAGTTTCCAACCTTCCCAATCATTCTCTGCCATTCCATCTTCAATACTTATTATAGGATATTTCTCTACCCATTCGGTATAAAAGCTCACCAACTCATCTTTGGTCTTTTCTGGCTTGGCTTCGGATTTCAAAATATACTTTCCATTTTCAAAAAATTCACTTGCTGCTGAATCAATTGCCAGATATATATCTTCGCCCGGCTTATAACCTGATTTCAAAATCCCCTCTAAAATTAAATCAAGTGCCTCTGTGTTCGAACTAAGATTAGGAGCAAACCCTCCTTCATCTCCTACCGCAGTATTATAGCCTTTATTTTTAAGAACCTTTTTTAAATTATGAAAAACTTCCGCTCCCATTTGAAGCGCCTGGGTAAAATTTTTTGCCCCTACCGGCAAAATCATAAATTCTTGGATATCGATATTATTATCTGCATGGGCACCCCCATTAAGGATATTCATCATCGGAACAGGAATTACCCGCGCATTTACTCCTCCAATATAGCGATAAAGGGGAAGCCCCAAATCCTCAGCCGCGGCCTTGGCTACTGCCAGTGAAACTCCCAAAATTGCGTTTGCCCCTAATTTGCTTTTATTTTCGGTCCCATCCAATTCAATCATTATTAAATCAATGAAACTCTGATCAGTAGCTAACAGTCCTACAATTTTAGGGGCAATTACTTCGTTGACATTAGTAACTGCCTTTCTAACTCCCTTACCGAGGTAACGTTTATCATCATTATCTCTTAATTCTAAAGCCTCTCTTTCACCCGTCGAGGCACCGGAAGGTATCTGGGACCTTCCTCTTGCTCCGGATTCCAGAACTACATCTACCTCAATCGTAGGATTTCCTCGTGAATCCAATATTTCTCGCGCATATACTTCGACAATTTCACTCATTGTTTTTCCTCCTTAATTAATTACTTTTTTCTGGTTTTAATACCAAATAAAGAGAATCTTCCCTGCGTTTTATAAAAAACAAAATATTTTCACCTGGTTTTACCTTACTCAAGGCCTCCGAGTAATTTTTCATATTTTTTACTGGAGTTCGGTTTAATTCTTTAATAATATCACCCCGCTGTAAACCTGCTTCATCCGCTGGGCTACCCGGTTCCACCTCAGTTATAATCACCCCTTCTTTATCCGTAATTTCCAGCTGGTTAGCTAAATCAGGGGTAAGTTCCTGAACTTTTAAACCTAACCGGTCTTCTTTTCCTTTTTCCGGGGTTAATTCTTTCTTTTCTTCCGGCATCTCTCCTAAGACTACTGTAATATTCTTTTCTTTCCCATCCCGAAAAATAACCAGCGTTACTTTCTTACCCACTGGCGTTCCTGCTACCAATCGGGGAAGTTCATCCATTTCATTTATCTCCCTGCCTTCAAATTTAAGAATGATATCCCCCTTTTTTATTCCCGCTCGAGCCGCCGGACTTCCCTCTTGGACCTGTGCCACCAAAGCTCCTTTGCCTTCGGACAATCCAAATGATTGCGCCAGTTCCGGAGTAACCTTTTGCACCATAACTCCCAACCATCCCCTAATTACCCGCCCCTTTTCTTTAAGTTGGGGAATTATTTCTTTAGCCATATTAGCGGGAATCGCAAAACCAATGCCATTGGCTTGGGCAACGATTGCAGTATTAATCCCTATAACCTCACCCCGGGTATTAACCAGTGGTCCTCCACTATTGCCCGGATTGATTGAAGCATCAGTTTGGATGAAATTGTCATAGGGACCCGCACCAATCACCCGACCCTTGGCACTCACTACCCCCACAGTTACCGTATGCTCCAATCCAAACGGATTACCGATTGCCATTACCCATTCTCCTACTTGAAGTTCATCCGAGTTTCCTAAATTCACATAAGGAAGGCTCTCTTTAGTTTCTACTTTAATCAATGCTAAATCAGTCTTAGCATCCTTTCCCACCACCCGACCTTCATATTCTTTCTTGTTGGAAAGGCGAACTTTTATAGAATCTGCCCCTTCAATTACATGGTTATTGGTGATTATATAACCATCTTTGCTGATTATAAAACCTGAACCCAGGCTTTTTTCCTTAAACTCCCTTCCCGGTGTTTCCCCAAAAAATCGTTCAAAAAAGTCATCACCAAAAAAATCCCGGGGAAAAGGGCTTCCTGGACCAAAATAATGGCGGAATACCCGATCCGCTCCTTTTACCGTTTTTTCGGTGCTGATATTTACTACTGCAGGATTAATTGTTTTTGCAATTTCGACAAACGAAGGACGGTCATACTCTATATTTTTATCCGCCCAACATTTATTCATGCTTAAACCTATTAAAAAAAGAAGCGAAACTATCCCCCCAAAAAATAAATAGTAATTTTTAATCACCAACTTTACCCGAAGAACATTCCCCCAGTTAATTTTCATAAATAACTCCTTTCTTTTTCTATCCTCAGATGAGTTTAACAATTTAGTTATTACTTACTTTCAATTTAGACGGAGAGGGTGGGATTCGAACCCACGTGCCCCGGTTAAGGGACAAGCCGATTTCGAGTCGGCCCCGTTACAACCACTTCGGTACCTCTCCGAAAAATAATTCTATTGACCGTATCTACCTTCTTTCCTTAAAAAACTGTTGAATAATTTTACTACACTCTTCTTTTAAAACATTAGGAGTAAATTTCAACTGATGGTTAAGTCGTAAATCATTCCCCAGCTGGTATAGAGAACTTAGCCCCCCCCATTTTGGGTCATAGGCTCCAAAAATCACTTCTTCTATCCGGGCATGAATAAGGGCACCAACACACATAATGCATGGTTCTATAGTGACATAAATTCGGGTTTTATTCAACCGGTAATTTTTTAAAACCTTGGCCGCGTTCCGTAAGGCAAGGATTTCTGCATGCGCGGTGGGGTCGTTTTCTCGGATAATTTGGTTATGAGCCTGGCTCAAAATTTCTCCCTGATCCGATACAATCACCGCCCCTACCGGAACCTCTCCAATCTTATAAGCTTCAAATGCTTCGCTTAGAGCAATTTTCATATAAAACTCATCTCGTTGCATGGGAATCTCAATTAATCAGATCTTCTCCCACCCCAGTTACCCGGAGCACTTCCGCAAGAGTGGTTTCCCCATTAATCATTTTTCGAATAGCGATCTCAGAAAGAGTAACCATCCCCTCTTTAACCGCTTGGTTTTTAATCAGGCGACTTTCTGCTTTTTCACTGATGAGTTTGCGGATACTATCAGTAATTTCCATTATTTCAAAGATTCCGGTTCGGCCCCGATAACCAGTCCAGCGGCACCGTTCACATCCCTCCCCTGCTTTTAGGGCTGCTCGGGCTTCCGGAGAAACCTTTAGTCCTAAAATTTCCTGTTCTTCTAATGAAAGGTTATAAGGCTTTTCACAAAAAGGGCAAATTTTGCGGACCAGCCGCTGCGCAATTACTCCGATCAAAGTGGAATTGATTAAAAAAGGAGGTGCCCCTAAATCGAGAAGCCGAGTAATTGAACTGGGGGCATCGTTAGTATGGAGGGTGCTAAATACTAAGTGGCCAGTAAGAGCAGCTTGAATAGCATTTTCGAGAGTGTCATAGTCTCTAATTTCTCCCACCATAATAATGTCCAGGTCTTGGCGAAGGATAGTGCGAAGAGCATTGGCAAAGTTAAAACCGATCTGGGGCTGGACTCCAATCTGATTAAATTCTTCATATACCATCTCAATTGGGTCTTCAATAGTAACAATGTTTACTTCCGGAGAAGCCAGTTTCCGCAGAGCAGAATAGAGTGTGGTGGTCTTACCGCTTCCGGTAGGACCCGTGACCAAAATAATACCATGGGGTTGCTGAATAAATGATTCGAAAAGTTCTAACTCCCGGGGGAAAAATCCTAAGCTGCTTAACTCCTGGATTAAAATTTCCGGGTCAAAGATTCGAATCACCACTTTTTCCCCAAAAGCAACCGGTAAAGTCGAAACCCGCAGTTCAACCTCCCGGCCATTAAAGTCAGTTTTTATCCTTCCGTCCTGGGGACGGCGCTTTTCTGCAATATCCATTCGGGAAAGCATTTTAATCCGTGATACCACTGCATTATGTACTATCTTAGGCATGGTATGAACATTATGGAGAATACCATCGATCCGAAACCGGGTAAGACTGAAATCTCTTTTCGGTTCTATGTGAATATCACTTGCCTTCTGATCAAAGGCATAGCCCAACAGATAATCTACTGCATTTACCACATGCTTGTCAGTGGCATCAATTTCTTTTGGGGTTTTAAGTCTTACATACTGTTCAAGGTTTCCCAAGTCAATCTGAGGAGCTAACTCTTGGGCCGCAGCAGCTATAGAGTAACGAAATCCATAGAATTCATTGATTATTTTATTAAGATCGCTACGAAGTGTAATAAAGGGGACAATTTCATATTTGGTATGTCGTCTTAAATCTTCAATTACTTCATGGTCCAGGGGGTTAGCCATAGCTACTCGCAGCTGGTTATTTTCGACTCCCAAAGCCAAAACTAAATGCTTTTGGGCAAAGGCTTTAGGAAGAAGTTTGACAATAGTATTGGCATCCAGTTCCAGTGGGTCGATTTTTTTGTAAGGGAAACCAAATTTTTTTGCCAAAAGCCGGGTAATGAACTCTTCACTAAGTATTCCACCATCTTTAGGATTTTTAAAATTAAAGGATGCGATCAATTCTACCACCGAAACTTCATAACTATCACCTGACATTCGCCGATATTTAGGATGAGAAACTTCCCTTTTCTTTAGCTGAATCAGTTTGTTCCGTTCCTCAGCCGCTTTTTCCCGAATTTTTTGGATCTGAGTTTCGGTCAAAAAACCTTCTTCCGACAAAATCTTAATTACAGTTTCCAGGGTAAGGATATTAGTCATAGCTCAGTATTTTTGTTTGTTTTTTTTAATTTAACAAGGATTAGGGTTTATTGCAATATGGTTTTGCTAAGATATAATATAAAAATAAGTTTATTAGGTAGCCATTGGTAAAGCATCAGCACTACCTAAGTAAAACGAAATTTACCCGAAAGTATAAATAATGATTATTAGCGCCAGCCGAAGAACTGATATTCCGGCATTTTATTCCTCCTGGTTTATGGAAAGAATCCGGGAAGGATGGGTGGAGGTAAAAAACCCGTTCAATCCTTCGCAGAAAAAATTGGTATCCCTCCGACCAAAAGAAGTAGAAGTAATCGTATTTTGGACCCGAAATGTTAGCCCCCTTTTGCCTTACCTAAAGGAATTAGACGAACGAGGTTACTATTATGTCTTTCTTTATACTATTACTGGTTATGGGCCACCGTTAGAAAAAAAATCTCCTCCAGTTGAAAAAGCCTTAGATGATTTCCGGCGGTTGAGTGAGAAGATTGGCCCAAAAAGAGTTACCTGGCGGTTTGATCCAATTATTTATATGCCAGGAAAAGGGAAGGAATGGACTCTTGAATGCTTTGAGAAAATTATTCGGGTGGTGGCTCCAAATACGGATCGAGTGGTTGTGAGCTTTCTTGACTTTTATGAAAAAGTAAAGCGAAGGTTGCAGAAAATGGGAAAAGAAACCGGGCTTAAAGTAATTGACCTCTATTCCAAAAAGGATACCTTGAGAGAAATAGCCACTGATTTAGCCAAACTTGCTCGAATAAATAACCTGGAGATCTTCAGTTGTGCCGAGAAAGAAGAGCTTACTCCTTACGGAATTAAAGCCGGAAGTTGCATTGATGGAGAAAGGCTAAATAAAATTTTTAATTTGAACATCAAAATCAAAAAAGACAAACATCAGAGGCCAAACTGTCGCTGCACCGTGAGCCAGGATATTGGTGAATATAACACCTGCCAACACGGATGTGTTTATTGCTACGCAATATAAAGGGATTTATATGTCAAAATCTAAAAGCTGGCCTGCTATTAATATCGATTTACCAAAAGGGAAAATAAAAATAGCAGTAAGTGCTTGTCTGCTCGGTGAAAAAACCCGATATGATGGAGAGGATAAATCGGACCAATTTATTAAAGATGCCTTAAGTGAAGTCTTTAATTTGGTTTCAATTTGTCCTGAAGTAGAGTTTGGTTTCGGTGTTCCTCGGGAACCTTTGCAGTTAGTGGGAGACCCCCAGTCTCCCCGACTGATAACCCGGGAATCTAAGAAAGATTATACTGAGATAATGGTGCGCTGGGCAAAAAATCGGGCTTTAGCTTTAAAACAAGAAGGAATCAAAGGATTTATTTTAAAAAGTAATTCTCCTACTTGCGGTATAAGACAAGTTAAGATTTATGATCAAAATGGAAACGCGGTCAAAAAAGGAGTCGGTTTATTTGTCCTGGTTTTGAAGAAGTATTTTCCTTTTGCTCCTATGGAAAATGAAAAAAGAATCCATAACGATAAAATCTATCAAGAATTTATCAAGAAAATTACTAATTATTTGACAAGCGAGAAAAGATAAGATAATTAAAATATTCCTTATTGGCGGGAAAATTGGTGAGAAAGAAAAATAATGTTTGGTCCGACGGAACTTAATCGAACTCTTCAATATTCAAGTTTTAATGGTCGGCAAGTTGACGAAATTGCCGAACACCGATGTTTTCCTTGTATTTTTTATGACTTATGCCTTAAAATTGCTGCTTTAAAAAACTGGCAGAGTTTCACCTGTAAGTATTGCTTCAATTTTTCTTTAGATTCTGAATCCTTTTCCCCCAATATTTCTGTCCATTAAATTTACCACTTCTATACTATTAACTATTAATTCTGCCCCCAATTAAAGAAAAGTATTGACTTTACCCCAAAAGTAGGATAAATAGAAATTAATTTATTGTTTTTTAATTAATAGAGGGTCAAAAAAGTGGCAAAAATTTTGAAGCGCAGTGGCAAGCCACCATGCTTTCAATGGTTTTGGTGGTTTTTTATTTTTGGATTGAATTTCAGAAAGGAGGCAAATTAGGGACGCATAAGCTCATTTATAGTTTATAAAAAACAAAGGGTAAAAAAATATCGTCCTTTTTCTTTAGATGTAGCCAATTTTGGGCAATGTTTTATTTAAGCAGCTAAGGAAAAAGGGACAACAAGATAACCAGCAGGAGGTATCAATGAATAAAAATTTATTTGTAGGTAATTTAGCCAATGAAGTAACCGAGCAAGATTTAGAAGTGAACTTTTCCGAAGCAGGAAAAGTAGTCTCGGTAAATATTATTAGAGATAAATTTAACGGCATGTCGCGAGGTTTTGGTTTTGTCGAAATGGAAACAGAAAAAGATGCTCAGGAAGCAATTCGGATGTTTAATGGAGGAGTACTTAGGGGCAAAACCATTACGGTTAACGAAGCTCGTCCTAAGCGGGATCAGGGTGGACACCGCTCCAGTGGTCAAGGACGAGGAGGTTTTAACCGTGGTCGGGGAGGCGGTCGAAGATATTAATTAAGCCGGAAAATATAATTTTCCCTTGAGAACCAGGAGGTTACCCAGGAAGGGGGTAACTCCTGGTTTTTTATTTTTGCATAAAATTGAATTTCGTTGTCTGTTCTAACTCTTCTTTCTAACTTTTAATCCAAGTCTTTTTCAAAAAGCTAATTGGTTGGAAAGATAAAAAATTTGAGCGATCAAATTGAAGATTGCGGAAAAATAGGCAGAATAAGACAAAATTTGAGCTGGATTTGTTTCAGCATCCCCTGAGACCCTGAAACAAGTTCAGGGTGACAGAAAGGAAAGAGCCCGAAACAAGTTCGGGGGGACATTAAAAAAATGAGAGTCGGAAACAAGTTCGGAATAAGACAAAATAGACTTTTTAAGCAATCTTAGATTAAAAAGTTGACAAAAGCAGATTGCTTATAATATCTTTACCACTACCTTATTTTGACTTACCAAGGAGAAGCGTTTTCATTTAATTTTATTTAAAAACTAAGCTATTTCAGCCATATTAATTTATTAACTTTTAGGACAGGAGGTAAGTTATGTTATTAGATTGGTTGCCGCGGGATAATGAAGAAAAAGATCATCAACTATTTGGGGATGAACATTTTGGAACCGAACCCCCTTGCACTATGTACGAAAAAAAACCTTTGATCAACCCCAATACCAGAGAGGAGATAAAAGACCTTTATACCGCCTGGATTACCCTTAATAATCCCGCTCAGTATGGGTCTTATACCACCCAGATGATTAAGGGGGTTATTGCCGGCATGCATAAAGCTTCCATGGATCGCAGTGTAGTGGCGATTATATTTACTTCTGTTGGGGATCGGGCATTTTGTACTGGTGGAAATACCAAAGAATACGCGGAATATTACACTTTACGCCCAATGGAGTATATGCAGTATATGGACCTTTTTTCCGGAATGATTGATGCAATTCTAAGAGCACGAAAACCAGTAATTTGCCGATGCAATGGGATGAGAATTGCGGGAGGGCAAGAAATCGGACAGGCCTGCGACTTTACTGTGGCTGCTGATACCGCAACTTTTGGGCAAGCTGGAACCCGACATGGTTCTACTCCTACTGGTGGTTCAACTAATTTTTTGCCCTGGAATCTTTCGATGGAACAGGCGATGTGGCAATCTTGTTCCAATGAGCAATGGAGTGCGGCGAAAATGGAACGTTTAGGGCTTATAACCAAAGCTGTTCCTATCAAGAAAAACGATCGGGGAGAATGGGTGCGCGATCCCCGGGTTATAACTGATAAATTTGTCGAAAACGGTGAAATTGTTTACGGAGAATTTAAAAAAGGAGAGGAATTATTAAAGGCCCAGGAAGAATTGAAATCCCTTAAAACTGACTGGACTTTGCTCGATAATTATATCGATCAGATGGTATGGACTTTAACCCAGACTACTTATCTTTGCTTAATGACCACGATTGAAAGTGTTCGGATGCGGAAGAAATTCTTCTGGGATCTGGAGAAACAGTATCAACTTTATTGGTTAGGGGCAAATATGAATGCCGAGGCTTTCCTTGGATTTAATGCCTTTAACACCCAAAAAATGACCGGAAAAAGAGAAATTGACTTTTTAGAATATCGGCGCCAGCTTGCCCAACTTACACCTTATCCCGACCTGGTGGCTAAAGTAATTCCCGAACCTAAAAAATAACTTTTAAGACGGGGGTGGATAACCCCCCGTCTTTTCCAATTCGTTTTCGACAAGTTTTGCTATTTCTTGGATCAGGTGCTCAAATTCTTCCTTTTCTTTTAATATATTACTTCTTTTAATTAGAAAGACTCCCTTAACTTCCTTGCACTTTTTTTCAATTTCCTTTCTATAATTATACCCGTATTGCTTTTCCCCAAACCCTCCATAACTAATTACAATTATTAGTTTTTTTTCGCTTAAGTCATTTCTTTGTAAAAAGCGGGTAATGGGAGGACAATTTATCGTCCACTTAGGGAAACAAAGAACGACTAAATTGCCATCAATAGGTTCACAATCAACTTTAACTCCCACCTTAGGTAAAAATGAAAGGAATAGCCAGACAAAATAAGGGTAATTAACTTTCGGTTTTATTTCAGTAATACCTACCTCCATCTTTTTACTAAGCCAGGAAAAGATTTTTTCCGCTACTCTTCGGGTAATTCCGGTGCGAGAATAAAAAACAACATTTACTTTTTTTTTCATAATTTAATATTTGTTTTCATTTTGCAACCGAGTTGCGAATATAGCCACTCCAAATTCACTAATTAATTACAATAGATACCTTTTCTGTTGCAAAATTTAAACAAACCAGTAATTTTTGAAAAAATTTATTATAAAAATACATTAACAAATCAGTGTGTTACTAAAAGATACTTTGGCATAATTATTGAATAAAATAAGGTTGCAAATTTTCACCATAACGATAACATCGCTAAGAAATATTATGGAACTATTATTAGGAATAATTTTAATCAGCTTAATGGGGCTATTGGTTTTAATATCAAGTGCTGAGCCGGAAGATTTAAAGAAAGCAGTAAAAGACAAGTTTAAAAAAGCAGCTTGATATTTCCACCCCTAAATTGTCCTCCTCCTCTTCTTAATAAATGGCAGAGGAAGTTATTGATTATTCCTCTGCCATTTAAATTTATAACTTCCAATCCTTCCACTCACGCATAATAAAGCACTGGTTCCCGTAAAATAAGCGGGAGAGCCTGAAAAGCTTTTCTTGCCAAGTTAGGATGGGTTTTTTCCAGATTCATAATTTGCCGGAGGTGATCCGCGGTTCTTAAAATAAGCATTACTAAATCCCCTTCCTCAAGAGAAATAAGTTTGCACAGGTTATTCCACGAATAACCTTTTGCCCAGGCAAACAAACCAATCGCAGGCCAAAGTTGGAGAGGAGGGGATGAAAACCCGCGGGCGATTTCCATTTCTCGCAGGTGTTCCAGTTTTAAGATCATAGCAATAAACGCTTTTTCTAATTCTTTGGCTTCAGGAAATTTGCGCAAATCAACTTCCACCTCTTTTGGCTTATCGGAAACAAACGGCGCAATAAGTCCAGCCAGAATTTCAGGACTAACACCGTCAAAAACTTGTTTCCGGATACCTTCGGCAATAAGAAGCGGCTGGTCAATCCGTAATTGAGATGCCCATACTCCATCCGGAGTAAGGTGATTATCTGGAGTGGCAAAACCGGTATCCTTTAAAAACTCGAGATGCCGTTCAAAGTCTTGCCAGAGCCATTGACGGTTTTTTTCAATGGTTTTCATGATTTTTTTCATCCGGGAAATTATTCCTTTGACCTGGCTTTTTTTCAGAGGAAAACATATGGTTTGATGGATACAATGATTACAAGTATCTTTTTTCCCCCATTGGGCGATTAAGTCCGTTGCCTTATTACGATCCCCCAGTTCACACTGCTTTTGAGGAAGAAGTTCACAAACTCGTTTCCACAGTCTTTCCCATTTTTTTTCTAACTGACTTTGGTTACTTCGGTTTTGAAAGGTAGCAAAAGACCGGTCTAATAGTTCACGAATTTCCGGTGGTCGGTGAGAAAGAAGTAAGTTAAGCGCCATGGAAAAATTTATCTGAATCTGGCTGGTTATTGGTTCCGGGGGAGAAGAAAGTAAATCGTTTATTAAAAAAGGGTCCTGAAACATTCCCGGAATGATCAGAGCAAAACCAATCTTATCCTTTCCCCTTCTTCCCGCTCTTCCCGTCATCTGGTGAAGTTCAGTGGCAGTCAAAGGGGAAAATTCGTTTCCATTAAAGCGGTCACTTTGCACAATAACTACGGTGCGGGCAGGAAAGTTTACTCCCGCGGCTACCGTGGAGGTAGAAAAAATGGCTTCTAATAATCCCTTATTCATCATTTTTTCAATAAGAATTTTCCATTGAGGAAGCTGACCAGCATGATGAGCCGCAACCCGTGAAGAAATTAAACTCGGTAATTGCCGATGATTTCGAAGAAAAGGGAACTCTTCCAATAAAGCCTGAAGGGTATCCTGAAACCGTTTCTCTTCCCGAGGATTATTAGTAGGAGTTGGTGGGCAAGTATTTAGTGCTTGGTCACAATCAGCCCGGGATTTGAGAAAAAAGATTGCGGGTAAAAGGTTATGAACCCTAAGGTGATTTATTATCCGACCATAATGCAAAGGGAAAAGCACCCTCCTTTTTTGTCTTCGGCCGGAAGTAGAATTTACAAAATTCTTTATTTGCGGAAGTAATCCCTTTTCATCAGAAAGGGGAGTAATCTCTCCGTTAGGAAAAAGAAAGAGGGGAATCAAAGGAACTGGGCGTTTTTCGGAAATCACCACCGTGCACTCCACTCCCCTGATTTCCATCAACCACCGCGCAATTTCTTTAGCATTCCTTAGCGTAGCGGAAAGAAGAAGAAGTTTGATCCGCGGAGGAAGATAAATTAAAATCTCTTCCCATACCACACCGCGGTCAATATCACTTAAGTAATGAGCTTCATCCAGTATCGCCAAATCAATGTTTAAATCCGATAGTGAATACATAGCATCATAAAGTTGATTCCTGAGGATTTCGGTAGTTCCAACAATCACCGGAGCATCCGGATTTTCTTTTCGGTCGCCAGTTAAAATTCCTACCTGGTCATTGCCTAACTCCAGCGAAAATTCTTCGTATTTTGAATTGGAAAGAGCCTTAAGCGGAGATGCATACCAGACCCGTTTTCCTTGCCTTAAGTATTGTTTTATGGCTTCTAAAGCAATCCAGGTTTTCCCTGCTCCCGTGGGAGCACTTACTAAGACATCCGAATATTTTAATTTTTCCAGAGCTTCAGTTTGAAAAGGATCGGGTTTAAAGGGTGTTTCTGGCGGCATCCCGATCTGACGAAAAATCTTTCTTAACCGGGGATGGATTTTAAATGTGGAGAAAAGTTTCCCTTTACTGGCCTGATAAACAAAAGAATCGGGGGCGGTTTCAGAATATCTTTTTCTTTTTTGAAAATTTTTTAATTTCGGCAAATTTCTTTTCCTGTTTTTGGGAGATTATTTGAATAAATCCGGGGACTAATTAAAAGAAAATTAATAAAGAGGTTTAAATTTCACAATTAAAAAATCCAATGCTATTTTATAGTCGTTTGTATTTTAAATTTTAATTATACTTATTTTTTATTGACAAAACAAGAGGAATTTATGAACCTGTCCTCCCTGATCGGACAACGACTGATGATTGGGATTCGGGGAACTTCTTTAGATCGGGAAACCCGGGTCCATTTAAAAAAACTTTCTCCCGGCGGAATAATCCTATTTTCTCGAAACATTAAAAACTGTAGACAAGTAAAAAGGCTTATCGAGCAGATAAAAGAAATTGTCTTTCCTCCCCCCCTTTTCGCCATTGACCAGGAAGGTGGATTGGTGGTGCGGTTTTTTCGAGAGGTTACGGTAATGCCCGGTAATATGGCACTTGGGGCAGCAGACTCTCCCGAGTTAGCATTTAGACAAGGGGTATTAACTGCCCGAGAAATAAAAGCGATTGGGTTTGACCTCAATCTTGCGCCAGTAGTTGATGTAGCCACTAACCCGGATAATCCTGGCATTACCCTTCGTTCCTTTGGGTATGACCCAAAAAAAGTAACTCAATTGGCAATAAACCTGATAAAAGGAATGCAGGCCAACGGAATAGGTTCAGTTGCTAAACATTTTCCCGGTAAAGGCGCAGCTGGCAAAGATGCTCATTTTGACCTCCCTATTGTCCCGGCTTTGAAAAAAGAGCTGGATAATATTCACCTCTTTCCTTTTAAGGAAGCAATTAATAATGGGGTTAAAGGGATAATGTCCTCTCATGTTATCTATCCCTCATTTTTTAGGGGCGAAAAAATACCAGCAACATTCTCCCGAACTTTGATTACTGATTATTTACGGGGGAAATTAGGTTTCAAGGGAGTAATATTTTCTGATGATTTGGAGATGGGAGCAATAACCAAGTTTTTTCCGTTTGCCGAAGCAGTGGTAAAAGCCATTTTAGCTGGCCACGACATGATATTAATTTGTAGTGACTATGAAAAACAAAGATTAGCTTACCAGACACTTTTAAAAGCTTTTCCCGACAATATCCTGGAATCAGATCTGGCGCTTTCCTTACAGAGAATTCAGGAATTAAGGGATTTTTGCTCCCATTTTTCTGACCCCCCTGCCCCCCTAATCCGGGTCAAATCTCAGGCCCGCTCTCTGGCAACAAAAATTGCGGAACAATCTATAACCCTTATTTCAGGTGAAACTCAGTTACCAATTATTAAAGCAAAAAATCCTATTTACGCAATTATTCCGAATTTAAAGATGCTGGAGTCAGTTGAGGATAAGTTTGAGCCAGATGAAAATAATTTTATTATTCGAGAAATAAAGAAATATTTTCCCAATATAAAGGCAGATTTTATTAACTTAGACCCTCTACCTCACGAACTAAGCTCGGTGGAAGAAAAGGCAAAAATTGCTCCCCTCATTTTAGCTTTTATTTTTAATGCCAAATTTTTTCCGGGCCAAAAGCAACTTATTGAAAAATTAAAAGCTTATTCCGCCAAAACTATTTTTATCCTTTTACGCAATCCATTTGATCTCCAATACTTAAATTCCCGCCAAACTGTGCTTCTTACTTACGGGTACCGAAAGGTTCAACTTGCCGCAGCCATTAGGGTTCTTGCCGGTAAGCTGCCCGCACGAGGGAAATTACCGATCAAAGTTTAATCGTTTTTTATCCAGGGTTGATTTTGAAGATTAACCAAAAACTGGTCTTTAATTTCAATAACTCCGATTAAATTCTGATAGAATCCATCGGAAAACCGTGAACGTTCTTTGTAGATTTTAATTTCTTCGTTAATGTTTAAGCCATCAATAAATTTCAAAAATTGTTTTTCATTGTATTGATAATGAATTTCAGCCAAAACCACTCCACTTTTCTTTTCACCGACAAAAAATGACCGATCAATATTGTCAATACAGCTATCCTTAACATCCACTAAAAAAGAATTTGTTTCCAGCAATCCATCCCGATAAGTTCCCATAATTTGATTGGCTTGGTATTTGGAAATTACAGTAACTCCCGGCAAAGAGCGGGCACAACAAATGGTAGTATCGGTTCGGCTTCCCGG
>Ga0272448_1002440_pt1 | contig 23249 bp, 28 predicted proteins | sample YNPCB0191_FD_202220 | JGI IMG/M metagenome (GOLD analysis project Ga0272448, IMG submission 202220) | Hot spring sediment microbial communities from Yellowstone National Park, WY, United States - YNP-CB-019-1 | ecosystem: Environmental > Aquatic > Thermal springs > Hot (42-90C) > Sediment... | reverse complement strand
GCGCTGGTCAGCGTTGCCTTGGCGACCGGGCTGTTCGTCATCTCGAATCGTTTTTGGAATTTTGCGATCCAGCATTATTCCAGCGCGTCCAGTTGATTCAAGTTCACTTCGGTGATGTAAGATTTCATGTATGTGAACGATATACGATGGGGAGCAGGGAAATGACCGAACAACACACAGCATACCATCGCGTGATCGGCAGCGATGGCAGTCTCACCGGTTATGGCGGCGGCTTGGGGCGGAAACGCTGGCTGCTGAATTTCGAAAGCAATACGCCACAAGACGCTTTGTTTGCAGTGGAGTCAGATGTCAGTCGCCACTGACCGAGGTCGCCGAGGCGAACGCGCACTGCTCGAGCGCGCCCAGAAGGGCGCTGCCGGTTTTGGCGAACTCTTCGATGCGTACTATGATCGCATCTACGCGTACGCGTACCGCCGCGTGGGGGCGCGCGTCGTTGCTGAAGACATCGCCGCGAGCGTGTTCGAAGACGCGCTGCGCGGCATTCCGCGCGTCCGCTGGCAGGGCAAGCCGATCATCGCGTGGCTCTACCGCATCGCCGCGCGGCGCGTGGCAGATTATTATCGCGCCGCGCGCGGCGACGTTGTGTTGGACGATGACGTGCGCGCGGCGGACGACGGATTGGAGGGGATCGAAGTCGCGGAAGACTATGCCGCGGTTCGTCGGGCGTTGGAAACACTTGGCGCGAGCGACCGCGAGATCATCCGCCTCGCTTTCTTCGACGAACTGAGCGGCGCGGAAATCGCGGCGGTGCTGCATTGCACGTTGAATAACGCGTACGTCCGTTTGCACCGGGCGTTGAAGAGGCTGAAGGCAACGTTGGAGCATGAAGAGCGGCAAGTCCACCGCGCAGTCGAGGTTGGGCATGGATAAGGAATTGATCGAGCGCGTTGTGAAGAATGACGCGGCGTTGGCATCACTGGTTGGAACTCTCAGCCAGATGGGACGGCGTGCCCGAGTCCCGATGCCTGAACAGCGCGCGGCGATTCGCGCGCGGTTGCTGCAATCGTCCGCGGAAACGAATTTGACCGCGTTCGAAACGCGCATCGGCTGGATCGGCTTGGCGTGGAATGCGCGCGGCATCGTTACGCTGTTGCTGCCGCGACCAACGCGCGCACATGCGCTGCGCGATTTGCAGCGCGAATACCCCGACGCTATCGTGCGCGAGCGCGCGCCGGCGGAAATGGTCCGGGAACTCGAAGAGTACGTCGAGGGACAGAGGCGCTCGTTCGACCTGCCGCTGGATTGGTCGTCGATCAAACCGTTTCAGCGCGCGGTGCTGCAAGCCGCCAGCACGATTCCGTTCGGCGAGACGCGCAGTTACGGATGGATCGCGCGGCAGATTGGCAAGCCGCGGGCGGCGCGCGCGGTGGGGCGCGCGCTGGGCGCGAATCCGATTCCGATTATTCTGCCGTGCCATCGCGTGATCAACAGCAATGGCGAGCTGGGCGGTTATGGCGGCGGGCTGCCGTTGAAAGTGAAGCTGCTGAGATTGGAAGGCGCAGCGCTGAATTTATGATTTCAGAACATCGAGTCTCCATCTGAATTCTGAAACGGAGTTGCGATGCTGGCTTGGTTCATTCTCGTCCTACTCGGCGCGATTTGGGGCGCATCGTACTTGTTCATCAAGATCGGCGGCGCGGAAATTCCGGCGTTCACCTTCGTCGAGGTGCGAACGCTCGTCGCCGCGAGCGTGCTGCTCGGCGTGCTCTACCTGCGGAAGGAATCGATGCCGCGGACGCGCCGCGCGTGGCTGCTGTTGCTCGCGATGGGCATCTTCAACGGCGTGATTCCGTACACCGCGATCACATGGGGCGAAACGCATATCACGAGCGGTCTCGCCGCAATTCTCACCGCGGCGATGCCGCTCTTCACGGTGATCTTTGCGCATTGGTGGACGCAAGACGAGAAGCTGACCGCGCCGAAAGCCGCCGGCGTCGTGTTGGGTTTCATCGGCGTGGTGATCTTGTTCGCGCCGGAATTACAGCGCGGCATCCAGATCGAATTCTGGGGCGAGTTCGCGGTCGTCGTCGCCGCGGCAAGTTACGGCTTGGCGACTCTGATCGCTCATAAATATCTGGGCGGCATCTCGCACGTCATGGCATCGACCGGGCAATTGGTGTCCGCCGCCCTTTTGATGCTGCCGCTCAGTCTCGTGTTCGATAATCCGTTCGCGCTGCGCCCATCGGTGCCAGCCATCAGCTCCTTACTGATCCTTTCATTACTTGGCACGGCGTTTGCATACATTCTCTATTACTGGTTGATCGAACACACCGGCGCGACGCGGACCGCGCTGGTGACGTACCTGATTCCGATCACCGGCATCGTGTGGGGCGCGCTGCTCTTGAGCGAGCCAATCGAATGGGAGGCAATCGTCGGCTTGGCGCTCATTATCGCTGGCGTGGGCTTGGTGAACCGTCAGAGCGCGCCGCCGCGTGAGGCGATGGTTACCGCGTCGGTAGAAGGGGAATGACATCCGTGGCGGAGGACCGACGACGGAAATTGTCCGTCCTCCGTCCTGATGCTGGGAATGACCGATTACGACATCCTCATCGTCGGCGCGGGACCGGCGGGCTCCGCGGCGGCGATTCAAATCGCGAATCGACATCCCGATCTCGCGCGGCGAACGCTCGTCGTCGAGAAAGCCATTTTCCCGCGCCCCAAATTATGCGGCGGCGGCGTGACGACGCACGCCGATGCACTGCTGGCGCAGTTGCGCGTTGACGTCGATGTGCCCGCGTTTCCGATCCACGCGCTCAAGTTCATCTACGAAGATGTCGAGTTTACCTTCCGCATGCAAAACATCTTCCGCGTGGTGCGCCGCGAAGAGTTCGACGCGGCGCTGGCGCAGCGCGCGCGCGAACGGGGGATCGAGCTGCACGAAGGCGAGGCGCTCATCGACCTTCAGCGTGACGATGCGGGCGTGAGCGTGCAAACGCAAAGCGGAATGTACCGCGCCCAGATTGTCATCGGCGCGGACGGCGCGAACAGCGTCGTGCGACAGAAACTTGGACTGGCGCGCTGGGATCGCATTTCGCGGCTCATGGAAATTCTCACGCCGGCCGATGCCGCGCGCGCCCCCGAGTTCGTCGACCACCTCGCGGTGTTTGACTTTACGCCGATCGCGCGCGGGGTGCAGGGGTATTGCTGGGACTTTCCTTCGTTTCGTCAGGGTATTCCGATGATGAACCGCGGTCTCTTCGACTCACGCGTGCGTCCACGTCGTCCGCGCGCGGAACTCAAGCCGATTTTCGAGGCGGCGCTGGCGCAGCGCGAGGTAGAACTTGACGGAGCGCGTTTGCAGGGACATCCCGAACGCTGGTTCGACGCCTCGGTGCGGCACGCGGTGCCGCGTGTGCTGCTTGCCGGCGACGCCGCGGGCACCGAGCCGCTCTTCGGGGAAGGAATTTCGCACGCGCTGGATTTCGGAATGCTCGCGGCGGAGGCGGCGGCGGAGGCGTTGGCGCGCGGCGATTTCTCGTTCGCAAGTTACAATCGCCGTGTCGCGTGGAGCGCGCTGGGGAGACGGCTGCGTTTCAAGCGCGCGGTTGCCCACATCGTTTACGGGCATCGCGGCGCGTGGTTCTATCGAACGGGGTTCAGGGTGTTGCGAGCGATCTTCGGCGCATAGCCCCCTCGGGAAGCCGAGGGGGTTTGTTTGTACATTAACGTTTTCTCACTTGACAAAAACGCGGTGGCTCCCTATAATTGGCATAGCAAATAGTTAGATATGCTAACTATTGGCCAGGGATCGAGCGATGAGCACATCTGCCGAAACATGCGCCGAATTGATTCTGGAGATGACGCCGCGCGTGATGCGCGCCATCCGGACCGAAGTCGCGCAGTACTTGGGCTCGGGGACTACGCTGCCGCAATTCCGCGTGCTGAGCCATCTCAATCGCGGCAGTCAATGTCTCAGCGACCTCGCCGCGCGGCAGCACGTCTCGCTCGCGACCATGTCCAAGATCGTCAGTGGGCTGGTGGAGCGCGGCTATGTCGAGCGCGCGTCGGAGGGAGCTGATCGCCGCTATATCACGCTGCGGCTGACCGCGAGCGGGCGGCGCTTTTTCGACAAGGTGCATGCCCACTCGCGCGAGCAGATCGCCGCGCGGCTCGTAGCGCTCTCGCGCGCGGAACGCGAACGGATCATGGATGGATTGCAGATACTCGGTTCCGCCTTTGAAGAGACTCGTCACAGCCGGCGGGGCAAAGCCGCGCCGCGCACCCAAGGAAAATCTCCATGATCGAGACATTACAGCTCACCAAAAAGTTTGGCGACCATACCGCGGTCAACGCGCTCTCGCTGAATGTCACCGCCGGCGAGGTGTTTGGACTGCTGGGTCCCAACGGCGCGGGCAAGACGACGACGATCAAGATGCTGATCACGCTGCTCACGCCGACGACCGGCTCCGCCGCGGTCGCCGGTCTGGATGTGGTCAAGCACGCCGGCGACGTGCGCCGCATCATCGGCTATGTGCCGCAAATCCTTTCCGCCGATGGTACGCTGACCGGCTTTGAGAATCTGATGGTGTTCGCCAAACTGTACGATGTGCCGCGCGTCGAGCGCCATCAGCGCGTCGAAGAGGCGCTGCGGTTCATGGGGCTGGCGGATTCGGCGAAGATGCTGGTGCGCAATTATTCGGGTGGTATGATCCGGCGTCTCGAGATCGCGCAGGCGTTCGTGCATCATCCGCGCGTTCTGTTTCTGGACGAACCGACGGTGGGTCTCGACCCGGTCGCACGGCAGGCGGTGTGGGAACGCATCGAATATTTGCGGCGCGATTATGGCACGACGATTTTCATCACGACGCATTATATGGACGAGGCGGACAAGCTGTGTCATCGCGTCGCCGTGATGAACCTGGGGCGAGTCGCCGTGATCGGGACGCCGGCGGAACTCAAAGCCAGTTTGGGGCGACCGGACGCGACGCTCGACGATGTGTTCGCGCACTACACCGGCGGGCAGATGGACACCGGCGGAAATTGGCGTGATACGCAACAAGCGCGGCGCACCGCGCAGCGATTGGGATAGGTGGGAGCGTCACTCCACTTGTCCCTCCGCGCGAAGGGAGGTCGCGTTCTCAGACAACGAGATTCCTCGCTCCGTGCGGAATGACAAATAGACAACCCTAATCGGTTGGTCTCGTGTTTTCTAAGGAGAGCACATGGCAGTCGAACAGAGAACCATCGAGCAGCCACTGGGCGGATTCCGCGGCGCGCTCGACGAGGTAGCCCGATTTTTCGAAAAGACCGCGGCGATCACCGAGATCGAAATTCGCAAACTCTCACACGATCCGATCGAGCTGATCACGCGCGCCGTGCAGCCGACGCTGTGGCTCGTTATCTTTGGTCAGGTGTTTACACAGATCCGCGCAATTCCCACCGGCGACTTGCGGTATCTCGATTTCATGACACCGGGGATTCTCGCGCAATCGGTGTTGTTCGTCGCGATCTTTTACGGCATTGCCGTCATCTGGGAACGCGACCTGGGAATCCTGCACAAGTTTCTCGTCAGCCCGACGCCGCGCGTCGCGCTCGTCCTGGGCAAGGCGCTGTCCGCGGGCGTGCGCGGCTTGTCGCAGGCGCTGATTATTTTCCTGCTCGCGCTCGTGATGGGGGTCGGGATCAACTGGAATCCCTTCGCGATGTTAGGCGTCCTGCTCGCGGTCGTTTTGGGTGCGGCGTTCTTCTCGACGTTCTCGCTCATCCTCGCGTCGTTCCTCAAAACGCGCGAGCGCTTTATGGGCATCGGGCAAGTGCTGACGATGCCGCTCTTTTTCGCGTCGAACGCGATCTATCCGACGGCGATCATGCCGACATGGCTGCAAGCGATCGCGCACATCAACCCGCTCAGTTACGAGGTAGACGCGCTGCGCGGCTTGATGCTAGTCAAAGGCGTCAGCGCGTTCGGCATCGGCACTGATTTTGCGGTGCTCTTGCTCGCCACGACGATTGTGGTCTTGATTGGCGCGCGGGTGTACCCACGCGTAGTCATCTAACGAGAAATTCGACCTCAGGAGGAAACCTGAATGAACGAAATGAAATCGTCTGCCGCGGCGTCTGCCCCAAGGGGCTTGCGCGGGCGCATCGAATACAAATGGATCGTGCTCAGCGTGACCACCATCGGCTCGTTGATGGCGTCAATCGACAGCACCATTGTCATCCTGGGTTTGCCGGATATGATGGTGAAATTGCACGCCGAGTTGATCGAGATGATCTGGGTGATCATGGGGTACATTTTGGTCAGCACGGTGTTCCTGCTGACCTTCGGGCGCGTTGCGGATTTATTTGGGCGCGTGCGCATGTACAATCTCGGTTTTGTCATCTTTACGATTGGCTCGTTTCTGTGCGGCATATCCGGCAACGCGACGCAATTGATTCTTTTCCGTCTGTTGCAAGGTGCGGGCGCGGCGATGATGGTCGTCAACAGTGTCGCGCTGATCACGGAAGTGTTTCCCGCCCACGAGCGCGGGCGCGCGCTCGGCATCAACGCGATCACCTGGTCGCTTGGCGGCATTGCCGGACCGATTCTCGGCGGCATCATCCTCACTGCCGCGGATTGGCGCTGGATCTTTTTCATCAACGTGCCGATTGGAATTTTCGGCGCGCTGTGGGGTTATCGCGCGCTGAAGGAAATGTCCAAGCGCAGCCAGAATGAAAAGTTTGATCCGATTGGCGCGGTGACGTTCAGCACGAGTTTGATTGCTATTTTGGTCGCACTAACGCTTGGCATCGACTTGAGCTGGACCTCGTTGCCGATTGTGTCACTGTTTGTCTTGTTTGTGGCGATGCTCGTCGTGTTCTTCTGGTGGGAGCGCCGCGCCGCGAATCCGGTCCTCGATCTCTCGCTCTTTGCGAACCGCGTGTACAACTTTTCGGTGATCTCGGCGATGCTGCAGGCGCTTGGGTTGTTCGCGGTCAATTTCCTGATCGTGTTCTACCTGCAAGGCGTGCGCGGCTATGACGCGCTGACTGCCGCGCTGATGCTGATTCCGCTCCCGCTGGTCACTTCGGTGGTCGCCCCGGCGAGCGGCATGATCGCTGACCGCATCGGCGCGCGTGTGCCGGCGACCGTGGGATTGTTACTTCAGGGCGCGGCGTTGTATTGGTTCACGCAGTTGACGCCGACGACGTCATACACGGAACTGGCGGCGGGACTTGCGCTGATGGGGCTGGGCGGCGGAATGTTCTTCCCGGCGAACACGAGCGCGGCGATGAATTCGGCGCCCAAGCAGCGGCTGGGTATCGCCTCCGGCACGCTGGCAACGCTGCGCCAAGCCGGCATGGTGACGAGTTTCGCGCTCGCGCTCGCGGTCGCGGCGGGCAGTCTGCCGCGCGAGGTGATGATGGAATTGTTCGTTGGCAATAACGTGACACTCGGCTCTGCGCCGATGCAAGCGTTTGTCGTCGGGATGCACAGCGCGTTCTGGGTATCGATCGTGCTGATCCTTTTCTCGGCGGCCATTTCGATGGTGCGCGGCAAAGAGGACCGCAGAGCGCAGGCGGCAATCGAACAAGCGCCAGCAGAGTAAATTTAAGAGACCTGTCAGGTTTTGCGAAACCTGACAGGTCTTGTTCTATGTCGCCGCGCGCAGTCGCTGCACCGCGGTGGCGCTTGGCGTGATGTACGTCCACTCGCGCATCCACGTTCCCAGCCATTCGTACGTGCCGCCGAGCAACATGCCGCAGACGTACAGCGCAAATGCCTCGTCGATGTCGAAGCGGTAGAGCAAGAGTGCGACGCCGGCGGCAATGCCCGCGAAAAAATTCACGTCGCGCAGATACGTGACTGTCAGCAAGCCGACCACGCGGGTGCGCCGATCTGCGTCAGGAGAATTCGCGCGGTCTCCCAGCCGCCAGGCGCGTAGCGGAAGATGACCCAAGGAAGAAGAGGTTGGCGAGGGCTTGGAACACGAAATCCGCGAAAGGGCGTGGAAACCGCGAAAAGTTCATCGCCGGATCGTCGCCGCGCGCTCCGCGCCCACCGATACCCACCGCACCGGCACGCCGACCAGTTTTTCGATGGTCTCGACGTACTGCCGCGCGCGCGGTGGCAAATCGGAATACTTGCGCGCGCCGCGGAGGTCGGTGCACCAGCCGCGCAGCGTGCGAAAGATCGGCTTGACGCGCGCGAGTTGGTACGCCGTCAAATCGTAATAGCGCACGCGCTTGCCGTTCAGTTCGTAGCCGGTGCCAACCTGAATCTCGTCGAACTGGCTGAGCACGTCGAGCTTCGTCAAGAAAAGTTCCGACACGCCGTTGAGCTGCGCGGCAAAACGTACCGGCTCCACATCGAACCAACCGCCGCGCCGCCGGCGCCCGGTCGTCGCGGCGACCTCGCGCAGCGCGCGCGCCGCCTCGCTCGCTTCGTCCGCAATTTCGGTCGGCAGCGGTCCCGCGCCGACGCGCGTGGTGTACGCTTTGGTCACGCCGACGATGCGCGTGATCTCGCGCGGCGGAATGCCCAAGCCCGCGGTCGCCGCCGATGCCAACGTGGTCGATGCCGTGACGAACGGATACGTGCCCCAGTCTGTGTCGAGGTTCGTGCCCATCGCTTGCTCGAGCAAGAATTTCTTTTTGGCGCGTAGACCATTCTGCACGATTGGAAATAGTTCGGTGATAAACGGTTTGAGCGTCGCGTAATACTCGTGGTATTCGGCTTCGACCTTTTCGAATTGCAGCGTCGCGCCGCCCAGCGCGGCGATGATTTTGTTCTTGATGCCAAGGTGCGTCCGCAATTTCTCTGCGAACAGTTTCTCATCGGCGAGATCGCTCCAGCGCAAGCCGTTGTAACTCACTTTATCGGCGAACGTCGGACCGATGCCGCGCCGCGTCGTGCCGATGGCGCCCGCGCCTTTCGCCTCTTCGTACAAGCCGTCGAGAATCTTGTGGTACGGCATGATCAGATGCGCGCGCGGTGAAATGAAAACGCGCGCGTCCAGCTTGACGCCGGCGGCACGCAGCGCGTTCATCTCTTCGATCAAAACCGCGGGATCGATCACCATGCCGCCGCCGAGCAGGCAACGCGTGCGTGGATAGAAAATGCCCGAGGGCACGAGGTGAATCTTGAACGTGCCGTACGGATTGACGATCGTGTGTCCCGCATTGTTGCCGCCGTTGTACCGCGCGACGAAATCGGCATCCCGCGCAAGATAGTCGATGGCTTTACCTTTGCCTTCATCACCCCATTGCGTGCCGATGACAACTGTGACGGACATATGCCTCCTTGTCCAGTAGAATCAGCAGGGCAGTAGGACAGTAAGACAGAGCTGTTCTACCGGACCCCCCGTTCTACGGTTTCACTACCTTTTCTACGATTTGCTCCGCAAGCCCGATGTACGTAGACGGCGACAGCGCGCGCAGCCGCGCCTTGACCGTTTCGTCCACCGCGAGCGTTTCAATCCACGTGTGAAAATCCGATTCTGTGATGTTCTTGCCGCGCGTCAATGTTTTCAACGATTCATACGCGTTGGGCACGCCGGCGGCGCGGAGAATCGTCTGCGCCCCTTCGGCGATTACTTCCCAATGCGCGTCCAAGTCCGCGCGCATGGCTGGCTCGTTCGCCTCGATCCGATCCAACCCGCGCGCGAGGTTGATGTACGCCAGCAGCGTGTGCCCCAGCGCGGCGCCGAATGTGCGCCGCACCGTTGAATCCGAAAGATCGCGCTGGAGACGCGAGACCGGCAGTTTTTGCGCGTAATGTGCGAAGAGCGCGTTGGCGACGCCGAGGTTTCCCTCCGCGTTCTCAAAATCGATGGGATTCACTTTCTGCGGCATCGTCGATGAACCGACTTCGCCGGCGACCGCGCGCGAACGAAGGTAGTCGTCGCTGATATAGCGCCATACATCCTGCGCGAAATCAATGAGAATCGAATTGGTCAGGCGCAGCGCGTCGAAATAGCGCAGCCAGTTATCGAAGGGCAGCAGCTGCGTCGTGACCGGATTTGGTTCGAGGTCGTACGCGCGGATGAACGCGTCGCAAAGCGCGAGCCAATCGATTTGCGGCGCAGCGGCGGCGAGCGCGTTCAAATTACCCACCGCGCCGGTGAGTTTCGCTTCAAAGCGGTGCGCGTGCAAAATCGCGCGCAACTTGTTCAGCCGCGCGAGGAAGAGGGCGAACTCCTTGCCCAACGTCGTCGGCACGGCGGGCTGACCGTGCGTGCGCGCCAGCATCGGTGTGCTTTTGTATTCGCGCGCGAGCGCGGTGAGGCGCGCGAGGATTTCGTCCAATGCGGGCAGAAGGATCGCGTCGCGCGAGTCGCGCAAGGCGAGCGCCTGTGCGAGGATGTTCACGTCTTCCGAGGTCAATCCGAAATGCAGCCACTCGATGACATCGCCGAGCGACATGGCGGCGAGCCGCGCACGCAAAAAGTACTCGATCGCTTTGACATCGTGGCGCGTGGTGCGCTCAAGGTCTTTGATGGCACCGGCGTCGGCGGGCGAGAAACCCGAGATGAGCGACTGTAGATTGGAAATCTCGGAATCGGTGAAGGGGCGGACGAGTTGCGCGTCGCGCGAGAGCGCCATCAGATAATCGATTTCGACGCGGACGCGCTGGCGGAGGTACGCGAACTCGGAGAAATAGTCTCGCAGCGGCGCGGTTTCGCGCGCGTAGCGACCGTCGAGTGGACCGAGTGCGCTGAGGAATTCGTCGGCTAGCACAGGGCGACCCTTCGAGACGCTTACCGCGTGACCAGTTGGAATGTCAGAAAATAACGAACGTGGTAATTGCCCAAGCCGGCTTTGACGCTGTAAAGCGCCAAGCCGCTGATGGTATCGCTCGGCGCGCCGCCGACTTGAATCGGAAAGCCGTTGGCTTCAAACGCATAGTTGCAATCGCACATATCGCCAGCAGATTTCTCTTCCAGGAAATCTTGCTTGCCATCCGGCTTGGTGACCAGGAGGGGGACGCCGCTGGCGCGCGCGCCACTCGAATCGATCAGCGCCACATAAATCCCCGTGCCGATTCCACCGCCGGGGAGATTCGGGCAATCGTTGCGCGTGTCGTTTGTATCACAGTACAGCGCCTTGATGAGATGCCAATACTTTTGCCCGGGCGCGGCGCTGGCTGGCGTGAACTTGACATCGCCCGGCCATTCCGCCGGGTACGGCGGAATCCAGTTCGTACCGGCGACCGGCGCGGGTTTGGGTGTCGCGGTGGCGCGCGGTCGCGTGGTCGGTCTCGGCGTAATGGGCGTACGCGTGAAAGTTGGAGTCGGCGCGTTCGTTTCCGTGGGGACTGGCGTGAGTGTCGGCGTGCTGGTGGCTGTGGGCGTTGGCGTGTTCGTGATGGTCGGCGTCGCGGTGGTCGCGATCAACGCGACCTGGCTATCGGTTGATCCCAGGGCGACGGCGAGCGCGGCAACGTATGGCGCGTATGTTTTGCCTGCTTGTGCGTATTCCTTGGCGAGCGCGGCGAGACGGTCGTTGATTCGGGGATCGTGCAGTTGCGCGAGACGCTGCTTAGCGCGGTCGAGGTTTTGATCGAACGCATAGTCACTGGCGGTCAGAACGATATACTCCTCCTGAGAGGGTGAATTGAGGTCGGCGACATCGACGTTGGTGACTTGGACTGGCCAGGCGATCCAGCCGATCCACAGCCCGATGGCTAGCCCGCCGATCAAGCCGATGACGATCACGGCGATGAGCAAGCGCGAGCCAAGTTGTAGTTCTGTCACGAGCACTCCTTTATGCGACGGTACGTTGCCAGGTCAAGATGAAATTCACATGCCGCTTGAGCGGCAAGCCCATGCCGATCACGCGGTCGCTCGCCAACCCATCGACCCAGGCAAAGTACGGACCGAATTCTCCGCGATCGGGCGCGTACGATGCCCAAAGTGGAATGTTCGTCTCGCCGTGGTCGTCGGTTAGCGCATCGGTCTTGTCATCGGACCAGCCTTGCCAGACACGCTGGTTGGGCACAGGCTTTTGGTTCTCATCGAGCAGAATGTAATAGATGTGATGATTTCCGCCGGCTTCGTCCGGCGCTTGATAGATCGCGCGCACGAGTTTCCAGTATTCCTGTCCCGGCACCGTGTCCGCCGGCTGAATCGCAATGCCCAGCGCGTCCAATCGCCAGTCCCATTCCAGTTCGATCGGCGCGGCAATAAGGCTGGAAAATTTGGGCGGCGGAGCCAGCACCGGTCTTGCCGGAGGTGGCGGCTCAGCCGGCAGCGGTGGTGGTGGCGGCGGAACGACGGGGCGCGGCTCTTCGACCGGCGCGGGTGGCGGTTCGAACGAAATTGGTGGCGGCGGAACGATGGGGCGCGGCTCTTCGACCGGCGCGGGTGGCGGTTCGAACGAAATTGGTGGCGGCGGAACGACGGGGCGCGGCTCTTCGACCGGCGCGGGTGGCGGTTCGATCGTTTCAGTGTCGGGGAACAAGGCGGACAAACCCGGACGCGCCGCGCGCGGAACGGCGAGGGTCTCTGGCGGAAGTGGCGCAGCGACCGGTTCCACATCGGCTGGGCGCGGAATCAGCAGGGTCTGCCCGGCTCGGATCAGATCCGGCGTTGCGAGTTGATTGAGCGCAGCGATTTCCCTCCAGGTGGTTCCGAATTGCTTTGCGATTTTGGAGAGCGTGTCGCCCTGCATGACGACGTACTTGAGCGGCGCGGGTTTGGTCGGCTGCGCGACGACGAGCGGTTGGATGGGGGGCGGCGCGGGTTGCACGCCGGGCATCCGGCGCGCGAGATTGGACATTGCTTTCACCGCGTCGACCACCGGCAGTCGATCGCCTAACGTGGTGTCTGGCACCGGGAGAGGCGGCAAGCCGCTCTTGCGCGTTGGGCCTTTCTGCAAGGTGCGCTGCCAGAATGAAGAATACCACGCGGCGGTTTCCATTTCTTCCGAAGGAATCATCTGCGTCGGCATGGCGGCAAAGTAGTAATCGGGCGCCTGGCGCTGCATGTAATCGAACATCGCGACGGTGAGATCGCGATGCGATGTCGGCGTCACGCGCGGATAGCGCGCGTCCTCGCGCCGTCCGATCCAGTAGCCGCCTTCGGTGCTGATGATGGGAATCGACCGACCGAGGTATTTCATCGCCAGCGCATTATAGTACTCGAATTCGCGGAAGCAGGCATGGTCTTGCTGGATCGTCTGTGTGGGGTTTTTGCCGGTAGCGCGCAGTGCATTGATCTCATCGATATTGTCCGCGCGGCGAAGCGAGTCTCGCCACCACGCCCATTGCGTATACGCGCCCTGTTCGTACTGTGCGGAGGTGATGAGTTGTCCACTGCGATTGATCGGGTCGTCCGGATAATCTAGCGGGCGATTCTGGCAATAGTTGTGGAGCGCGATCCAGCAACCCTCCAACAGAATATCCTGCCGTCCGAGCGCGACCAGCGCGCCCATCAAATCCATATTGCCGCCGGCGCTGATCGCCGGCAAGCCGGGAAAGCCGCCCGCCGCGAGGATGAACCGCGCGTCGAACAGCCAGTTGAGCGCGACGAGTTTGGCGGTTTCGAGTCCGTCGCCCGGCATCGCTTCGTTCTTCCATTCGGCTGCCAGGTTCGGTTCGTTGTTCGTCTCAAAGTACCGCACGCCCAGGGCGATCAATCGGCGAATCGTTTCTTCTTCGGTGGCATTGATGTGACCCGGGTTCGGTTCGGGCGAATCGTTGGGAGGTGGATCTCGGCGGATAATTCGGACGATGGGAAAAATGCCTGCTTCGAGTAATTTCGTGCAAAGGGGGATGCTGTCGCCGCGGTCGTCGAGCACCCTGAACCATTTGATGCCCATTGTGACGAGTTCGCCGATCCAAAAGTCGTACCCTTCTTTGCCGCCTGACCAGCCCGGGCTGGTACTCCCGACCAATCCCCGTCCGTTATCGCTGGGCGGGCGCGGGAAATCCTTCAGGTCCTTCGGCATCCAATTCCTCCCAATGACTGATAGCGTATTGCGGACAGCGAATCGTAGATTCTTCGATGCGTATGGCGTTTCCGTGATTGGCTAGCCGCGATTTGCCATTTGCTATTCTTCAACGCGCCACCACTCTAGCGCGCTCTTGTACTGCTCCAGCTGACCGTCCGGGATTCGCAGATAGGTTCCGCGTGCTTCGACTGCGAGCGAGCCATCGGCGAGACGAATCTCGCCGCGCCCTTCGAGTAGCCGCCCGGATTTCCTGGTGATTTCGCCTTTGAGTTTCAGCGCGGCGCCAATCGGCACCGGCTTTTTGAATCGCACTTCGAGTTTCGCGGTCATGCACCACCAGTTGCTCTCAATCGCTGTGCGCCCGATGAGTTCGTCGAGCATCGTCGTCAACAAGCCGCCGTGCATCACGCCGGGATAACTCTGCTCTTCCTCGCGCGGGACATAGTCCGCGTAGACGCAGCCGTCGTCGTCCGCGAAAAAGTGCATGTGCAAGCCGATGGGATTTTCCCGACCGCACACAAAGCACATTTTGCTGCTAGGTTGTTTTTGCATTGGCTTCTTCGTCCAGCACCTTTTGGAGGTTATCGTACACGGCGGGGGCGAGGGGCGCGCCGCGTTTGCCTTTGCGCAGCGTGTCTTTCAAATCCTCCACGCGCACCACCGGCACCGTTGGCTCTTCGACGGTCAGCTGGACGCGTGGATCGGTGAATACGACATAGCCGTCGATGGGGACGAGCGCCGGGTCATCGATCTTGTCTGCAAGCCACGCTTTCAGCTTGGCGATGTCGGCGCGCAGGTCCGCGGCGGGATTGCCCAGCCCTTCCTGTCCCATGCCGCCGAACAGCCGCGACCACTGGAACGGTCGCCGCCAGGTTTCACCGTGGCACGACACGGGACCATCCTGCGGTTTCACCCTGAAGACGATGAGACCGGTGGGCGTGAGCAAGACATGCAACACGGGGAGGACGAAGTTGTAGAGATGATTCTTGTTGTCGAATCCTTTGAGCGCTTTTTCTAGCGCCTGATCGGCGCGCGGTTCCTTGATGTACTTGTTCGCCAGCACCGCGCCGATGTAGGCGAGGACAAAGCCGACGAAGAGCAGCCCGTACGCGACGGCGATGGGCAGGGTGTTGTTGAACGAGGCGATGAGCGAGCCGAGCAAGATCGCGAGCCCGCCGAACGTCGCATAGCGCGCGAGCTTGCTCTGCCGTTCGATCAGTTTTTCATTCGTGGTGAGGCGCATGATGGTTCCTTCGAATGGGCGACCCGTGTCGCACCCGGATTATTTTCCGTTGTGATATTTTCCCAGCACCAGGCAGGCGTTCTGTCCGCCCAGACCGAACGAGTTCGACAGGACGACGTCGATTTTTGCGTCGCGCGGTTTGTTCGGCACATAGTCGAGATCGCACGCGGGGTCGGGCGTTTCATAGTTCGCGGTTGGATGAATCTTTTGATCGCGGATCGTCAGTGTGCAGGCAACTGCTTCAAACGCGCCCGCCGCGCCCATCGAATGCCCCAGCATCGATTTGGTGGAACTGATCGGGATTTGGTACGCGCGTTCGCCGAACACCGTTTTGATCGCGAGCGTTTCACCCGCGTCGTTCAGCGGCGTCGATGTGCCGTGCGCGTTGATGTAATCGATGTCTTCGGTCGTGACGCCGGCATTGCGCATTGCCTCCTGCATCACCCGCGCCGCGCCGGTGGCTTGCGGATCGGGCGCGGCAAAGTGGTACGCGTCCGAGTTCGTCGCAAAGCCGAGCACCTCGGCGTAAATGCGTGCGCCGCGCGCGAGTGCGTGTTCGAGTTTTTCGAGCACCAGCATCGCCGATCCTTCGCCGACGACAAAGCCGTCGCGGTTCTTGTCGAACGGGCGGCTGGCGTGCTCCGGGTCCTCGTTGCGCGTCGACATGGCGCGCATCACGCCGAAGGCGGCGAACACGATGTCGGAGATGATCGCGTCTGTGCCGCCGGTCAGCATCACGTCCGCGTCGCCGCGGCGGATAATCTCCGCCGCCGCGCCGACCGCGTGCGTGCCCGCCGCGCACGCGGTCACGACGGTCGAATTGTAGCCGCGGGCGCGATAATAGTTGGCGATGTAGAACGCCGGCATATTGGGCAGAATAACCGCGGCGAGGAATGGGCTGACGCGGTCGGGTCCTTTTTCCAAAAAGCCATTGTGCGCCTGAATCGCTTCCACGAAACCGCCCAGGGCAGTGCCGAGCAAGACGCCCGCGCGCGGGTCTTCGTCGAAATGGCCGGTGATCCCCGCGTCATTCATCGCTTCGCGCGCCGCGCTCAGCGCGAACAGCGTGGCGCGCCCCATGCGCCGCGCGTCTTTGGGATCGACGTACTTGGTTGGATCGAATCCCTTGACTTCGGCGGCGATGCGCGTTTTAAAGTTGCTCGGATCAAATAGCGTCACCGGCGCAATGCCCGACTTGGCGGCCAATAGGTTGCACCACAACTCTTCTGGCGAGTGACCGAGCGGGGTGATCGCCCCCATCCCGGTGATGACGACGCGTGTTCGTTTTTGTCGTGCCTGCATCTGCATCATCGCCAATGTTTCCGGGCTGAGCGATCGACCAGAAAGCATTTCGATCGGCGGCATCTCGATGGTGCCGCTCAAGCCGGGCGCGCCGGGGTTGAACGACGTGCGCGCGCTGGGTATATCCGAAGACATTCCTTCCTCCACTGGATTCCCGGAGAATCTCCCCTGAGCTTTTGCGGGATTGGGCAGCGTGCTATGCCAAACCCGCGCGGATCAGTTCGACCACGTTTCCGTCGACCGCTTCCTTGGCGACGCGAATCGCATTCTTGATCGCGGTGGCGTTTGAACTGCCGTGTCCGATGATTACAACACCATCCACGCCCAACAAGATACCCCCGCCGTATTCCGCAGGGTCGAGCCGACTCTTGAGCGCATCGAAGGCGGGCTTGGCGAGCGCCGCGCCGACGACGGCGAGTGGTCGTTTCTTGATTTCGGCGCGAATGAAACCGACGAGCGTTTTGGCGAGCGACTCGCTCAGTTTGATCGCGACGTTGCCGGTAAACCCATCGGTGACGATGACATCCGCGCTGCCCTTGGGAATGTCGCGCCCCTCCGCGTTGCCGATAAAGTTGAGGCGACTGTTCTTCAGCAAAGCGTACGCCTCACGAACCACGATAGGTCCTTTGCCTTCCTCTTCGCCGTTGGACAAGAGCATCACGCGGGGCTTGGCAATTCCCATCACCTCTTGCGCATACGCCGCGCCCATCATCGCGAATTGGAACAGGTACTCGGGTTTGACCTCCGCGTTCGCGCCGATGTCGAGCAACAGCGTCCGACCGGCGGCAGTGGGAATGGTCGCGGTGAGTGCGGGGCGCTTGATGCCCTGGATGCGCCCGAGGAGGAAGGGACCGGCAATTGCCGCCGCCATCGCGGCGCCGGTGTTGCCGGCGGTGACAAAAGCATCGGCTTGTTTCTCGCGTACCAAACGCATCGCCACGTTCATCGACGCGTCTTTTTTCGATTTGACCGCGTCGACATGCTCCGTCATTCCGATATCGGATGGCGCGTGGACGATGGGAAGATTTAGCCCGCGCACATCGTGCTTGGCGAGTTCGGTTTTGATTCTCGATTCATCGCCGACGAGGATGACGGTGACGCCGAATTCGCGCGCCGCCATCACCGCGCCCTCGACGTCCGGAACGGGGCGGGCATCGCTGCCCATCGCGTCCAGAGCGATTTTCAATGCGTGTCTCCTTTGATCCGGTGGGTTATTTCGAATATCGTCCCATCAGTTGTGTTTCGGCGAGGATGTGTCCGCTCATGGCTTTCTCGACCTCGCTGCGCGCTGCGCCGTCGTTCAAGCCCAGCACGGGCAGATCGAGCGCATACAGCTTGAAGAAATATCGATGTGTGCCGGAGGGCGGGCAGGGACCGGTATAGCCGTTGCGTCCCGCGCTGTTCTTTCCACTCCGCCCCACGCTGTTCGCGCCGGCGGCGATCTCGCTTTGCGTCGGCGAAATGTCGAACGCGACCCAATGCGTGAACGTGCCGGCGGGCGCGTCTGGATCATCCATGATCAGCGCGAAACTTTGAGTGTTCGCGGGCGCATGACTCCAGCTCAAGGGCGGCGACGCGTTCTCGCCGGTGCAGGTGAACCGAGCCGGAATGTTCGCGCCTTGGGTGAACGCGCTGCTGGTCAACGTGAAACTCGCGGCGGCTGTCGGCGCGGTAGTTGCCGTCGCTGCCGGCGCGCTGGGCGCGGCGGTGGGCGAAACGGAGACGGCAGCGGTGGGTAGAGTGGGTGCCGATGGCGCGCAGGCAGAGGTCCACATGCCGGCAATAGCAAGTGCAAAGACGAAACCGCGCACGTGCATAGTTCTCTCCGAAAATCCTCTCGCGTTTTCTGCTCGCGCTATTTTACCCGAACTTCTATGAATTAGCAAGGTTTCTTTTTTTCCAAACTTGTGCTACAATAAGTACAAAGATCGATTGAGATTTGTCTGGAGAATATCTGATGCAAGTTCTGTTGCTGCAGGATGTTTCGGGGATTGGGAATGCGGGCGAAGTGAAAAAGGTTGCCGATGGCTACGCGCGCAATTACCTTTTGCCGCGCAAGCTCGCCGTGGTGGCGACGGAGGGCGCGGTCAAGCAGGCGGAGGCGATCAAGCAAGCTGTCATCCGCCGCGAAGCCAAAACGCGCGCGGACGCGCAGGAACTCGCGAAAATGATCGAGCAGGTCACATTGACTTTGCGCGCCAAAGCCGGCGAGGGAGATCGCTTGTTTGGCTCGATCACGTCGGCGGATATCGTGGAGGCGCTGGCGCGCGAAAAAGGAATCACCGTGGACAAACGGAAGGTTGACTTGGACAGCCCGCTGAAGGAGCTGGGTGCGCATCAAGTCACCATCAAGTTGCATCCCGACGTATCCGCCCGGGTGACCGTCGTCGTGGAGAAAGAAGCGCAGTAAGTGCCTATGAGCGAACATGTCAGTGAGCAAGCGCTGGTTCGCCAGATTGCCGCGCGCGTCAAATGCGCGGTGTGCGGTCATCGTTTCGCGCTGAGCGATATTCAGGTTTTGGGCAATCGCGCTCAGGTCTGGGCGATGCGCGTGAGCTGCCGCGAGTGTCGGACACAGGCACTGCTGCTGGCGGTGGTCAATGGCAAATCCGCACGCCCGGTCTACACCGATCTGGCGCCCGATGAATGGGACCGCTTCAAGGATCGCCCGCCGGTCTCGGTGGACGATGTGATTCGGATGCATCAGTATATGCAGACCTATCACGGCGACTTGACAGAGATCCTCGAAGACCCCTTGCCGGACGACGAGGAATAGAACTCGCTGAAACGATTCAACCCGACCGCGCAACCGCGGTCGGGTTTTTGTGTCTGGAGGAGGCGGGCAGCGAACTTGACAAACAGTGGGAAATGGCTATACTGGGGTATACCATACCCCCCTAGGGTATTACGATTTCATAAGGAGGATTCGTATGAACGCCAACGCTCCGGTGCATGTTAGTGATTCCGAGTTCAGCAAGACTGTCCTGGAATCCAAACAGCCGGTTCTGGTCGATTTCTGGGCGGCGTGGTGTGGTCCGTGCCGCATGATCGCGCCTTTCGTCGAAGAGATCGCGCGCGACTATGCCGGCAGAGCCATCGTCGCCAAGATGGACACGGATGCCAACCCGCAGACGCCGATGAAGTACGGCATCATGGGTATCCCAACGCTGATCATTTTCAAAGACGGCAAAGAAGTCGATCGCATCGTCGGCGCGGTGCCGAAGGCGATGATTACCAAGAAACTCGACGCGGTGCTGTCAAAGAATTGACCTATGCCGATTTATGCTTATCATTGCGAAGACTGCCAGGAGCCCTTTGAGCTGTTCGTTCGTTCCGTGAGCACGCCGCCCAAAGCGGTTTGTCCCAAGTGCGGCAGCGAACACGTGGAAAAACTAGTCACAGCGTTCGCGGCGATGGGCGGAACCGTGTCGGGCTTGGCGGCGTCATCCACGGCGTGCGCGCCAAGCGGCTGAGGGCTCCCGGCACGGTAACCGCGAGGTTACCTTAGAGAACCGTCGGTTCTCTGCTGGTTGGGGAAGGTGGGTGTTTATGGCTCGCGATTTGAAAACCGAGTTGGTCAAGCGGCTGAAGCGGATCGAAGGTCAGACGCGCGGTGTGCAAAAAATGGTCGAGGAAGAGCGCGGGTGCGCGGAGATTCTGCACCAGCTCACCGCGATCAATGAAGCGGTCCGCAGCGTCAGTCTGTTGCTCGCCGAGGAGTACGCGATGGAGTGCTTGCAAACGACCAGCAAGCGCGGCAAATCGCGCGAGGCGGTCTCGGCGATGCTCGACGTGATCTCGCGGGTGCCGCGATAGGCCTGGTCCGCGAATATGGCGCGTGAAAGGGATGTATGGGACTGTTGAAGGAAAGTGACCGCGAGCAATTGCGGAAAGAGTTCGAAAGACTGTCGAACCCGGTGAAGCTGGTTTTCTTCACGCAAGCGCTGGATTGCGACTATTGTCCGTTGACGCAGCAGGTGCTGGAAGAGATCGTTGGGTTATCCGCCAAGATCGAGTTGCAGACGTACAACTTTGCGATCGACAAGGACCAAGTGTACGAATACAACATCGCGCGTGTGCCAGCCATCGCCATTACGCGCGTGGAAACCCAGATTGTCGATGGCGCGGAGCGGACGCGCACTCGCGACTATGGTATCCGCTACTATGGTGTGCCCGCTGGTTTTGAATTTGCCGCGCTCGTTAACGATATCTTGGACGTCTCGAGCGGTGAGTCGGGATTGAGTGAGCAAAGCAAAATCGAGCTGAAGAAACTGACGGAGCCACTGCACCTGCAGGTCTTTACGACGCCGACCTGACCGCATTGCCCGCGTGCAGTCAGTTTGACTCACAAGATGGCAATGGAGAATGAATTGATCACGGCGGACATGGTGGATGCATCCGAATATCCCGACCTCGCGGATTACTACCAGGTCTACGGCGTGCCGCTGACCGTTGCCAACGGCAAGGTTCGCATCGAAGGAGGCATGCCGGAGCCGATGTTCGTTCCACGCATTCTGCAAGCCGTCGGCGTAAAGATCGATTCGCCCTTCGCGCAGGAAAATTGACGCGCGGGGGACTTGGGTGCAAGGGACAAAATGGATCCGATTGAAAAAGTATACCGAGAAAGCAAGACGATTGCCATCGTCGGCGCATCGGATAATCCGAAACGGCCCAGTTACGAGGTCGCCCAATATTTGCGGTCGCAGGGATTCAGGATCATTCCGGTCAATCCGGCGCTGAAGGAGCTCTTCGGGGAAAAAAGTTATCCCGATCTGCTGTCGATCCCGACGCCGGTCGATGTGGTCGATATCTTTCGCCGCCCGGACGCCGTGCCGGAGATTGTCGACCAGGCGATTGCAAAGAAAGCCAAAGTGGTCTGGATGCAGCCTGGCGCCGAGAATATGCAAGCCGCTGAACGCGCAATGGAGGCAGGGCTGGAAGTGATTATGGGCGTGTGTATGATGCGCGAGCATCGTGCGTTGGAGAACAAGTCTGGCTAACCCTCGCCGCGGAGTGACAAGTCTTCCGCCCGCCGGGAGATTCTTCGCTTCGCTCAGAATGGCAATGGAGTAACGAATGGCGGATGTGAAAAAAGTCGCGGTGCGCTGGATCGATGGTATGGAATTTGAGACGGAGACCGGATCGGGGCATAAGGGCGTCATCGACGCGAGTGTGAAAGCCGGCGGGAAGAATCACGGTCCCAGTCCAATGGAATTGCTGCTGCTCGGACTCGCCGGCTGCACCGGCATCGATGTGGTCGATATCCTGAAGAAAAAACGACTCGCGGTCACGGGAGTGGAAGTGCACGTGGAAGGAACGCGCGCGGAAACGCATCCGATGGTCTACACGGATATCGATGTTGTCTACATTGTCCGCGGCAAGGGCATTCCCGCGCGCGCCGTTGAGCAAGCGATTCATCTCTCGGAAGAAAAGTATTGCAGCGCGGGCGTGATGCTGGGCAAGACCGCCAAGATCCAGCATCGCTACGAGATCGTCGCGGAGTAGCGCATGAACCTTCCTTGGTGGTTCCCGTTCGGTCGCGTGGATGAAATCGCGCCGAACGAATTATATGCCAAATTGCTGAACGATGGCGCGGGCGTGCAATTGCTCGATGTGCGGTCGGCGGCAGAGTACGCCGCCAGTCACATCGCGAAAACGCAGAACGTGCCGATTACGGTGCTGCCGAAGCAGATCGATCAACTGAAACTCGATCCGTCCAAGCCCGTCATCGCGATTTGCTTGTCGGGACATCGTAGCGTGCCGGCGTATCGTTTGCTCAAGCGCGCCGGATATTCGCGGGTGTACAGTCTGTCGGGCGGGATGATGGCGTGGTGGAGCGCCAGGTTGCCGACGACGAAGGATCATCCACGTTGATTCGAGCCAACTATCGCGTGCCGAATATCGACGCAGAGAAATGCCGCGCGTGCAAACGATGCCTCGCGCGCCGCGCGTGCCGCTTAAAGGCGCTCATCCAGTTCGAAGCCCACGAGATGCCGTACGTCGATCAAGAAATCTGTCGCGGCTGCCTGATCTGTATGGAAGAGTGTCCGTTCCAAGCCATCGTCGTACGATAGAGACCTTTCGGATTTCCAGAACCCGGAGGGTCTTTTGATTCTCCGGCGGGTTTGTCTTGCGCGGCAAGCCGTGTTCACTAGTGACTGTACTCATCGCTCATTCCCCGCAGAGATACAGAGATCGTAGAGAAATCAAAATATAAAAAACTCTGCGTGCTCTGCGTCTCTGCGGTGAAATATGGATAATCACCAGGCGTTCAATTTTGCGCGGGTCTGTGTTATACTTGAGCGCCGGGCGACCCGGTTCGGATGCGATCACAAGTTTCGCATTCGATCTTCACAACTTTTTCACACGTTGGACGTAGGATAGAACGCGATGGGGAAAAAGATATTGGTGGTCGATGACGAGAAGAAACTCGTCACGATTTTGAAGGGCTATCTGGAGCAAGCGGGCTTTGCGGTCGTGACGGCGTATGACGGGCAGCAGGCGCTGACGGTCTTCCGCCACGAAAAACCCGCGCTCGTTTTGCTCGATTTGAACTTGCCGCAGATCGACGGCTTGGATGTGTGCCGCGCGCTGCGCAAAGAATCGAACGTGCCGGTGATCATGGTGACCGCGCGCGTAGAGGAGACGGATCGTTTGATCGGCTTGGAGTTGGGCGCGGACGATTACATCGTCAAGCCGTTCAGCCCGCGCGAGGTAGTCGCGCGCGTCCGCGCGGTGCTGCGCCGCGCGGAGGGAGGACCCGCGCGCGTCGAGACGCTCAGCGCGGGGGATTTGACGCTTGACCTCGGCA